>Ga0129299_1000394_pt1 | contig 27222 bp, 21 predicted proteins | sample ConPoolayeCmetaG_FD_94477 | JGI IMG/M metagenome (GOLD analysis project Ga0129299, IMG submission 94477) | Hot spring microbial mat communities from California, USA to study Microbial Dark Matter (Phase II) - Cone Pool mat layer C metaG ...
ATTCGTATTCGGGGCGTTGCTGCTGGGCCGGTTGTTGCGTGCCCGGGCACCGTTGCCGGAGAAGCTGGCGACCTACGAGTGTGGCGAGCCGGCCATCGGGAGCAGCTTCGTCCAGTTCGACCTGCGGTTCTACGTGGTCGCGCTGGTGTTCTTGGTTTTTGAGGTAGAGGTAGCTTTTTTCTTTCCTTGGGCGGTGGTTTTTGGGGAAGCGGCCCGGGCTACGGTCCCCGCTTCAGCGGAGGTCGTTGCCACGGGCGGCTCGGTGGAAGCAACGAGCGGTGCGGGCCAGGTACCCCAAGGCTTTGGAGAGCGTCATCCGCCCGGGCCGAATATCGCGGCCAGCCTCCGGCAACAGGAGCAAGCGATTGTGCATGCTGGGCGTCGGTTGGCGCTGGCGTCGATGATCGACGTGGGTGTTTTCTTCGCTGTCTTGTTGGTCGGTTTCGCCTACGTATGGAGGCGGGGTGATCTGGATTGGGTGCGCGCGACCCAGCGGCAACCGCTTGCCGGCGCGGAAGAATCTGGGGACCGGCTGGGTTTGGGGAACAATCCTTTGGCTAGGCCGAACCCGACCGGGTAGAAAGGCAGCTTGCTATGGAGGCCCACGACATCTTGTCTAGGCTCCAGGAGCGGTTCGGCGGCGCGATCACCGGGAGCAATCTGGAGAATGTGGATCCGTGGATCGAGATATCACCGGACGCCTTGTTCGAGGTATGCCGCTATCTGCGCGACGACCCGGAGCTGCGGTTCGATTTCCTCAATTGCATAAGCGCGGTCGATTACCTTCAGACTGACCCCAAGAAAGCAGAGAAGACGACGTGGCAGCCGCACGTGGAGGTTCTTTATCACCTGTCGAGCCTCGTACACAAGCACCGCCTGACGTTGAAGGTCATGCTGCCTCGTTGGAAGGACGGCGCACAGGGGCAACTGCCGGAGGTGCCGAGCGTGAGTGGCCTGTGGCGTACGGCCGAGTGGCATGAGCGGGAAGTCTACGACCTCGGGGGCGTGCGTTTCACTGGCCACCCCGACTTGCGCCGCATCCTGTGCCCCGAGGACTGGATCGGCCATCCGTTGCGCAAGGACTACCAGGCGCCTGCCGAGTACCACGGGATCAAGGCGAGGTAGGTTATGGCGATCGAGCGGACCGGTCTGGAATGGGATGAATTCGATGTCCGGACGGACGAACTGGTGATCAACATGGGGCCGCAGCATCCCAGCACGCACGGCGTGCTGCGCGTGCTGTTGCGGACCGACGGCGAGGTCGTCCAGCAGGCCGAGCCCCACATTGGCTATTTGCACCGCTGTGCGGAGAAGATCGGGGAAAACGTCTCCGCGCGGCAGTGGATTCCTTACACAGACCGATTGGACTACCTGGCCGCGATGAACATGAATCTCGGCTGGGCCTTGACCGTCGAAAAGCTGCTCGGCCTAGAGGTGCCAGAGAAAGGCCGGCATTTGAGGGTGATCATGGCCGAGCTGAACCGGATCGCCAGCCACCTCGTGGCAGCCGGGACGTACGGCCTGGACCTGGGCAGCTTTACGCCGTTTATGTACTGCTTCCGCGAGCGGGAGAAGATTCTCAATCTGTTCGAGGAGGCCTGTGGCGCTCGGCTGACTTACAGCTACATCACAGTGGGCGGCGTGATGGCCGACCTGCCGGCCGGTTGGACCGACCGTTGCCTGGCATTTCTGGACCAGTTCGAGCCGGTTGTCGACGAGCTGCACGCCCTATTGACGAGTAACGCCATCTTTGTTCGCCGCGCCGCAGGAATCGGCGTGCTGGCGCCGGAGCTGGCGGTCAGCTATGGTTGCAGCGGGCCGGTACTCCGCGCAAGCGGTGTGGACTGGGACTTGCGTCGCGACGGCGATCCGTGGTACACGAGGATGTACCAAGGATACGATTGGGACGTGATCGTGCAGGTCAATGGCCGGTATCCCCACGACGAAAACTACCCCCAAGTGCCCCGCGCCGCCGTGCTCGGTGACTGCTGGCACCGCTTTTACGTGCGGATGTTGGAGGTCGTTCAGTCGATGCGCCTGGTGCGCCAGGGGATCGAGCGGTATCGGACGGCCGCCGGCTCGGTGGGTCAGCCGATCAAGCTGAGCCAGAAACTGCCCAAAGGCGAAGTCTACCTGGAAACCGAAGCCCCAAAGGGACAAATGGGATTCATGGTCATCGGCGACGACAGTGCGGTCCCGGTTCGGGTGCGTGCCCGAAGTAGCAGCTTCTGCAATCTCTCCGTCCTTTCCGAACTGTGCCGGGGATGCCTTGTGGCGGATGTGCCGGCGATCTTGGGCTCGTTGGACATCGTTTTGGGAGAGATCGATCGGTAACCTGTAAAGAGAGTTGGCCGTAAGGAATCTGGTGCGTGGGCCAGTGGTGCGGGGAATTGGCCGCCGGTAGTCGTCGGAAAAGGAGTGAGCGTGGCAGAGTGGCTGAAGGGCTATCTCGATCCACCGTGGTTGGCCTATCTGGCGGCCGCGCTCCTCCAGTGCGCAGTGCTGCTGGCCGTGGTGATGACCGCCGTAGCCGCGTTCAACTGGATGGAGCGCAAGATAGCGGGCCGGCTTCAGGACCGGCTGGGACCGACGCGGGTAGGCGGGCGGTTCGGCTGGCTTCAGTCCGTGGCGGACGGGATCAAGCTGCTGACCAAGGAGGACATCATTCCGGCCGGCGCCGACGCCATGCTCTTTCGCCTAGCCCCGTACCTCAGTTTCTGTACCGCGTTTTGCGTGTTTGTAGCCATACCTTTTACCGACAAATGGGTTGCGCTGCGTCTGAACGCGGCGGTGTTTTTCATCCTGGCGGTAGCCGGCCTCGAGGTATTCGGCGTGATCCTTGGGGGATACTCTTCGGGATCGAAATGGTCTTTGCTGGGGGCGATGCGCGAGGCGGCCCAGGTGGTCAGCTACGAGGTGCCCATGGCCCTCTGCGTCGTCGTGGTAGTCACTGTGGCCGGCACCATGGATTTGGTGGCAATCGGCAAGATGCAGTCCGGCTGGTTCTGGGACTGGCTGGTTTTCCACGACCCGTTCACGTTCTTGACCTTCTGGATCTACTCCACCTGCGCAGTGGCCAGCGTAAACCGGGCGCCGTTTGACCTGCCGGAGGCGGAGAGCGAACTGGTGGCCGGGTTCATGACCGAATACAGCGGCTTTCGCTGGAGCGTGTTTTTCATGGCCGAGTACGGCTCCATGCTGGCGGTGAGCATCCTGGCGGCGATCCTGTTTTTCGGCGGTTGGAACGGTCCGATTCCGCTGGCCGGTCTGCTGGGGCTGACACCCCAGCACGGCCCTGTTGCCGGCTTTTTGGGCGAGCTGTTGGGGGCGATAAACACGCTTGGGAAAGGGATTCTCGGTGTGGGCGTCATGATGTGGCTCCGCTGGACTCTTCCCCGCTTGCGCATCGACCAGGTGATGACCGTCTGTTTGAAATACTGCATCCCGCTGGCGGCTGCGATGTTTGTCGGTGCGGCGCTCTGGACGTATGCATTTCCCGGCGGGTTGATTCTCCCAGCCCGGGCGGCGCCAACCGAGCCGGCCTTCCCGCTAGCGGCGGCTGCCCATAACGCTGGAGAGCAATGAGCATGGCAGAGGTTAATTGGCACACGTTTTTTTTCCTGGTGGCCGCCCTTGCCGCCTGCGGCTTTGCCATTGCCGTGGTGATCTCCGGCAACATCGTGCGCATGGCATTTTACCTTGTCATGTCGTTGGGGGCGGTTTCCGGGCTGTTTTTCCTGGCCGGGGCTGACTTGATCGGCGCCTTGCAGTTGATGATCTACGTCGGCGGCACCTTGGTACTGTTGGTATTCGGCGTGATGCTGACGTCGGGCGGACCCTTTGCACGCATGAAAACCCCGCGTTGGCAATGGGCTTTGTCGATTGTCTTGGCCGGATGGCTGCTGGCCATCTTGCTCAAGACGGCTACGAGTGTCGACGATTGGGGAAGTGCCAGCGTGAGCCGGTCGCACGTACCTCCGGAAGCAGCCCCCACGGCCAGGGCGATCGGGCTGGCGCTGGTGGGCGTCCGAGTGGACCGCTTGGCCCAGCAGAACCAAGACACTCAGGCCGGCATGGCCGGATACCTGTTGCCGTTTGAGATCGTTTCGGTGCACCTAGTTGTGGTGTTGGTCGGGGCGGCCTACCTCGCCCGAACCAAACGCCGTAAACAACCCGCCCAATTCCCGCAGAAAAGCTCAACGCAAAGCCTCTAAGCGACCGATCGCCGCTCGCCGCTGGCACCCAAACTTCAATACGCCAACGCCATGAATATCATGAATATCCTCACCCAACCTGTCAGCCTGTCGCATTACCTTGTGGTAGGTGCGGTCTTGTTCGTCTGCGGCGTGATCTGCATGACGGCCAAGCGCAATCTTCTGGGGGTGCTGATGGGCATAGAATTAGCGCTTAATGGGGCGAACGTCAACTTCGTGGCCTTCAGCAGCCGATTTCTTCGCGCGGATGGCCAGAGTGCGATAGGGCTGGATGGGCAGTGCATGGCGCTTTTTGTCATTGTCCTGGCGGCTGGCGAGGCAGCAGTAGCCTTGGCCATCGCGCTTTGCTTTTACAACAACTGCACCACGATCGACGTCGATCAAGCCAGTGAGTTGAAGGGCTGATGGAATCCGCCGTACTGCTGCCGCGACTCTTGGGACTGGCTTGGCTTTTGCCGCTGGGCTCGTTCGCCGCGATCGTCCTGGTCGGTCCGCGCATGGGCAAGGGGGGACGGGGCGCAGGCCTGCTGGCCACCGGGACGATTCTGGCCTCCTTTCTGCTGGCGGCAACGGCTTTGGGGGTCTGGTTGGGCGGGCATCCGATCTCGGCCGGGGCGCAAGATGCGACCGGCCAGCATCGGCTCGCCGCCGGCAGCGACCATCCCGCGCTGCCGGGGTCCGGGACGCATGGTGCGCCGCCGCACGCCCATCCGGCTGCCCCTGAATCGATCGAGCCCGTCTCCGGCGATTGGTACACCCTCGCCCGATTCGGTTCGCTGCGCCTGACAATCGGCTATTACATCGACGCCCTGACCGTGGCCATGTTTTTCATGGTCACGCTGGTGGCCGCGTGCATACATTTCTACTCGCTGGGCTACATGCGCGAGGAGCTTCATGAGGTGACCGACCCGCTGGTCACGCTCCCTTCCGGGGAGAAGCTCAACCGGCCGGGCCGTTTCGCGCGGTTCTTCCAGTATTTCTCGCTTTTTTGCTTCTCGATGCTCGGGTTGGTAATCGCCGGCAATCTGCTGATGGTCTTCGTATTCTGGGAACTGGTCGGCATCTGCTCCTATCTCTTGATCGGCTTCTACTTCGAGCGGCAAAGCGCCAGCAACGCAGCCAACAAGGCCTTTATTGTGAACCGGGTGGGCGACTTCGGGATGATCGTGGGGCTGATGGCGATCTGGGGCACGCTGGGGACCTTGACGTTCGCTGATACCAAGGACCATGCCGGCAATGTGCGCCAAGCAGGGATCTTCAGCCAGGTCCGGCCTGCTGCGGCTGGGTATGCGTTGAGAGTCCCTGACGGCATGGTAAGGTTCGCCGCGCGATTTGAAATCGAGCAGATCGGCAAGCAGGCGCAAGAGGCGAAAGGATCGGCGCCTCAAATGGCCCCCTGGGGGCGCGACAGAGCACTTCCCTCCAAGCCGGGTCTGCCAGCAACCGAGTCTACGATAGTTCCCCGCGAGGGCCATGCGGCGCGCCGGTCCAATCCGGCTCTTTCTATTCTCAGTGTGGGAGTAGGCGAATCCGAGATCGCTTCTCGGGTGCCCTTGTGGCGCGCGCAAGGGTATGGGTACTGGCTGCTGGTGATTGCCGGGCTGGGGATCTTTTGCGGGTGCGTGGGCAAGAGCGCCCAGTTTCCCTTGCACGTCTGGTTGCCCGACGCCATGGAAGGCCCCACGCCCGTCAGCGCGTTGATTCACGCAGCCACGATGGTCGCGGCGGGCGTATACCTGGTCGGGCGGTGCTATCCGCTCTTTACACCCGAGGTGCTTCTGCTCATCGCTTGCATCGGCTGCGTCACCTTGTTCATCGCTGCCACCATCGCCATGGTGGCTACGGACATCAAGCGGGTGCTCGCCTATTCTACGGTCAGCCAACTAGGCTACATGATGCTGGCTTTAGGGGTCGGAGGCTGGGTCGCAGGACTGTTCCATCTGTTTACGCACGCCTGCTTCAAAGCGCTGCTATTCCTCGGCTCCGGGTCGGTCATCCATGCGTGCGGCACCAACGAGATGCCGGCCCTGGGCCAACTTCGCCGAAAAATGCCTTGGACAGCCTATACCATGCTCGTCGGCTGTCTGGCGATATCGGGGGCAGGCATTCCGCTGCTGGGCGGCCCGGGCGGCTTCGGCCTAAGCGGCTATTACTCCAAAGATGCCGTGCTCGCCCAACTGCGCTTGTTCAAGCAATCGAGTCCGCTGGGCGGTTGGCTGTTTTATGTTGCTGTGGCTGGTGCCGGGCTGACAGCGTTCTACATGTTCCGGCTCTGGTACATGACTTTTGCCGGCCCGGCGCGCAACAAGCACATCTACGAGCACGCCCATGAGTGTCCCAAGATTATGTACATCCCGCTGGTCGTGCTGGCCGTGCTGGCGACGATATCTGGGTGGAGCGTTTGGGGAACCGGGCTGAGCGTGCCGGCGATCTTGGAGCAGGCACGGCCGGCGGGCACGGCCGCGGGAGTCGCCGGCGGACTGTTGCTGCCCGACGTGGCGCTCCCCCCCGAATCGCTCTCCCACGACCCGGCAATTCACACGCCCGCTGCGGCCATCGCGCTGGTGATGGCCTTGCTCGGGTTCCTGTTGGCCACAGCATTCTACGGGCTGCGCGTGCTAGATCCCGAGGCGGCCCGGCGCCGACTAGCCGCTGTCTACTGGCTGCTACGCAACAAATGGTGGTTCGACGAAGCGTATCAAGTGCTCTTTGTTCGGCCGACGCTGCGTCTTTCGGCTTGGGCTGCCGCGTTGGACACCCGGGCGATCGACTGGTTTTTAGATCATTCGGTCCGGGGCGTGCGGGCACTGGCCACACTGGATGATTGGGTCGACCGGCTGTTCGTGGACGGCCTGGTCGAGCGGATGGCCCGGTGGACACACGGTTTGGCCATCCATTTGCGGGGCGTTCAGACGGGCAATCTGCGCCACTACGTAATGCAGATCGTCATCGGCATGGTGGCGCTGTTTGTGCTGTTGAGTCTGTACTGGAGTTACGCGGCCAGTGGATGGGGCTTGTATTGACTGCATAGGAGAGTCGTGCTTGAAGGCACACCGATACACTTCCAGGCCTATTGTGCCTGGTTGCTGGCCGACACGGAATTCGCCGAAAAATGGGTTTAGCGACGGTTGCCATGGTGATTAACAGCTCTCTTGCCCTGCTAAGCTCGATTATTTTTTTGCCGGCTGCTGCGGCTTTGGTAATCTGTTTCATTCCGAAGCAGCGGGAGGATTTGATCAAGCTGTTTTCGTTTTTTACTACCGTCGGCGTTTTCTTGCTTACGGCGTGGATTGCTGTTCCTGCGACATCGGGCGTTGAGCAGGTGGAATCGGCTTTGGGGATTCCTCCCGCCCGGCAGTTCGTCCTCGGCTACGACCAGATGCAAAACGTCTTCAGTGTGCCCTGGATTCGCACGTTCAACATTCACTACTTCCTGGGGATCGACGGCATCAGTTTTCCGCTGGTGATACTCACGTCGTTTCTGAGCGTTTTGGCGATGTGGGCCAGTTGGACGATCGAGAGGCACATCAAAGCCTATTGCATTCTCTTCTTGCTACTGGAAACCGGGATGCTGGGCGTGTTCATGGCGCTGGATTTCTTTGTCTTTTATGTGTTTTGGGAAGTGATGCTGTTGCCGATGTACTTCTTGATCGGCATTTGGGGGGGCCCCCGGCGCGAGTACGCCGCCATCAAGTTTTTTTTGTTTACGCTTGTGGGGAGCGTGCTGATGTTGGTGGCAATGCTCATGCTGTACTTCTCCAGCGACTTGAACCGGCTTCGCGACAGCCCGGAACAGCTTCGCGAGACCCACGCGCAGGAGCAGATCCCGCCTGGCCGGATGGTCCGGCCGGGCGCTGCCGCGTCCGGGCAACAGCCGCTGCACACGTTCAATCTGCTGGCTTTGGCCAAGCTGGGCCAGATGAGAGATTCGCCCTTCGATCAGCCGCTGCTGTGGGGGAAATCGATCCAGTGGTGGGCCTTTGTGCTGCTTCTGGTCGGCTTTGTAATCAAGGTCCCGTCAGTGCCTCTGCACACTTGGCTTCCCGACGCGCATGTGGAAGCGCCCACGCCGATATCCATGCTTTTGGCGGGCGTTTTGCTGAAGATGGGCGGTTACGGGATCATTCGGGTCTGCTACCCTATCTGCCCCGACGCCGCCTACGAACTGGCTTGGCTCGTCTGCGCATTGGGCGCGGTGAGCATGGTCTACGGGGCACTGGCCGCCATGGCACAAAAAGACTTTAAACGCCTGGTGGCGTACAGTTCCGTCAGTCACATGGGCTACGTGGTATTGGGAATAGGAGCGTGGAGCCTTTCGGTGGGCGGAACCTTGACCGGCGACTATTGGAAGATGGGCATCAGCGGCGCCATCTTCCAGATGATCGCCCATGGACTCACTTCCGCCGGCATGTTCTTTCTGGTCGGGGTGATCTACGACCGCGTGCATCACCGCGATCTGGATCAGTTCGGCGGGCTTTTCAGCCGGATGCCGGTGTACGGCGGGCTGTCGGTGGGCATCTTTTTTGCCGCCATGGGCCTGCCGGGCCTGTGTGGCTTTATCGGCGAGGTGTTCGTGGTGCTGGCTGTCTGGCCATATAGCGCAATTCTGGCAGTGGTAGCCGCCTCGGTCGTGATCCTCACGGCCGGATACATCCTTTGGACGTTGCAGCGGGTTCTTCTCGGCCCGCAGTATCGGGGACCCAACCCGCAAAGCATCACGCCCATGACCCACCGCGAGATAGCCATCGCCGCCCCGCTACTGGCCTTTGCCATCCTGTTCGGGGTCTATCCCAGCGCCCTGTTGAACTACATAACCCCAAGCGTCAACAAGACGGTCAACGACCTGTCCCGATGGATGATCACGGTCAAGGCACCGCGCATGGGCAACCAGGTGACGCATGCCGGTGCGGATGCGGGCAGTAAGTTGGCGTGCGCCGGGTCCTGCGGGGATTCTTCAGGCGCTGAGTTGGATCTCATGCGCAATGCAACAAGGAACCGCCAGAATCGTGAGTTTTCATCAGCTCGTTCACAACGCGATTGAGGACGCGCTCGGGCCGTCTCTCGCCGGCTTCCTGCCGGAGCTGGCCATCTGCGCTACCATTGTTGCGCTTCTTTTGGCGGAGATTGTCAGCCCGGGCCGGCGCAAAGTGGCCCTTTGCGTAATGCTCTCTGGCTCGGCTGCCGCTTTGTACCTGGCCGCGCCCTGGGACTATCTAGGCGAGGGCGGCGCCGGAGTGCTTTTGTTTACCGGGATGACGGCCTTCGACTCCTTGTCGGTCTACTTGCGGAGCCTGCTGCTTTTGTTCAATGTGCTGTTTACCCTGTTTGTGTGGAGCACCGGGTTTCCTGAGCAGGAAAACGCTGCCGAGTTCTGTGTGCTGGTGTCCGGCGCCGCATTGGGTATGTGCCTGATGATCTCGGCCAGCCACATGATGATCGTTTTCTTGGGCGTGGAGATGGCCAGCGTGCCGTCCTACGCCTTGGCCGGGATGCTCAAGTACCGGCGAGAAAGCAGCGAGGCGGCGTTGAAGTTCGCGGTTTTCGGGGGGGCGAGCGCGGGCGTGATGCTCTATGGGATCAGCTTGCTGGTCGGCGTTCTCGGCTCAGCCCACCTGCCGACAATGGCCGCCCAGTTGGCCCGCCTGCTTGACGACCCAGCCGCCGCGGATCGGTATGCGGTTGTGGCGTTGGGCGGGTTGATGGTCATTGTTGGGCTGGCATTCAAACTGTCGGCCGTGCCGTTTCATTTCTGGGCACCCGATGTGTTCGAAGGCGCCACAGCCGAGGTGGGCGCCTTTCTCTCGGTGGCCTCGAAAGTGGCCGCGCTGGGACTTCTGGTCCGGCTCGCCGTGGGCCTGGGTTGTGCCGTGCCCCAGCAGTACGTGGCTGCCCTGGAGCCCGCCAGGGCATACCTCACCGGCCTGATCGCGCTACTGGCTGCGGTGACTTGTAGTTTTGGCAATTTGGCGGCTTACGGGCAGGGCAACATGAAACGGCTGCTGGCGTATTCGACCATCGCGCATGCAGGCTACATGATGATGCCCGTAGCCGCGGCCACCGCCCTCGCCCAGGCCAGCCCTAATGCCGCGCGCCAAGCGGTCGCCTCGCTGGCGTTCTACGCCGCGGTCTACCTGTTCATGAACCTGGGCGCTTTTGCGGTGGTAGCCTACTTGCGAAATGCACTGGGGAGCGAGGAGATTGCAGACTACGCCGGGCTGGCGCGTCGCTCGCCCGGACTGGCAGTCTGCTTCGCTCTCATCCTCTTCAGCCTCGTCGGCCTGCCACCGCTGGCTGGGTTCTCCGCGAAGTTCAGCATCTTCGCCGCGCTGGTAAACTGGCCGGCCGGCAAGGTTGACATTCGCTTGCTGGCGTTGTTGATCGTCGGGGCTTTGAACACGTTTTTGAGCCTGTTTTACTACTTGCGGGTCGTGAGGGTCATGGCGCTGTGGGACGAGCCGCAGCATCGCCGCGCACCGAGCGTGCCCATGCTTTCGGTCCCGGGCGTGGCCTGTCTGGCGCTGACCGCGCCGCTTTTGGTGCTATTCGTTTTTTCCGACGGCCTCATGAGCTGGGCCATGGCAGCCGCCAGCAAGTTGTTCTAGAACCGGAGCCTACGGCACAGGCATTTTCTACTGGGCAGCTACGCTACGACGGCCCATGCTTCATCCGGCACCCCTTGTCGACTGTCACGCCCACTTGGACCTGGAACAGTTCCAACCCGACCGGGAGCAGGTGATCGAACGAGCCCGGGCGGCAGGCTTGGTGGCCATGATCTGCCCGGCCCTCTCGGCCGACTCGAGCGAGGCGGCAATCCGGCTGGCTGCACAGCACGCCCAGATTTTCGCGGCCGTGGGAATCCAGCCCAATCATTGTGCCGAGGCGGCTGCGGGTGACTGGGACCGGGTGGTGGAGCTGGCGAATTGCGCGCGCGTGGTCGCCATTGGCGAGACGGGCCTGGACCGCCATTGGGACTTCACCCCCCTGCCTGTGCAGCAAGACTACTTCGACCGGCATCTTCGGCTGGCACAAGAGCGCGACCTGCCAGTTATCATCCATTGCCGCGAGGCAGAGGCCGAGCTGATGGCCATGCTCCGCGAGGCGGTGGCTCGCCGACCGCTTTGCGGTGTCCTCCACGCGTTCAGCGGCAGCCAGGCAATGGCTGAGGAATGCCTGGAGTTGGGACTGCACATCAGCTTCGCCGGGGCGGTTAGCTACTCGAATAAGAAGTTCCAGCCGCTCCAAAGCGTGGCAAAGTCCATCCCCGACCATCGTCTACTGATCGAGACCGACAGCCCTTATCTGGTGCCGGAGCCGTTGCGCGGCAAGCACTCGCGCAACGAGCCGGCTTGGATCGTGCACACCGCAAGCCGCCTGGCCGAACTGCGTGGAAAAGACCTGTCCGACCTGGCCGACCGGACAACCGCCAACGCACGGCGATTGTTCCGGATTCAGTAGTTGCAAGTTGGGCTCAGGACCGTTGGGCGGCGCAAGGTGCAACGCCATCGTGCAATAGGGCGACAACCTCGAACATAATCCAGCCGAGCATGCGCTTGAAGCGGACCAGCTCGAGCTGAAGCGGCACAGTGTCGCCCGAGCCTTCGGCAAGGCGGGTCTGGTCAATCTATACCCAGACACTGTAAGAGTCCCGCAAAACACGTGGGGCGAGTCATGCGCCCTGACGGCGCGGACCGGGGGCCAACCGGGCGGAAGGCGTAAGCCGGGGCGGTCCTAGGTTCAAGGCACCACCCGGCGGTCAGTCGGGCGGCGGGAACAGGTCAAGTCGCGCCGAGAAAGAGGGCGGAAGGCCGCTCGTCAGACCGGCTTCCAAAGGCGAGGCAGCAGCGAGAGAAAGAAGGTCCTCTCGGCTGGCCCCGGAAAGCATTGCCGGCAGCCGGGTGAGCACGTCCCGGTAGTAAGGCCAGGGGGCAAGGCCGGGCGCAGTAAAAGTCTATGGCGGTTGCTAGCACCCGACCTCGCAAATCTTGAAAAAACACCGGTGCAAACGCTCGGCATGGTAAATGCACAGCGTCCCGCGCCGCCATAATCCGTTATCGCATCCTCAAAATCGTATCCTCAAATACGTCGCGTTTGCACGAGGCCAGCACCCTGCAATGGATGGCTGCCGCTTTCCCGTCGCGGTCGCTTTCGCACGACCACCGCTGCGCGGCGGTGCCCGCCAGTTCTTCCTGCGCCGAAGCGCGAAAGTGGCGATTACTCACAGCGGCATGGTCTTGACAAGCGCTGTGCTCGTCGGTCTGTTGTTACTCATGCGATCGAATTCCAGACCGAAGGATTCTCTGTACGTTGTCATTACGGGTGCTTCATCAGGCATTGGCCAGGCATGCGCGTTGGCTCTGGACCGGCGGGGTTTTGGCGTGTTTGCCGGCGTGCGCACGGATGCCGATGCCCAGCGGCTCTGTTCGATCGCTTCTTCGCGGCTCCAGGTTGTGCGACTCGATGTCACCGAACCCGACACTATTCACTCCGCTGCTGAGAGCATACGCTGCGCGGTCGGGGAAGCAGGCTTAGCCGGTCTGGTCAACAATGCCGGCATCGTGGTGACCGGCCCGGTGGAACTGGTTCCCTTGGAGCTGTGGCGAAGGCAATTGGAGGTGAATGTCATCGGCCAGGTTGCGGTGATCCAGGCCTTGATCGGTTTGGTGCGTCAAGGCCGCGGTCGGATCGTCAATGTCAGTTCAATCAGCGGCATTCTGGCCGCGCCGCTTATGGGGCCGTACGCCGCCTCGAAGCACGCCCTGGAGGCCATAAGCGACTCGTTGCGAGTGGAGCTGCGGCCTTGGGGGATTGAGGTCTGCGTTGTGGAGCCGGGCAATGTGAAGACGCCGATTTGGGAGAAGTCTCGGGCGGCGGCCGAGGAACTCGCTAAGCGGATGCCTCCCGAAACTGAAGCCCTTTACGGCCGACAGATCGCAGCCATGCGCAAAGCCACTGCCCGCATGGCCCAGTCCGGAATGCCGGTCCAGCGCGTGGTCGAAGCGGTGCTTCATGCGTTGACGGCCCGGCGGCCGAAGGCCCGATACCGCGTGGGCACCCAAACCCGGCTGGCTGCCATCTTCTGGCGCTTGCTGGGCGAGTCGCTTCAGGATTGGATCATGTGCCGTGAGCTGCGCTGGCCGAGAGAGGGCTTGCGGCAACGGCCTTAAGCGCCTCAATCGCGCGGTCGATATCGCGGTCGTTGACATCCAGGTGCGTGACCGCACGGAGGGTTTGCGGACCGGTCGGTAGCATGAGTATGCCATGCTGCTTCAACTCTGCGGCGAACTTGGATGCCGTCCCCCAGGCTGGAGAAACCGTGAAGTAGAGGATGTTGGTTTCTACGGTCTCCGGGCAGAGGCGCAAGCAGTCGATCTGGCGGATAGCCTGTGCGAGACGTTGAGCGCGGGCGTGGTCGTCGGCCAGGCGCTCGACATGGTGTTCCAAGGCGTACAGGGCGCCAGCGGCGATGATGCCTGCCTGACGCATCCCCCCTCCGAGGACCTTGCGGTGTCGGACGGCTTCGGCGATGAGGTCGCGAGGGCCGGCCAAGGCAGAGCCGACCGGCGCGCCCAGCCCTTTGCTGAAGCAGATGCTCACCGTGTCGAAGTGTTTTGCCCAACGGCTGGCTTCAATCTTGGTAGCAACGACGGCGTTAAACAGCCTGGCCCCGTCCAGGTGGGTTGCCAGGCCGCTGTCGCGAGCCCAGCTACATAAGGCTTCGACCGTCGCGTAGGGCTGAACTCGGCCGCCGCCGCGGTTGTGGGTGTTTTCCAGGCAGAGCAACCGGGTACGTGGGAAGTGAGGGTTGTCGGGCCGGAGCAGAGGTTGGACCTGCTCCAGCGCAAGCACGCCGCCGGTGCCCTGCACGGGCCTGGCAGCCACCCCGCTAAGCTGGGCATACCCGGCCTGCTCGTACCAGTATAGATGGCACTGGGCCTCGCAGATCATTTCGTCGCCGGGGCGGCAGTGCAGGCGAATGCCGATCTGGTTGGACATCGTCCCGGACGGAACGTACAAGGCTGCCTCCTTGCCCAAGACTTCCGCCACCCGCTCTTGCAGCTTCCCTACTGTGGGATCCTCGCCGAACACGTCGTCCCCCACAGCCGCCTGGGCCATGGCGTTCCGCATGGCCGCAGTGGGTTGGGTAACCGTGTCGCTGCGCAAGTCCACGTACCCGTGCCCCATCGTCGGAATCCTCGTTGAAATGAAGACGCGCTGGGCGGGAAAGTCCTTGTTCGGCGAAAAGGGGCAGGCGGGTTTAGGGGAAAGGGCGTTACGTCCTTAGGGAAAGCCGTGCCTGCCCCCTTTCTTGTCAGCACCGCCATCCCCTTCCACTCAACTCGCATTATGCTCGCCCATCCGGTAACCTACAAGCCGCCCAGCACAGACGCGTGAGGCTTGCTTTGCGCGAAAGTGGTGATCAGTTCAATGATTCAGCCGATTGGTATGAAGCCGGGGCTATGGGTTGCTCCATAACTGGCCGGGCAGGGTTTTAGGTGGGGCCGAGTCGTGCAGCAGCCGGAAGACACCCACCGGGCAAGATGCCCGCGCTTTTACCGGTTAGACAATCCTGCCCAGTCATTTAGCTTTACTTGGTTCGCAGAGACTGCCGCGGTTGCCGCGGCGATGTGCGCGAGAATGGGTCGTCCCCCGGTGGCTGGGACTCGCTCCGAGAAGCGAGCCGAACCGAAGGCCGAACTAAACTGAAGCGAGCGCAAAGCAAGGGTTTCGGAACAAGCAATTTCGACAACTCCGGCAAACTGCGCAGAGGCTGCAAAGGTTATCGGCTTTGGTGAAGTTCAAGCTTTTTTCATCCGATGCTGATGGTGCGGAAATCTACGGTTTTTTGGTGGGGTTAGGACGGGCAAGGGTGGCGTGGGCGAGGGACTAAAGACCACTTTCGCACTGCTGGCAAAGACGGACAATGAGGCAGCCGTACGGGTGCTTTTGCCCGCACTGGATTCTCCTTACGCGGCAGTCCGCGACGGGGCCTTGGAGGCCATCGTCTCGCGCCGCAGTCCGGAAGGTCACCGGGAGATCCTGCGCCGTTTGGATCGTCTCGACGCGTCTTGGCACCGGATCATTGCCGCACACTCGCACCGGATGGCGCCAACTTTGCGCGAGGCCGTGCTGGGCGACGACCTGGCCTTGTGCTGCAACGCGTGCCGGGCTGCCGTCTGGTTCAGGGAGTACGAGCTGGTACCCGCACTAATTACCGTCCTGGAAACCCCCCTCAGTCCTGCCAGCGACTTGGCCGGACGGACGTTAGGGGAGTTGGTCGGGATCTTGTGCCACGAGTTGGCCTCTCCGGTTCGCCTGTACGACCGGCGCGACCCGCAGGTAGTTCGCGGTCACCTCTTAAGCAGCCTGGAGCTTTCGATCAAGCGGTTTGCCGGGCATCGGCGCCGCGAGGTCGTCGAGGCTTTCTTGCTCTTGGCGGCTCGCGACAATCTCACGCTCAAACAGGTCCTCCGGGATCCGCTGCATCCTGCCTTTTCGGCGGTCACGGACGTATTGGGCAAGAGTCAGCAGGGGAGCGTGATTTGGCTATTGTTGAGTTTCCTGGAGGAGCCGCAGGCGCCGGCTGCCGCAATCTCGCTCATCTCCCGGCGCTCGGATCCCAGGTTCGTACGTGCTTTGCTGCAAAAGACCGGGCGGGAGGTTTCGGCCGTGGTGTTCCAGAACCTGAAGCGCATAGACTCATTCGCCTGGCTGAAAAGCGCCCAAGGCCTGCTGGATCAGCTTGACGAGCAGGCCCAAAAGGCTGCGGTTCGGCTGGTGATGAACTCGGGTGTGCCTCGGGCGCGGGCGTTCGAGACGATTCGCTATCTGCTGCTTCACGGCAATGAAGGCGGACGCCGCGCCGCGTCCGAGGCGCTGGAAGCGTTCCAAGGAGCTGAGGCGAACGAACTGGCGCTTTTGGCGGCTGACGATGAGGACCCCCAGGTGCAGGCCAACGTGTTGGTTCAACTGCGGCGGCGCGGGATTCCAGGTGCGGTTCTGCGACTGGTGGAGATGCTGGACAGTCCCCACCCCGTGGTCCGAAAGGCAGCACGCAAGAGTCTGGTCGAGTTCACCTTCAAGCGATTTCTGGCCGCGTTTGACATGCTTGATGAAGAGGTACGCCGCAGCACCGGCGCTCTGGTTCGCAAGGTGGACGCCCAGACAATCCCGCTGTTGAAACTCGAGCTGGAGTCCAAGATACGGAAGCGGCGGTTGCGGGCGCTGGCCATGGCGCGAGCTATCGGCGTGGAGGCGGAGCTGGAGTCGGCGATCATCGAACGTTTGCAGGATGAGGACCATTTGATTCGGGCGGAGGCGGCGGCTGCGCTGGGGCGCTTGAATACGCCATCTGCCCGCCGCGCCCTCAGCCAGGCCATGGAAGATCGCAGCCAGGCGGTGCAGGAGGCGGCGCGGCGCAGCCTTGCCGAGAATGCCGGCTTTGATCGGGTTCGAGAGGCGCTGTTCGATCCCCGCGATTGAGCGAGGCGAAGTCGATGACCGTAAGCGCGCGCTATTGCCTGCTGTTTGCCCAGGTTGACAGCCTGGACGGCTTTGTCAGCGCGCTGCGGAACCGGAAAGGCAGTGCGCCTTCTGGCGACATGCTGAACGTGCTGTTGTGGCTGGCCGCCGTCCTGGTGGCGGTTTGGGTGCTGGCCCGGCTCGCGGGCCGCTTCTCTCGCCGGCGAGGATACGTCAATTCGGGCAGGCTCCTGCTAAGTTTGTGCCGTGCGCATAAGCTGCGCTGGTCGCAATGGTGGCTGCTGCGCCAGGTCGCGCGAGCGCACAAGCTCGAGGATCCCGCCCGGCTCTTCCTGGAGCCCGAGTGGCTGGATCCGAGCAGACTTCCGCCGGGCATGGAGGCTCGCCGGTCGGAGATCCTCGTGCTTCGCGCGCGGCTGTTCGCAGACCTGCCGGAGATCAACAAACCGCCGCCGGCGCAAGTGGCCGACGTCGCGCAGAATGGCCCCGCTACGGATAAGATGCCGAAGCGGAGTTCGCCGGTGTTGCTGGGTGGCAGCGGGCTGGCTGACAATCCTGACCCCTGGCCGGCATCGTCGGCGAGCACGGAAGGTTTGGGGCCCTCGGCGGTCCGCGCGCCTGGGCCGCCGTTATCCCATCAGTAAGAGCCTGTCGGAAAACTGCCCACAGCGCAGCCATCCGGGCTGTTTTGGAGCAGGCTGGCAACTTGTGCTCCGTGTCTTGGGACAGCCCCTAGGCCGCAAGAGCCCGGTGCGATTCTAGCACCAACCGTCGGCGATCTTGCCCGCCTGCATGCACCCGGCGCCGCCTCAAAACAACGCCACTAGCTAGTCGTACGCGCTACCCGGGGCGGCGCGCGGCGGCTTGACCTCGCCGGGTCTGGCCTCGCGAGGACCTTTAGGCTGTTGGTACAGTGGGGAGAGGTTAGCGGGGTAGGTTCGTTGGACGCCTTCGGGCAGACGCGCTTTGAAATCGGCGGCGTTTGCGCCCTGCCCGAACCGCACCACGTGAGTCTCGTGCTTGAAGCCCATCAACTTCAGCAAATCCTCCAATCTCAACGTGCGCACGCCCAACTGCTCGGCCTCCTTCCTGATCGCCGTGTAGGTTTGCTGCACTTCCTCGGCACTTTTGTCCGTTTTGATTCTGGCCTCCGGGGCTTTGCCGAGGACAAGGTAACGGGTTTGGGCGCTCATGCGGCCGACCTTCTTGCCGTTCTCGTCCTGGTACAGGTCGACCTCAGCGCCGTTCATGGTGATCAGGTTAAGCACCAGGCGCAGGTCTGAGCGGCCGTCGCCGTTGACATCGATGAACCCGACCAGCGCCAAGTGCTGCTTCTCCCCTGGGCGCCACAAGGGCGTGTAGATCACGTCGCCTGGCATGATCGGATCGGAAATCACATCCGAGACGACCCGTGCCTCTGCCAGGTGCTCACCGAGGATTTGCGTGACCTCGATGTCGGCCTTCTTGGCCGCTTTGGTCACGTCGTTGGTGTCCGCCGAATACACGCTGAAGGTGACCCGCCGCGCCAAGTTATCCGCCTGGCCGAGGTTGATCCAAACCGTACCGGTGCGCTGGTTGACCCACCGGACCTTGCCGTGGGCCACCTCGAATTCCTGCCGGGTGACCTGCTCCAGTTGCTCGCCGCGCTGCTTGCTGATGAGGATTTGCCGTTGCAGGCGCTTGACCATATCGTCAAGGTCGCTTTGCGCCTTGGCCAGCGCGGCCTGGGAGTCCTTGCGCGCCTTGTCGAACTTGGCGGCCAGTTCTTCCTTCTCCTGATTGATTTTGCTGCGATCGTCGCTGAATTGTTTGGTACGGGCGTCCAGGTCGTTAGCTGCCTGTTGTGCTGCGGCTAGGGCCTTGTCGATCTGCGGTTGCTTCTCGGAAGCGAACCGTGCCAGCTTGTCGGTCAAGTCCTTGACTGTTTGCTGCTCGGCGGTCAAGGCGTCGTTCTTCTTTTGCAAATCCGCGTGCAGCCTCTCGACCAGCTTGCGATAAGCCTTAACGTCATACCCGGCATCGAAACGCTGCATGTCCTTGTTGTAGGCGTCGCGCACATTGCCAATCGGCTCGTTCTCCTGGAAGCCGATCCATTTCCTCAACTCCTTGCCCTCGTCGGCCAGACCGTCGGCCAGCTTTTTGTTTTTGTCGGCGTTCTCTACGGCCGTCTTCTCGCGGATGGCCAGATCGTCGGCCTGCTTGAAGAACATGAAGGTGGTGACGGCCAAGGCGATCGTAAGAATGACGAAGATGATCAGAGCGATTTGTAGCCCTTGGTTTTCCCGCGCCATGACTGAAAGGCTCCTTTGCCGCGGGCCGCCGCAGGCTGGCCGGCAGCCCACCCAGCCCAAAAAGACGCAACAGATTCACAGCTTTGCCCGCCAGTTCGCCCAGAAGCCCCAATCGATGCCACACTGGCAGGTAAGCTTTTTCGAGCGAACAGTCTACGTCGATTCTAAACAGGCGTAATTGGGCTGTCAACGAAAAACCCCCACTATCGGGCAGTAGGCGCGCAAAGGCGCTGCCGAATCTGCGCTGCCTGCCACAGAAGCCCTGAAGCGAATGGATTTCTCCCTGCGTGCCCCTCTTGGTGGTGATACGTCAGGCCGCGCGGAGGCGTTATCATCCGGGAGCGAGCGGGGGCGATCTGATCCGAGCGCCAAGTCGAGTATTTTGGCAGCTTTGTCGTGCCTTCTTCCGCGGCCGGTGGCCTGCACATGAGCAAGCAACCTCGCCAAGAACCGCTGCCCGGGCTGGAAATCGACCAGCCTGTTGCTAGCAGTTCGGCCGAAGGGTCTTCGCAGACACTCGCCCTGCAAAGGCGCGCGGACAAATCGCAGCCCGAGAGTCTGCGCGGGCAGACGGTCTACGTGATCGACGCCCACTGCTTGATCTACCAGGTCTTCCATGCCCTGCCGGAGATGAGCAGTCCCAGCGGCCAGCCCGTCGGGGCCGTCTTCGGCTTCACTCGCGACCTGCTCTTCCTCTTGGAACAGAAAAGGCCCGACTTCCTCTTTTGTGCAGTGGACGTGCCGGGAAAGACGTTTCGGCACGAGCTGTTCGAGCAGTATAAAGTCCATCGCCAGGAAATGCCCGAGGATCTCGTGCCTCAGATCCCTGCCATCTACCGCGTGTTGGATGCGCTGGGGATTCCGCGCTTGGGCTGCCCGTCGTACGAAGCCGACGACGTGCTGGCCACGATCGCGCGAATCACTGAACAGTTGGGCGGCGACTGCTATCTGGTCACCACGGACAAGGACTGCCGACAACTGATTACCGACCATGTGAAGCTTTACAACATTCGCAAGGATCAGGTGCTCGACCGCGAGGCACTCCAAAGAGAATGGGGTATTACTCCGGATCAAGTGATCGACTTTCAGGCCCTGGTGGGGGACGCGGTAGACAATGTCCCGGGCGTGCCGTTGATCGGCCCAAAGCTCGCCGGAGTGTTGCTCAAACAGTACGGCACGCTGGAGCAAGTTTTCCAGCACGCCCATGAGATCCCCGGCCAAAAGCGCCGGCAAAACCTGATCCAATCACGCGAGCAAGCTTTGCTGAGCCGCGACCTGGTCCGCCTGAACTCGTGCGTGCCGCTGGAGATCGACTGGGAGGCCGGCCGGGCAGGCCGGATCGATCGGGATAGCATTCTCGCGCTCTTCCGCGAGTTCGGCTTCCGCAGCCTGGCCGAGAAAGTCGAAGCCTTGGGCGGACGACTCGGCCAGCAAGCACCGCGCCGCCAAGCCAGCTATCGAATCGTCAAGAGCACTGAAGAGCTCGAGGCCTTGGTGGCCCGCTTGGCACATCAAAAGAGCATATCCGTGGACCTGGAAACCACCAGTCTCTGGCCGCGGTGGGCGGAAATCGTCGGCTATTCGCTGGCCTGGAAGGAGGACGAGGCTTGGTACGTCCCGGTCCGATCGCCGCCGGGCGAGCCGCGACTCGAACCGCAAGAGGCAGCACGGCTCTTGCGACCCGTACTGGAAAACCCCGCCATCGAAAAGGTCGGCCAGAACCTCAAGTACGACATGATCGTGCTGCGAAGCGCGGGCATTTGGCTGAAAGGTGTGGCTTTCGACACCATGGTAGCCAGCTACCTGCTCGACGCGGGCCAGCGCAACCACAATCTCGACGATTTGGCCAAACGATACCTTGATTACACAACCACCAAGATCACCGAACTGATCGGCAGCGGCAAGAGCCAGCGCCGGATGGACGAGGTGCCGGTGGCGCCGGTCGCCCAGTACGCGGGCGACGACGCCATGTTGCCGCTTCGCTTGCGAGGCGTCTTGGCCAAACGCCTGGCCGCCGAAAAGCTGGAGGACCTCTACTGCCAACTGGAGTTGCCGCTTGTCGAGGTCCTGGCCGACATGGAGTACACGGGAATCAAGGTGGATGTCGATCGGCTGGCTGAGCTGAGCTGCCGGTACGGACAGCGGATGGCAGCGGCCGAACAAGAGGTCTACGCCCTGGCCGGCCGCCGGTTCAACATCGCCTCGCCCAAGCAGCTCCAGGAAATCCTTTTTGGCGAGTTGAAGCTGCCGCGGCGAAAACGGACGAAGACTGGCACAAGCACAGACGCCGAGGTGCTGGAAGAATTGGCCGCCATGCACCCGCTGCCTGCGAAGATCCTCGAATACCGCCAGTATGCGAAGCTCAAAAGCACCTACACGGACGCGCTACCCCAAATGGTGCATCCCGAGACCGGCCGGGTCCACGCCTCCTTCCATCAGGCCGTGGCCGCCACCGGTAGACTCACCTCCAGCGATCCCAACCTCCAGAACATCCCGGTGCGAGACCAGGAAGGCCGCGAGATCCGCTCGGCATTCATTCCGGGCCACAAAGGGTGGGTGCTTCTGGCGGCTGATTATTCGCAGATCGAGCTGCGCGTGCTTGCTCATTTCTCGCGTGATTACCGTTTGATGGAGGCGTTTGAGCGGGACCAGGACATACACGCCATTGTTGCCAGTCAGGTTCACGGGGTACCAATCGATCGAGTTACCCCTGAGATGCGGCGTCTGGCGAAAACAGTGAATTTCGGCATTCTGTATGGCCAGAGCCCCTTCGGTTTGGCGAAACAGCTTGGAATCGACCCAGATGCGGCCGCCCGGTTCATCAATACATACTTTGAGGGATACCCGGCGGTCGAGCAGTTCTTCAACCAGGTGCTAGCCGATTGTGCGGCCAAGGGGTATGTCAGTACGATCCTAGGGCGGCGGCGGGCGATCCAGGGCGTGCGCAGGGACGCTGGCCGCCAGCGGAACCTGGCCGAGCGTACCGCGATCAACACGGTAATCCAGGGGTCGGCTGCGGACTTGATCAAGAAGGCCATGGTCGCGATCCATCGCCGGATAGAGGCAGAACGGCTGTCGGCTAAAATGTTGTTGCAGATCCACGACGAGCTAATCTTCGAGGCCCCGCCGGACGAGCTGGAGCAATTGGGCCACCTTGTCGCCTTGGAGATGGCTAACGCCCACCCGTTGGATGTCCCCCTGAGGGTTGATCTGAAATCCGGTCAAACCTGGGGTGATGCCGAACGTTGGATCTGAAAGCGCCGAATGCGATGCGTATTATTGGGTTGCTAGGCGGAGTGGCTAGCGGCAAGAGTTCGGTCGCCCAGCATTTCGCCCGGCTGGGCGCAGGGATTCTGGACGCGGACCGCGCCGGCCACGATGTATTACGTCTGCCCCAGATAGAGTGGGCGATTCGGCAAAGGTGGGGTGAAGCAGTTTTAGGTCCAGACGGCCAAATCAATCGAGGCAAGGTGGCTGCGATCGTTTTCAGCGATCCCCCAAAAGGACCACAAGAGCGGCGGTTTTTGGAGGACTTAACCCATTGCCAGATCGGCCGGATGCTTCAGCAAGAGGCGGCCGGGATGGTCGCTAGGGGTTACACTCTTGCGGTGCTGGACGCCCCGCTTTTGCTGGAGGCCGGCTGGGACCGGTTTTGCGACATGTTAGTGTTTGTGGACGCGCCGTGCAACGAGCGTCTGCGTCGGGCCCTGGCACGGGGCTGGACCGAGAGGGAATTCGCAGCTCGCGAGGCTGCCCAAAAGTCGCTCCAGCAGAAGCGCCAACGGGCGCACGCGATAATAGATAACTCGGGTTCGCTACAACAGACCCAGGCGCAGGTCGAGCGAGTCTGGGAGAGTCTGTTGGTAAAGGAGAGACCGCTGGGGTAAGGGTGTATGGTGGTGGTTTTGCGTGGCGTTGCACCGGTGGCCGTCTGTTGCGTATTACTCTTGCTTGGTCTACGGAGTCGCTAGATAATAGGACTGAGCCAACCGCAGAAGGCAATTCGCCCGCGCGCAGCCTTCGGCGTAGTAGTCTTTGCTCGACCCATTCTTCGGGGCGATGTAACCCGCCGCCGACATCTTCCGCATGTCGGCTCCATTGACCCTTCAGGAGCTTGTAGCCATGGCAGAAACAAAGGATTTCCGTTCGGAGGGACGTTCTCAGCGAACCTCGGGCCGCTCCGCCCAGCGGGCTGCGGCACAGCAGTACGCGGCACAGCAGTACGAAGAAGACTACGATTCCGAGCCCATCTCGTTGGCCGAGGAACTGGCCGAGGAGGCGGAAAGGCCTAAGGACGAGGTGGACGAGCGTTACGAGCAGATCAAGCAGTCGGGCGATACCCATATCGCCGAACTTCAAAAGATGTCCATGGCCGAATTGATCGAGGAGGCGCGGAAGGAGAACCTCACCGATTATGCGGGCATGAAGCGGCAGGACTTGATTTTTCGGATCCTCAAGGAGCGGGTGAAGCTGAACGGGTTGATGTACGGCGAGGGCACGTTGGAGGTGCTGCCCGATGGGTTCGGCTTCCTCCGCAGTCCCGATTATCACTACTTGTCCTGCCCAGACGACATCTATGTTTCCCCGAGTCAGATTCGGCGTTTCGGGCTGCGTACTGGGGCGACGGTTTCCGGGCAGATCCGGCCGCCGAAAGAAAACGAACGCTACTTCGCGCTCTTGCGCGTCGAGGCGATAAACTACCAGGACCCCAATCTGCTGGCCACCAAGGTCTTTTTCGACGACCTCACGCCGCTGCATCCTGACAAACGGATCGTCTTGGAGACTACGCCGGAAGAGATCGAGTGCCGGGTAGTGGACATGATCGTTCCGATTGGTTTTGGGCAGCGGGGGTTGATCGTCAGCCCGCCTCGGGCAGGCAAGACCATTCTCATGCAGAAAATGGCCAAAGCCGCACTGAAAAACTACCCCGACTTGTACGTCTTCATGCTCCTGATCGACGAGCGCCCTGAGGAAGTGACCGACATGGAGCGCCAGGTCAAGGGCAAGAACTGCGAGGTGATCAGCTCGACTTTCGACGAGCCGGCCTCGCGCCATATCCAGGTCTCCGAAATGGTGCTGGAGAAGGCCAGGCGCATGGTGGAATACGGCCACGATGTGATGATTTTTTTGGACTCGATCACGCGGCTGGCGCGGGCGTGGAACGCCGAATGCCCGCACTCCGGAAAGATCCTCTCCGGCGGCGTGGACGCCAACGCTTTGCAGCGGCCCAAGCGCTTTTTCGGCGCCGCGCGAAAAGTGGAAGAAGGGGGCTCGCTGACGATCGTGGCCACGGCCTTGATCGACACCGGCAGCAAGATGGACGAGGTGATTTTCGAGGAGTTCAAAGGCACCGGCAACCTGGAGATAGTCCTGGATCGCCGGCTGGTAGACAAGCGGATCTGGCCGTCCATCGACATCAACCGCAGCGGCACCCGCAAGGAAGAAATGCTTCTGGACCCCGAGGAGTATCGGCGAATCTGCATCCTCCGCCGCGTGCTCAACGAGATGAATCCGCCCGACGCTATGGAATTCCTGGTCAGCAGACTGGCCAAGACCAAGACCAACGCCGAGTTTTTGATGAGCATGAACATGTCGGGCAGGTAGAAGCGATGGTCAACGTGTACCAGGGCATCATTGCCGCCAGCGAAGGCCGCTACGCTGTCGTCGTCTCGCGCTTCAACGAATCGATAACGTCGCGCCTGTTGGACGGGGCGCTCCAGACGCTGACCGCTCACGGCGTGTCCAATGACCAGATCGACGTGGTGTGGGTGCCCGGCGCGTTCGAGATTCCCACATTGGCAAGCCGTCTGGCTGCTAGCGGCCGTTATCTGGCCGTGCTTTGCTTGGGAGCTGTGATCCGGGGAGAGACGACGCACGATCAGCACATCAACCGGGCGGTGAGCATGGCCTTGGCGGAGATCGGCGCCCGAACGGGCGTACCCGTGCTCTTCGGGGTTCTTACCTGCGACACCCTCGAGCAGGCCATCGCTCGCTCCGGCGGCCAGCGCGGCACCAGGGGCAAAGACCGCGCGGACAGCCGCATCGGCAACAAGGGAGCCGAATGTGCCGAGGCTGCTTTGGAGATGGCAAGCCTGATCCGGCAACTGCCGCTGTAGGCAGGCAGCACGGCCAGATTACTTTTTGTTTGTTCTAGCCAGGCAGAGCCCTGTTTCGCCCCCGCCTATGGCCCGCCGCAGCCGCACACGACAGATCGCCCTGCAAGTCCTCTACCAGTTCGACATGAATCCGCAGAGCCACCCAGCGGCAAGCGACGCCTGGATGCAGCGCCGGCTCAGACTGCCTGAACTGGTCGAGTTTGCTCGATCGCTGGTCGCCGGTGTGCGCCGCCACCAGGCGGAATTGGACCAGGCGATCCAGCAGGCGGCCACCAATTGGGCAATGGATCGCATGGCCGTGACCGACCGTAACGTACTCCGCCTGGGCGCCTACGAAATCCTCCACACCGCCACGCCCCCTCGCGTGGCCATCGACGAGGCCGTCGAACTGGCCAAGCGGTTCGGGACCGCCGATTCCGCCAGGTTCGTCAACGGCATTCTCGACGCGCTGCTGCACCGACAGCATGCGGCAGGCGCCGCCAAGCAGCAGAGCGACGCACCGCAATTACCGGAGGGCAGCGGACAAGAAACAACCTGAAAGAAGCGCTGAGAGACGCCATGGGCTTTTTCGAAAAACTCAAACAGGGCCTCAAGAAGACGGCCCAACTGCTCAACACCGACGTCCGCGACCTGTTCAAGAGCCAAGGCACGCTGGTCGACGAGGCCTTCGTAGAGAGACTTTACGAAGGGCTTATCAAGATGGACATGGGCGTCTGGGCTGCCCGACAGCTCGCCGACGAAGTCGCCGAGAACTACCGCGCCCGCGTCGTACAGTGGTCCGATGTCATCGGCAGCATCAAGCAGAAGCTCAAGAACCTGATGCAACAGCCCACAGCCCCCATCCGTTTCGCACCCCAAGGGCCCACGGTGATCATGGTCTGCGGCGTCAACGGCTGCGGCAAGACCACTTCGATCGCCAAGCTGGCGCACATGTTCCAGTCGGACGGCAAGCGGGTGATCCTCGGGGCAGCGGACACGTTTCGGGCGGCGGCCGTGGAACAACTGACCATCTGGGCCCAAAGGCTCGGCGTAGAGATCGTCACCGGTCCCAGCGGCAGCGATCCGGCTGCCGTGGCGCATCGGGCGGTGGCCCGGGCAATCGAAACCGCCAGCGAACTCTGCATCGTCGATACTGCCGGCCGATTGCAGACCCAGCAAAACCTGATGCAGCAGCTCAGCAAAATCCACCGCGTACTCGGCAAACAGATTCCCGAGGCCCCACACGAAGTCCTCCTGGTGCTGGATGCCACGACGGGCCAAAACGGGATCAGCCAGGCGCGGCACTTCACCGACGCCGTACATTGCACAGGGATCGTTCTGGCCAAGCTGGACGGGACGGCCAAAGGCGGCGTGGTCGTGGCGATCCGCCAGCAGGTGGGACTGCCGGTCAAGTACGTCGGAGTCGGCGAGAAGGCCGAAGACCTGGCGCTGTTCAACCCCGATCAGTTCGTCGATGCACTGTTCGAGGACTTGGAGGCTATCGCTTCGGAGTCCAAACGGTAGCCATCTTCGCCTGAATGCATGTAGCACCATCCGAAGCCCAAAGTTGGCTGACGATGGTTGCACGTTGTCCAAAAGGCTTTGGCGACAGAGCTTCCAGCGCAGACCCGAAGAGACGCCACCACCAACCGGCCGGTGACTGGCTCGTTTTTCGGCCACGGCTCGGGGCCGACAGAGCAGTCTTTTTGTTGCGGGCCGACCGTCGCTGTTGCATTTTCGCGGCCGTCGTCGGGAATACCGTGACAGTCTCCGGGAACGGTTAGGAAGAGATTCGTCTTCCCCGACTCGCTGGGCCTTGCGGGCCCAGCCGACCGGAGCGAACCGTCCTTGGGCTTCAACTACAAGGCCAGCAGGAACTTCACGTTCCGCAGCGAGCTGCCGTGAGATTGGCAAGTGCCGCGTGTGTCGGGGCCCCCAGCACCACTTGAAGACTACCGAGAACGCAATCAGGACCTTTGGGCCCACGACATGGTCTTCCAGTTTTGACGGGCTTGGGGTGCATTCCCGTTTCTGCGCACTCACGTGGCCTGGGGCCAGCCGGCCGCAACCGACTCTGGAGTTCACCCAGTGTTCCGCGAAGCGCAACTGCATGCCAAACAACAACATTCGCTGGTCAACCAA
>Ga0129299_1000395_pt1 | contig 27185 bp, 16 predicted proteins | sample ConPoolayeCmetaG_FD_94477 | JGI IMG/M metagenome (GOLD analysis project Ga0129299, IMG submission 94477) | Hot spring microbial mat communities from California, USA to study Microbial Dark Matter (Phase II) - Cone Pool mat layer C metaG ...
AATAACGTTCCGCGTAACACGCAAGAGTTCATGCCACAGGGACGAGTTTTCGCATAAAATATCGCGCAAGGCGTCGCTCATCCATGAATGTGGCATTGCGAGAAGTCTTCTTCGAGTGTCCCAAAAAAATGGTTCTTCACACATTAGCGGGGAGCAGATGATGCCCAACGGCAGCTCTGCGTATCTTGTTGTTGGTTCAAGACTTCAAGATGCAGGAGGCTGCCGTTGGACACGAGTGAGCTTAACGAACTACTGGGGGGCTGGGAAGGTTACCGGCTCGGCACGGTCGGTCGCGCTTCGAAGGAACAACTACGCGGCGATCGACCCGAGATCTGGATCGAGTTGCATCCGGATCCTCACCATCCCCGCCGCTGCAGCGGCTGCGGCCGGGTGGTGCCGGGGATCCACGAGACGACCGAACGCTGGGTGCGTGACCTGCCGATTCTCGACGCCGACACGTGGCTGCTGGTGCACCGGGTTCGTGTGAACTGTCCCGACTGCGGGCCGCGGGTGGAGCAGTTGGATTGGCTCGACCCTTGGGCGCGGTTCACGCGGCGTTTCGCGGACAGCGTGGTCCGGCTGGCGGCGATCTTGCCGCTCAAACAGGTGGCCGAGTTCTACGATGTGCACTGGGTGACGGTCAAACGCCTGCACAAGGAGCATCTGCAGCGGACACTGGGGCCGGCGGATCTGGCGGGCATCGAGGTGATCGCGATGGATGAGTTTGCGATTCAGAAGGGCCAGCGCTACGCCACCGTCGTCGTCGAGCCCTATCGCAAGCAGGTGCTCTGGGTGGGACGCGGCCGCGGTCGGGAAGATGTTCGGCCGTTCTACGAGTTGCTCGGGCCGGAGGGCCGGGCGCGGCTCAAGGCCGTCGTGATGGACATGAATGGGGCCTACGAACAGGAGATGCGGGCGCAGTGTCCGCAGGCCGAGGCGGTGTTTGACCTGTTCCACGTGGTGGCCAAGTACGGGCACGAAGTGATCGATCGGGTGCGGGTGGACGAGGCCAATCGGCTCAAGCACGACAAGGCGGCGCGCAAGGTGGTCAAGGGCTCGCGCTGGTTGCTGCTGCGCAACCCCGACAACATCAAGCGGGACGAGGACCGCGTGCGACTCGACGAATTGCTGGCAGCCAACCGCAAGCTCGCCAAGGTGTACATCCTCAAAGAGGATCTGAAAACGCTGTGGGACTACCGCCACGTCGGCTACGCCTGGCGCTTCTGGCTGGACTGGTTCCAGCGAGCGATCCGCAGCCGGATCGAGCCGCTGAAGACCTTCGCCCGGCGTCTGCAGGCCAAAATCGACGGCGTCCTGGCCCACTGCCGCTGGCCGCTCCACACCAGCCTGTTGGAGGGGATCAACAACAAGATCAAGGTGATTAAGCGAATGGCCTACGGCTACCGCGATGACGAATACTTCTTCCTCAGAATCCGCGCCGCTTTCCCCGGAAATGTGTGAAGAACCTTTCTTCTGCTGCTCTGAAGCGTGCCGTGGGGCCGCTCGTTCTCGCCCGCTGAACGGGAGGGAAGTCGCTGAAGAGAGATGCCTTCGGCGACAAAGAGCGACCGGGGTCGCCTACTGGGCGGTGGTCGGGTGGATCCGCCCCGCCAGAGAGGTGCGGCTCCGGCTCGCGAGACGGCTTGCCCCGGCTCGACTCCGCCGCAACCCCCTCTGCCGCGGATCGACGCGGCCGCTCCGCGGTCGTTACGACCCTTGCACAGGAATGGCCACCCTTGGTGTCGTCGTGAGGGTCGTTCACCAAACGCAAGTCTTCAACTTGGGCTAACGGCGGCCCGTCTCCAATGGCCCCCCGCGGCGGGCGGGATCGTGGAAGTACATGAAACGCCGCAGGGCGTCAGTACCATGGCAGGTCGCGCAGACATTGCCCACGCTCAGCGTGCGGAGATGCCATCTCCGGGCCCGCAGTTCGCGAGCGGTGATCGCCTGCACGCCTTCCGGGACGGGTGCGGGCGTCGCCCGGCCGTGCGACAAATGACAGGTCCGACACGATATGCGACCGCGGGGGTCAATTTCTCCCGCCTCGTTGAATAAAGGCAGGAAACCGGCCGCGTCCGGGTCCGTGGGGTTATAGAACTCTGCCGCGGGGTGAGTGGCGATAAGCGGTGGCGGCGCGTGGCCGCCGGGCGTGTGACAACCCAGGCAGTGACGATCGGCGACGGCGCCGTTGTCGGAGGGCTGGGCGTTCCGGGCCAGCAGCGAGACCGGCCACAAATACCGCGGTTCGACACTTTCGGGGCTGGCGTGGGTCATGTGGCAGGGACGGCAGGTCTCCGCCGTAAGGCCCACAGACCTGAGCGATTCCGGCCCGTGGCCAATGGCAGAGATGTGGGCCGTGTCGGGATGACAGACCACACAGGCTTCTTGTCCGCTGGCGGCTTGGCGGATCATTCCGCGGGAGGTGCTCTCGCCGTGGGGGTCGTGACACGAGCGGCAGGCCACGCGGGGCGAACCGACGCCGCCGGCCAAGGGGAGGTCGGGTTTGGTTTTCAGGCCGGAGGCGTCCTGCGTGTGGGCGAGCGCGACGGCGGTGCCGGTTCCCGGGGCGGCCGAGCCATGACAGCGGAGGCACCCTCCATCCGGGGCGGCGGTGCCGGCAGCGAGGCCCGCTCGATAGAGGGCGGTTTCCTCGGCACCGTGCGGGCGGTGACAGGCGAGGCAGAGGTCTTTGGTAGAGGTGGATTCCTCGGGCCAGGCGGCCGAGTGGCGGTGGATGTCGTGCCTGCCGCCGGCCAACCGGGCCTGCTCCTCATGGCAACCACGGCAGGTTTCGGCGGGGGTGTCCGGAAGGAACTGGCCAACGCCGCGGCGGTGGGGGTTGTGGCAGGCGGTGCAGGCCGCGCCAGGGTGGTTGAGCGGCGGCAGGGCTTTGGTGGAGGCTACGCGGCCGGCTTGATGGCAGGTGATGCACTTGCCGCCGCCAGGGTCCGCGTCGCTCGGCTCCGCCGCGCGGGCGTAGCGATGGAACAGGTGGCAGGCGCTGCACGGCCCGCCGGTCTCCGGGGTCATCCCGAGGCGATTCTTCTCCTCGGGGAACGCGGAGCGGAGGTCGTGGGGCGAATCCAGCACGACGCGGTGGTCCTCGTGGCAGCGGAGGCAGAAGCGGCTTCCGGTCAGTTCCTCGGCGAGTATGAAACGCTGACCCTTGCCGTGGTGAAGCTTGTGGCAAGAGAGGCAGATCAAGCGATTTTCGGGGCCGAGCCTGGTGCCCAGTTCGCGGACAGCGGCGGCCTGCGGCGCGTTCACCACCGGACTGAGCGGATGTTCCGCGGCTCCGTCCCGGAACATGCCCGGCCGCATCTGTTCATGGCAGGTGAGACATAGTTGGCTGGTTTCGGTGCCCATCACCAGCAAGTGATCGTGGGCGGCTCCGTGCGGCGTATGGCAGACGCGGCAGGTCAGCTCCCGCGGGTTCGGCCCGGTGCGGCCGCCGGCATCGAGGATTTCCTTGGGGACCGGCCACGGCATGCCGCCCGTGGGGTGCATGCCCGTCTCCGGCCCGCGGGTCTTGTCGGCGTGGCAAAGGACGCACATCTCGCCGGCATGGCCGCTCACCCGCAAGAATACGGCTGTCTTGATATCTTCCGTTGGGCGGCCGCCGGCGTGGGCCGTGTGGCAGGTGCGGCAGACCACGCGTCCACCCGCCAGTGGCAGCATGGCCGGCACGGCCATGTTCGCCGGCGGGACGATGTCGGTCCCGTGGCCGTGGTCCTGCCAGATGCGGCGCCGGGAGTCGACTACCGTGGCATTGTGACAGGACAGACAGGTGCCGGCCCGACTGACCGGGGGTTGCTCGGGGGTCGTTTCGGGCGGATCACGAAGCGGGGTGGACCGCCCGACATTGAAAGGTTCCAGCCATTCCAAGTGGCATACGGTGCAGGTGCGGCCCTGCGGACCACCGACAGGCACGCGGGAGCGTGGCGCGCCGGTGGGCCGCGGCGCCTGTGGATCGAAGGCCACTGCAAATGATCGGGCCCGATCGGCCGACAGCTCAACCACGTAGAGACGGCCCCGCTGGTCGAAGGCCAGATCCATGGGCATTTCAAACCGGACCGGATCCCCCCGCTCGTCGCGGAGCACATCGCGGAAGGCTCCGAGGGGCGTGAATACTTGAATGACGCCCAGGACCGCGTCAGCGACCCAGATGTTTTGCTCGCGATCCACGGCAACGCCGGTCGGGCGATAGAGCTGGCCCAGGTCCGCCCCGTAGGAGCCAATGCTGCCCACCGGCTTGCCGGTTGGAGTCAGCACCTGCACACGGGCGTTGATGACGTCCACGACAAAAAGGTCGTTATTGCCGCCGACGGCCAGCTTGAAGGGATATCGGAACTGGCGGAGGGCCTCACCTTCTTCGCCGACCAAGGTCTGCGTGCCATCTTCCAGGTTCATCAGGATCAGACGGTGGTTGTCGTTGTCGAGCAACACAAGCCGTTGGCCATCTGCCAGCACCACCGCGTCGGTGAGGTCCGGCGGGTGTGAAGACCGGCCGCGCCCCGCGGTCAGGGCGCGGTCCAGGCGTCCGTCAGCGGCCCTCACCAGCACGCGGGCGTGCCCTGTGTCGGTCACCCAGAGTCGGCCGGACAAGTCGAAGCGGGCGCTGACGGGGGCCTGGAGCGGTTCCTCACCGATCCGCGTGACGATCGCCGACAGCTTGCCCGTGGCGTCGAATTGCAGCAGGCGGTGGTTGACCCCGTCCACGACGAAGACGGTTTCGTCGGGGGCCACGGCCACGCCGGTGGGCATGTGCAACGGCGGATCGCCACGATGCGTGAACTCGGCCAGCGGCACGGCGACGTAGGGGGACGAAGCCTTCGCAGCAGGAGCAAGACACAATGCGGAGGCAGCGAGCAGAGCGGCCATCTTGACGGACCGGGGTGCGGGCATGCGCATGGCGATCGCCTTTCCGGCTGAAAAACATTGCCGGGCCGTTGACGAATCACGATAATACGAAATCGCGGCGGTCGATGCCAGCGTCGTCGGTGGGCCGTCCCCGTCGGGTTCGCAACTCCGGGCCGCGTCCCGAGCCGCACCAGCGTCAAGGGGCTGGCCGCCAGAGGCCGGCCGGACAATTCAGCGTCACTCATGCAGGAGTGCAATCGCATGGAGACTCTGCCCTCGGATCGATCCGTCCCGGTCAATGCCTCGGCTGATTCCGGCGGCGGCGGGGCCGAATCCCCGCCGGCGAGGAAGGGTTGGCGGCCGCGGCTCAAGAAGGCCGGCCTCATCCTGTTGGGGCTGGTGTTGCTCGCCGGGGGCGGAATGATCGGGGCGGAGTACTACACGGCCCGCCCGCAGTTTTGCGCTACCTGTCACGTGATGGGGACATACTATGACTCCTGGAGCCTCGATTCGCACAGCGGCGAGCCAAACACTTGGTGCGTCGATTGCCACTATGCGCCCGGCGAGCAACACACCCTGAAGGCAAAATTCAAGGGCCTGTCGCAGATGGCCAGCTACTTCACCGGGCGTTACGGCACTGCTCGGCCGCGTGCCCACGTCAGTGACGCGAGCTGTTTGACGGCCCCGTGTCATGGCGACCGCAAGTACCTGAAGGAAAGCCTGCGAATCGGTGAGCCGCGACTGGAGAAGCGGTACGTCGGCGGGCAGGAGACCGAGGTGCAGCGAAACCCGACGGTGCGGTTCGTTCACGAGAAACACCTGAATGTGGAGGAGAAGCTGGCCGAAAACCGGGCCGCGCTGGAGGTCGTTCGCCGCCGCCTGCAAGCTGCGGCGGGCGAGGACTGGCCCAAAGTTCAAGCCGCCGCCCGCTCCGTTCTGCCGGCCTTGGTGCGGGGACCGAACTTGCGAAAGGTGGTCAGGGAGTTGGGCCTGGAGGCCCACGTTGACGACGCCTTGGAGCTGATGCGGCTGGAACACCTGCGGGCGAGGTTTGAGCAGCTCGGCGGGCTGACCTGCGCGGCGTGCCACGGTTACGACCCTTCCGGACGAAGCCACGTTCTGGCAGGGGACCGGCAAACCTGCTACACGTGTCACTTTCAGAATCACGAGTTCAACCGGGACACCGGCGAGTGTCTGAAATGCCATGAGCCGCCCGTGCGGCAGATCGTGGTCCACCAGCAGGTCGTCGAACTGCCGTTTCACCAGGCCGAGGGAGCGGCGGTCGAATCCACGGTGGAGCCGGTGCTCATGGACCACCGCGACATCGTGGAGCGCAATATCGACTGCGCGAGCTGCCATCTGGACGTGATTCAGGGCGAAGCGGTGGTCACCGCCCGCGATTGCACGCATTGTCACGACCAGGAAGTGTATCTTAAGGATTTCGAGTCGCGCACGACGGAGACGGTCGCGGAGTATCATCGGCTGCATGTCGCGGCTCAGCGGGCCAAGTGCATGGATTGCCACCGGGCCATCGAGCACCGGCTGATCGAGCCGGAGCGGGTTGCGGAGGGCGTGACTTACCTCGAGCCGATACTGAACGACTGTCAGCACTGCCACCCGAGCCACCATCACCAGCAGATGGATCTGCTCATGGGCGTGGGCGGCCGCGGCGTCCCCGGGTCGATGCCCAACGCCATGTTCGGCTCCCGCATCAACTGCCGCGCCTGCCACACCAAGGCCGCCACGGACCTGAAAGGTGACGGGCTGATCAAGGCGACGGAGGCGACTTGCGTGGCCTGCCACGGCGACGATTATGCGCGGCTTTTCCAGCAGTGGCGAAACGAGATCGAGACCTCTGTGAAGGAGGCTGAGGCCGCGCTGACGCGGGTCGAGGGGATGATGCATGAGTGGCGGTCCCGCGGGGCGGAAGTGCCGGAGGGGGTGTCCGACGCCCTTGAGCAGGCCCGCGCCAACGTTCACTTCGTCCGTTCGGGCAACGGGATCCACAACAAAGCCTACGCTCTCAAGCTGCTGGATTGGTCCATCCGCAGCCTGGACGAGGCGGTGATGCGACTGATGCCAGAGTAGGGCCGTGACGGAAGGGGAGGCAGCCTCTGCTTTGCGTGCAGCGGCCGATCGGCCATCTTCATTTCGTCGGCGATGGCGAGGTGAAGAACTCCCGCAGGTGCATGGGGCGGCCTTCGTAGGTTTGCTGGATCATGCGGACGACCGCGGGCTGTGACAAGGCCCTCAGCCGTGCCGGCGGATAGCCGACTTTGGCCAGGTCGATCAGCACGGCTGCGGAGGGCGAATGGCAATTCGCGCATTGAAGTGGCTGGACCCTCTTGCGGGGGTGGATGCGGGCCAGCAGGGCGATCCGGTCGGCCGGGGTCAGGTTCCCGCCGCGTTGGAGGAACTCGCGGACGGGAGCGGCGGTTCCGGGATGTCCCAGCAGCGGGTCGCCCCGGGCGGAGTCGGTCAAACTCAGTTTTGCACCGTAGCTGCCGTGGAAGTGGCGGGGCAGTGTCGCCCGAGCGGCGTCCACGAGCTGTCCGAAGGCCTCGCCAGTGGGGGATACCGCGGCGATATGCCGGGCCAGTTCGCTAAGGGATGGGATGCCATCCGATTGTTCCGCCGCCAGCGAGAGCAGGCCGGCCAATTCTTTCTGTAAAGCGGCGGTCTGCGACTGGACCGCAGAAGGCCGCATCGCGTCCTCCGCAGTAAGCCGGGCGTAGGCCGTGAGGATCGCCGGCGGATCGCACGCCTCGCCGTCGTCCAGCGAATACCACTTCAGCGGTAGCGGCGTTCGCTCGGAGGTCATGTGGCACACGCCGCAATGCATCGTGGTGGCGTGCATGTTCAGGAACGCCCGGACTTCCTTGCGGCGGGAGTGCGGCAGCGGCGCATGGCAGCCGCTTTGGGTGCAGTTGTTGTGCGGGTCAGGCTGAATCCAGCCGTCGAGCCGATGGTAGTGGGCCGGCGGAACGCGAGGGTTTTCGTTGGAGGCGACACCGGCCCATTCAATGCGCCGCGTGTCCAGTACCGCCCGATCCAGCCGAGTCGGGATGCCGGTGACCTGCGGGGGCGGTGGCGATGGGACCATGAGTGTGACCACGAGATAGCGTATGGCTAGAAAACTCACCCAGGCGGTCACGCCGATGACCGCCACCGCGTAGATCCGCTTGCCGAAGGATAGAAGCAGGCCCGGCACGGCCCGCAGCCGCTGCATGACGCCGAACGGTGCTGATCCGGGTCTAGCCATGTGCCTCACCCGTGCGGACGTCCAGTCCCAGTTGGCGGGCGACGTCCTCGACGTATTCGCTGTGTTGTTCGGCCAGTTCGCCCAGCGGCGTCTGTCCGGTGATTGTGGCGGGCGACAGCGGGAAAACGTGCGGCGACAGCATGACGTTCACAATGTGCAGGATGCCGACGTGGATCACGGCGAGGAAGGCCTCGTAGGTATGGGCAATGAGGGCGATGTTCAGGACTCGCCCGCTAAGATACTGCGAAAGGTACTGTTCGCCCCAGAGCATTGCGCCGGTGATTCCCAGCAACGTGGTGCCCCAGAACACGCCGATGTACTCGAACTTTTCCTTGATGCTGAACCGCCCGAAAGTGGGTGGATCCGGGCGGAGGCCGAGCAGATACTGGAGCAGGTGCCGCCCCTTCAGCAGCTCCGACGGCCGGACCATCATGGGCAGATCCCAAAGTGCCCGCCAGTAGGACACGGCAGGAGAAACCCCGGTCTGCCGGCGGGCCCGCCGCCGCAGCTCCACGAGGCAGTAGACGCCGTGCCCCATGAAGCCCAGCACCAGGGCGATGCCCGCCCAGTGGTGGATGTTGCGGGTGGTCTGTAGGCCGCCGAGCGTCTGGACGAGGGCCTGTGCCCAGTCCCGGTCGGCGAATTTCATGGGAAAACCGGTGATGGCCAGAGCGGCGAAAAGCACCACGAGCACCCAATGCTGTACTCGCTGGCTGACGGTGAAGCGGGTCAGCCGCGTTCGTCCGTCAGGATGAGCCAGGATCCGCTCGATCAGGCGGTGGGTGTCGTGGGCCTCCGGGTGATGGCGTCCGACGGCGATCTGGCCCAGCTCCAGCAGGCAGATGACCAGAGAAGGGCCGAACGTGCCGAGCGTGAGGAGGATAAACGCGGCAGCGATCCAAAACTCGAGCGAGGCCCGTTGCGTAGGCAGGTCCAGGTGAACGCCGGCGGCGGCGAGGCGGGGCTGGGCGGCCGGGTGGCATTCAGCGCTGCGGCAGGAGTCGGCTACGTTGTTCGGATGGGTGCTGGATTGCGGATCGGAACGAGCCAGCATTGAATGGGCGTTCTGGCCGCTGCGGACGTGGCAGGAAAGGCACGCTGCCGTGCTGTTATCGCCGAGCAATGCGGCCTTGCCGTGGAAACTGCGAACGAAACTGGCCACGGCATCCGACAGGCCGCGGGCCTGACGGACCTGGGCGTCGCTGTGGCAGACGCCACAAACCTGGGCCTGCTCCAGCGGCGGGCGTGCGGGCTGGATGCGGGCGGCGACATGCCGTAGGTAATAGGCCACGTCCACGGGCACCTGTTCGGCGTGACACACGTCGCAGCGATCGAAGGCCCGCGTGCCTCGGAGAGCCAGGCTGGGCAAGAGGGCTTCAAGATTGCGAAAGACCGGCTCGTCGTGGCAGTAGAGACAAGGGGATTGGCCCTGGCCCAGCAGCGGGCCGCCGGCGAACTGAAGGCCGTGCAGCATTTGCGGGGCATGCACGCTGCGGCCCAGCATTTCCGCTACGGGAGCATGACTGAACCGCCGCTCCAGGCCGTCGGGCTCGCTCAGGTGGCAGACCTGCGTGCAGTTCACCCGGGACACCTCGCGGTGCGGGATGACGGAGACCTCCTCGCGGGGGTGACAGGCGGTGCAGGCAAGGCGGGCGTGCGGCCCGCGGAGTTCGTGCGTATAGCTCGGCTCAACCGCGAAGATGTGAATCCTTCCGGTGGGAGCGTCGAAGCGGCTCAGGCCGCGGAACTGGTGGCAGAAGAGGCAATTGTCGGGGTCTGAGGCGGCCGCCGGACCATTAGCCGCCAGCACCATCAAGGCGACCAAAGCGAACAGCGGGCGGCAGCGTGTTCGGCGACGGCAACCTGCCGGCCCATCCCTGACGATCTGCTCCGCCGCGGTCAAGCGAAGGCCCTTCCCAGTCGCACGAAGGCGACTCTCGTGCGGAGATGATTCCTCCCCGCCACGCTGTTCAGAGTATCCGATGCGGTTACCGGAATGTCAAACCCCGTTCAGCTCGCGGCGGGGGTCTGATCAGCCGAAGATCGCCGGCTTGCCCAGCGTCGGGGCGCAGTTTAGTCTGGAACGACTACTATACTGCGGGGTCGCAATACCCCTCCTTCGTCATCGCGGCCCACGGAGTTCGAGTCTGCCCCAAGGGAGAGACAAGCATGGCCGGGAGCAGTCAACATCGCCGGCGGTCGAGAAAGAGAGGTGCGATCCTGCCGTACCGCGAGTGCCTTTCAGACTGCCCGATCACACCTTTGCTGGACGGTCTTGCGGTGGGTCTCGTGTTGATGAACCCGTCCGGGCGGGTGGTCTGGATTAACCGCACGGCCGCGGCGATCTTCGGTGTCAGCAAGGACGACTGCCTTGGGCGGCCGCTGGGAACGGTGCTGCGGGATCCGCAACTGGCCGCGTTCTGGCACGACGCCTCCCGAAGTGACGCATCAACCCTGCGGGCGGTCTCCGTGCAGTGGCCCCGCAACTTCGAACTCAAGGTTAATTGTGTTCGGTGCGTCTCCGAAGACGGCCGGCGCATCGGTCGGGCCTTGGTTTGTTGCGACCTGACCCAGGAGCTGGCCATCCAGGTGGAGTTGTCCCAGGCCGTCGCCAGCCGGCTTCTGCGGCTGGCTGGCGGATCCACGGAAATCAACCCCTCGGAAGGCACGTTGACCGCTCAGGAGTTGAGGGTATTGCGTTTGCTCGGCGAGGGACGGGGCAACCTGGACATCGCCGAGGAACTGGCCATCTCTCCTTCGACCGTGCGTTCGCATCTCAAGAGTATCTACCGCAAGCTGGGATTGACCTCCCGCGGCGAGGCCGTCCGCTATGCGGTCAACCATTGTTCCTCGTGACCATTCGGTGATTCGCGGCGGCCGCCCGCCCTGTTCTCCCCCCGAACGGGGATACCCCTCCCCCCAGAAGGCGATTCCCATTGCCGAGGGCCGTGGGGATAATCACCAATGGACCAAAAGACGCCTTCTTCCGGTTCGTCCGCCGAAGTTCGCGGCTGGCCGACCCCGCTGAGCGTCGGGTCCGAGGAGAAACCCATGAGCACTCGTCGCGTACGGAAACTGGGCGTGGCGGCACTCGGCTCGGTCGTGCTGGTCGCCGTCTGGGCGATATCGGGAGCCACTTGTGCAACAAGTCCTATCCTGCCCGCTCCGAACCTGCCCGCTCCGAACCATCATACGCTCATTTTCACTGAGATCCTCACCGCAGGCTATCAAAACACGGATTCCTGCCTGACCTGCCACGTGCGTCAGGGGCAGGAACAACTGGCTTCGGCCCATTGGAAGTGGAAGGGCACGTCGTTCCGAATCGAGGGCCATGAGGCCGGTACGCATGGGAAGGTCGACCTCATCAACAATTTCTGCATCGCGTTGCCTTCCAACGAAGGCCGCTGCACCCAATGTCACATCGGCCAGGGCTGGGTGGATCGGACGTTTGACTTCACCAATGCCAGCAAGCTGGACTGTCTGGTTTGCCACGACACCACCGGCACTTACGCCAAGGCCCAGACTACCGGCGGAATGCCGGCGGAGGGGCTGGACCTCCAGGAAATCGCCAAGCACGTCGGTGCGCCAGGCCGCAAGAACTGTGGCGCCTGCCATTTCTACGCCGGCGGGGACGACAACGTCAAACACGGCGACCTGGCGTCCGTGCTCGTCAACGCCACCTACGACATGGATGTGCATATGGGCAGCGTCGCCACCGGCGGTCAGGACTTCGCCTGTCAGCGGTGTCACACGACCAGAGGGCACAAGATCGCCGGGGCCACGGCCCTGCACTCCGATGAGGGCGAGGCCTCCTGCGCCAACTGCCATGGCAGCACCAACGTCCACACCCGAGCCGTGTTGAATCTCCATTTGAATCGCCTCGCCTGTCAGACCTGCCATATCCCGGCCTTCTCTCGCCAGATGGCCACCAAGATGGAGTGGTACTGGAACGAGGCCGGTCAGGATCTTGCCGACATCCCCTTGCAGGAGGGCCGTCCCACCTACGACAAGAAGAAGGGGAGGTTCGTCTGGGCGAAGAACGTCCGGCCCGAGTTGAAGTGGTTCAACGGCAAGTATCGCCGGGTCATCATCGGGGTGAACGACCAGTACGCCCAGACGCCCGTGGTGCTGGCCGACCCGGTGGGCGACATCAACGACCCGACCGCCAAGATCCACCCGTTCAAGAAGATGATCGGAAAGCAAGTCGCTGATCCGGGCACGCAGAAACTGCTGGTGCCTCACCTGTTCGGCATGAAAGGCGGCCCGAATCCTTACTGGGCGAAGTTCAACTGGAAGCTGGCCGTCGCGGAAGGCGACGCTTACGCCAAGCTCGCCGTGGGTGGGCAGAACTGGGTGGACTACAGCGGGCAGGATCCGATCTTCGTTGACACGGTGATGTACCTCAGCATCAACCACGAAGTCGCTCCGGCGTCGCAAGCGCTGGATTGCGAGGACTGCCACGCCGGAGGCATCGACTTCACGACCCTCGGTTATCCGGGCGACCCCTGGTACGACTGAGTCGCGGCCGGGGCCTGACTTGAAGGGAGATCACCCCGCGTCCGCGGCTGCGGGCATCGCGCCGGACCGGTTCACGACCCGCTCTCGGGGTTGGATTCCGCCACTGGCTGCCACCTTCCCCTTCCGGCGGTATAATGGCCCTATTCAGGCGGCGGATTCGCTGCCGAGCGAAGGGCCTCGTGCGTGAAATGTGTTGGAATACTGAAGGGCGACTGCCTCCGCCAATGCTTGATCGTGCAGGGCGTGGCTGGTCTATCCGTTGGCGTGGTGCTGGTCAATGACCAAGATCGAGTCGTCTGGCTCAATCGTGCCGCGGAAGATCTCCTGGGCACCGTACTGGATGAATGCCAGGGCCGTCCGATGGTGCAGGCCCTCCGCAGCCCGGAACTGCTGGCCTTCTGGCAGGAGGCGGCGCGGCAGGAGCAAAACCACTTCGCGGAGTGCTCGGTAGGCTGGCCCCGCTCGATGACGCTGACCCTACACGCCACCTGCTGCCGCGATGATTCGGCCACCCTGGTAGGCCGAGCGTTACTGGTCTGCGATGTGACGCACGAGCGAGAGGTGCAGGTCAAGCTCTCGCGGGCGGTCGCCGATCGGCTGATGACCCTCTCCGGGGTCGCTCCGCCGTCGGAGAAGGTGTCCCGACTGACGCCGCAGGAATTGCGGATACTCCGGTTGGTGGCGGGCGGTTTGAGCAACGCTCAGATTGCCGCGCAGGTTCACCTTTCTGCCGCCACCGTCCGCACGCACTTGAAGAATCTCTACAAAAAATTGGGGTGCGGCTCGCGGGCGGAGGCGGTCGGCTTCGCTTTCCGTCACCACTTGGTCTGACCGTGCCACGGGCGGGCCCGTCGCGAAACCGGGCGCCCCGGCAATGGTTTGATTCTACCCCATTGGGGGCAGAAAAATCATCTCTGAAGAGCTTGGCTTTCTTATCGGCTTTGAAGAAAATAGCAAGAGATCAGAAGAGCCGGTTTCAGGCCGGAACCGGGATTCTTGACCATTCTCAAATCCGGGAGAGCGTCAATGAACCTCATGAGCATCAGGGGACCAGGACTGCTCGTATTGGGCTGCCTGGTTTTCGCTTTTCTGGCGGCGCAGGGCTGTGATGCAGTGCCGGGCCTCCCCGGCCCGCAGGGCGAGACCGGCCCCCAGGGGCCGCAAGGCCCGCCCGGTCCGGCGGGGCAAGACGGCGCGGCCGGTCCCCCGGGCATCAACGCGACGGGGACCTTGCCGTCGACGATTGTCACCATCACCGGCGTCAACGGCGGCAATCCGGTCACGATCGGCAGTTCGTTCTACGTTGACTTCACCGTGAAGGATGACGCCGGCAACAACATTCCCAAGTCTTCGCTGGACCGAATCCGCACCAACGTCGGCGGTCCCACGACGAATTACCACCGGGTGATCTACTCCCAGACTATCACTTCCGCGGTTGTGCAAAACGCCGACGGGTCCTACCGCCACACCTTCGATGCTTTTCCAACGAGCTTCCTGGCGCCGCTGGGAGGGGGAGCAAGTCCGGGGGCCACGACCAGCGGCACGTACACGGTGGAGATCGAGGCCCGCCGCACCTTCACGGTGGACGGTGAGACGATCCGCAAAGCCGGCGATGCGGTGAAGAACTTTGTCGTCGGCAGTGGCGGCATTGCTCCCCGCGAGGTCGTCACGCAATCGGCTTGCAACGCCTGCCACGTTTCCATGTCGGTTCACGGCGGCAACCGGACGCTGGTAGCCGGTTGCGCGGTGTGCCACACGACCGGGGCGACCGCCAACGGCCTGTCGATCCGGTTTGCCGACATGATTCATGGCCTCCATCGGGGCGTCGAATTGCCTAGGGTTCGAGCCACTGCCAACGGGGGAGACCCGTTCCTCTACGAGATCGGCGACCACGACTACTCTAAAGTGGCCTTCCCGGTGATGCCCGGCGGAACGGGTTTCAACGAACAGACCCGTAATTGCCAGGCCTGTCACGGCGGCGCGGCCCAGGAAGCCCTGACCCACGCTGACGCCTCCATCACGCGGGCCAATTGCAGCGGCTGTCACGACGACTTCGATTGGACCACGGGCACCATCCTGAATTCCGCAAACGGCGACGTGGCCGCCGGTACGCTGACCAAGGCCCAGTTGTCCAATGCGGCCTTTCGGATCTCGCCCCTGGGCGGAGTCCCGCACAATTTCGCGGACGGTTCGTGCCACATCTGCCACGGCGATGGGCGACTCTCCCCGACGGCAGAGGTGCATGTGCCCCAATTGTCGCGGCCGGAGAACCTCAACGGCATCCGCATCGAGATCACCGAAGTCTCCGGACAGACCGGCGGCGGCGGGGCCTTCTTCCGGGCCGGCACGGACGACGGCACGCCCAACGGCGATACCATCACCATCAAATTCAAGATCCTGGACCAGAACAACAACAACATCGACCTGGCCAACGTCGCTTCGCTGAACTTCGTCCTGTCCGGACCGGTGGAGAACTACCAGAAGGTGCTGCCCCGCACTGGTGCGACGGTCAATATGAAGACCACCGGCACAACGCCGGTCGGCAACTCCGGCACCGGCGTCGGAGGCGTCCACACCTACGTCGCCACCGCTCTGGGCAAGACTTACCCGGTGCTGACCAACAACTCGGACGCCTTCACTTACGCTGACGGATGGGGCGAGTTGCAGGGTAAGGACCTGGTGGCGGGCAGCTACACCGCCATGATCTACGCCTACCGGGAGGTCGTGGTGGACGGGACCACGTACCGCGACGCGACGCTACCCGCCCTCGCGGCGATCCGCATCGGCTCGGCCGGTGCGGCGGCGAGCTATCCGGGCTTCGTGACGGATGCCAAGTGCAACGCCTGCCACGGCGATCTGCGGTTCCACGGCAATGGCCGGAAAGGCGTCGCAAACTGTGTGATGTGTCATGTCGCCGGAGCGGAAGACCGGGCAAACCCCGTCGGGGGACAAACGCAGGATCCGGCGCCCGATACCATCGACTGGAAGGTGATGATCCACAAGATCCACTCTGCCCGCGAACTGAGCGTTGTGAAGAACGGCGGCCGGTATGACTTGATCGGTTTCGCATCGGGCCAACCGGCCACCACGGGCAACGTGCTTGACTTCTCGCATGCCTACACGCCGGTCATGCCCGACGGGGCGAAGAACTGCACGGCCTGCCATGCCACCGACGCCTGGAAGACGCCGGTCGAGCGGACCGACGTGAATATCTGGAAGGTGGCCTGTACCTCCTGCCACGATTCGGCGGCCACGGCCACCCACGTTGCCCTGAACACGCTCGCGGTCGGCGGCGGGGAGCCGGGGTTGGAGGCCTGCGGAGTCTGCCACGGCGAAGGACGAGCCTTCTCCGTTGCCAAGAGCCACGCTTCGCCCTGAGGACGTGTTGCGCGAGAACATGTTCGACCCACCCTGCGGGGCAGGGATTCCTCCTTGCCCTTTTCTCTTGGGCCGCCGGGCCTGGGCGCGGTATGATCTGTGGCGGGATCCGAGGAGCCGCTGTGGTGAGTTCGGGTCGTAAAGTAACTTCGCTTGTGGCAGTCGCCATCCTGGCGATCGCAGCGGCGATAGGTTCTCTTGCTTGTCAGACACCGGGCTTGCCCGGCGAGGGCATTCCCACAGGACCGCAGTTCCACGCCCGTGTCTTCAATGAGATCGTTCCGGGGGGGTTTCGGGGGCTCAGCGACTGCCTGATCTGCCACCAGAACATCGTCGACGACCTCGCCGCCGGGGGACACTGGCAGTGGCGGGGCGTGGCCTCCAATATCGCCGGCCACGCCACGGGTTTTCACGGCAAGCGGGATCTGCTCAACAGCTTCTTCATCGGAGTCGTCTCCAATGAGGGCCGCTGTGCCCAGTGCCACATCAGCTATGGTTGGACCGATCGTGACTTCGACTTCGCCCACCCCGCGCAGATGGACTGCTTCGTCTGCCACGACACCAGCGGCACCTATGCCCGTCATCCGAACACCGGTGGAGGGGCCGCTTCGATCGTGACGGGAGAGGGATGGAGACCGGCCGAGCCGGAGGATCTGGTGCGGTTGGCGGATCTGAGCGGCCGGCCGGCTCGGCGAAACTGCGGCGGTTGCCACTTCTACGCAGAGGGCGGCGACAACGTGCTGCACGGCGATATGTCGTCGGCGTTGGCGAGTCCGACGCGAGACACGGATGTGCACATGGGCAGCACCGCCACCGGCGGGAAGGACTTCCGCTGTCAGACTTGTCACTCCATGGTGGGGCACCGGTTCGCGGGCTGGACACTTCATTCGGTGGCTGAGGGGGGGGCCGCGCCAAGTTGCACCCGCTGCCACAGTGACAGCAGTCCGCACGCCGGCGACCCCGCCCTGGCTGCTTTGTTGAATCGGCACACTGCTCGCCTGGCCTGCGAGCTGTGCCACATCCCGACCATTGCCCGCCAGGTGCCGACCCTGATCGGCTGGTACTGGGACACCGCCGGACAGGACGTGGAGCCGATCCCCACGGATGCGTGGGGAAAGCCGACTTATGACAAGAACCTGGGCACGCTGGCTTGGGCTAAGGACGTGGCGCCGGTGCCGCGCTGGTCGGACGGCAAGTGGCGTCGCAAGCTGGTCGGCGTCGACGACACCTACACCACCGCGGGAACCCTGGGCGATCCGGTGGTGATTGCCGAGCCGATCGCGACCAAGGGCACGCCCAACGCGAAGATCCGCCCGTTCAAGAAGATGCTGGGGCGACAGCCTGCCGACACGGTGAACAAGCGACTGATCGTGCCGCACCTGTTCGGCGGCGCGGCGGGGCCGAATGCTTTCTGGGAGAAGTACGACTGGGCGGCGGCCTTGCAGGAAGGGGCGGCCTACAGCGGCGTGGCGTACAGCGGCACCTACGGCTTCGTGAACACCGTCGCCTATCTGCAAGTCAACCACGAAGTTCCCCCCGCCGCGCAGGCTCTCAAGTGTGAATCGTGCCACCGCACGGCGTGGCATTGGGCGGCGTTGCAATTGACGGATCCACTGGCGAACTGACCCCGGGCGGAACACGCCCGTGAGCAGCGCCGGACTCCAGTCCGGTCACGGTCGAACATCCAGCAGGTCGAGATCGATGATCGCGGGCTTGGCGGACGCCGCCCGGGTATGCATGTCGCGTGCGATGGTCATCGCTCCGGTTGCGGAAATGATGAACGCACTACCCGTGCCGTTGTGGCACCGGAGGCAGGCGAAGTCCACCGTGACCGCCGCTCGACCGGTGGCGTCTTTGGCCACCCGCGTTCCGCCCTCAGTGAACATTCCGGCGATCGTGGATCGTTCGGTGTCGATGCGGAAGAGGTGGCCCCGCACGTCGCCGATCCGCCCGCCGAGCACGCCGGCCATGCCCGGCCCGCCCACGGAGCTGCTGCGCCCGGTGAACGGCATGTGACAGCTTAGGCAGGTCAGATCTTCCCGATAGTCGCCGTTGATGTAGCGGAAACCCTCGTGGTATGCGAGGTTCATCTCGCCGTGACAGGCGGTGCAGTCGTTCCGCAGCCCCCGCTCGCGGTCGTATGTGGTCGAAGCGTGCATGTCGTGGCAGACGCCGCAAGTGAAGCGGGCATGGCCGCCGCTGGCCCGCAACTCGGCGACCTGGGTGTTGCCGCTGATGTAGCCATCGATCACCACGATCGCATCGGGGTCGTCGCCCTCAAGGTGGCACCTTGCACAGGTGTTGTTGGTCGAGTCCACGAACATCTGCCTGGCCCAGGGGTTGGGGGCGTGCTTAGAGCCGGGACCGTGGCAGGCTTCGCACATCACGCCCGGCTCTGCCCAGGTGCCGAGGATGCCCGGCCGCCCATCCTGTGAGAGCGGTCGCGCCGGATCTTGGGGTTGCGGACCCACCACGTGGCAGCGAAAGCACTCGAATCGATAGGGCAGGGGGTCGACCTGGGCGGGGAGATAGGGTGCGAAGCCGGCCGTCGTGCCGTTCGGCGGGAAGTCGAGATTCCACTGCGTGTTGACGCCGGCCACACCGTCGGTGAGCCGAAAGCCGTCGCGATCGACGAAGAAGGCGCCGTGCAAGTAGCCGCCGATGACATAGCTGATGTCACTCCAGGCGCGGCCGTTCGGCGGGTTGGGTACTCCGGCGCGGCTGCCGGCTTCGGCATACCGGGGGGCCGCTCCGAGAACGGCCTTGAGCGCGTGGGCATGGCCGTGAGCGGCGGCCCGTTCGGCGACCTCGGCATGGCAGGCGCCGCAGGCGGCCGAACCGATGTACGCGGCGCCGTCATTGGTCGGATCGGTGGTGTTGAAGAACGGCCCCAGCAGGGCAGTGCGGCTATCTACGGAATACGAGCAGCCGACCAGCAGTATCGCCGAGAACAGCGCTGACTTGCGCCGCCAGCGGCCGGCGGGCATCCCGGCCCGTGGTCCAGCCACGGTTGGTTGGTCAGCTTTCAGTGATGATGGCATTCGGAACACAGTTCAATCCAGTCCGAGCGCAGGGCACTCCTGCGGTCGGGAGGGTTGGTGGCCAAGGCGCCTAATTCGCTATCCGGCGGGAACAATCCGGCATAATGGGGGTTGTGGCAGGTGTAGCAAGTGACTTTACCGTCGCCCAAGGGGAGACGGGCGGGTTCTCGTTCGCTCTCGCGGGCGAGACGTTCCAGCTCCGCCCGGTCGACGCGGTGGGTAAGCTGCAACTCGCGCACGAGCATCCACTCTCGAATCTTCGGCGTGACCGGACGGTCCACATGGCCCAGGGGTGAAAGATCCCAGTGGCGGCTGTGGCAGTTCAGGCAGAGATTGGAGGATTCCGTTCGCAGGTGCGGCTCGAACCGCCGCCGCCCGTCGGCGAATACTTCCGGCTTGCGGGTATGACAGAAGAGGCAGGCGTCCTCGCGGACCCGACCCGTGGCGTCGCGCTGGCGATGCGGGCTGAACCGGCCGCCGACATCGTCGCCGTGGCAGTTCATGCAATAGTCCAACGGCCGTTGGGGATCGTAGCCGCGGAGCAGGATCGTGTTCACTGCCGGGCGGCGAGCCGCGGCGTCGCAGTGCCTGCGGATGTCGTGGCAGGTCATACAGCCAATCAGCCCGTTCACGGTGGGCCAGTCGTCGGGCGTCTTGACCAGCTCGGTTACGGCGGGCCGCCCGATCGGATGCGGGTCGGCGGGGGCCTGAACGCCATCATGGCAGGTGAGGCACAGGGCGTCTCCCCGGGCCGGATCGATGGGCAGCAGTCGGCGGCCCTGGGTCTGATGGCACTGATCACATCGCGCGGGGTCCCAATGCGGGTTCAAGGCGGCGGAGTTGGGAAACTGCGGTTTCCAATCCGTCGCCTCGCCACCTGGTAAGGCGACAAGGTCTGCCGTCTGCGGCCGCAGCCACGCATACACCCTAACGCCCGGCTCGCTCAATTGCTCACTGACGTAGATATAGTAGGCTGGTTCCCGATCGGCCAGGCGGGCTGCCATCGAGCGAGGTCCTGCCAAGCTGACCGCGATGCCATCCGGCAAAGCCAGCGCGCCCAAACCGGAACCCGGCTCGCCGAAGGCGAGCAGCGGCGTGCCGTCCGGCGCGAAGGCATGCACCCGTTGCGAGAACGCGTCGGTGACGAAGATCGTCCCATCCGGCCCGACCGCCACATGTCGGGGCCGCCCGAATCGTCCGGGAGTACCACCCGGCCCGCCGAGGTCCCGCACCCATTCCCCTTCGGGAGTCAGAACCTGCACGCGATTGTTCAGCATATCCGCGACACAGACCAGGCCATCCGGCGTTACGGCGAGGCCTCGAGGGCCGGCGAACTCCACCGGCCCGTCGCCGCGGCGACCCAGACTCCGGAGGTGACGGCCGCTCTCCAGATCGAAGACCTCCAGGCATTGTCCGGCCAGATTGCTCACCCACACTTGGTCGCCGACGGCGAGGACGCCGCCGGGCTGAATCTCGTCCGAGGCCGAGACGTAGCTGGTTCGAAGCCGGCCGGTGGCGTCGATTCGATATACCCCGCGGCGGTCGCAGACCAGCCGGTCACCGGAGGACGCTACGTCGATGTCGAAAGGCTGCTCGGGGGGAGGGCTGAATCGTTCTTCGGCAAACCGGTCACTCGCGGCTTCCCATCGAAACACCGCCCCCAGAACGCGGTCGCAGATCCAGACTGAACCGTCGCCGGCCGCAAGGCCCGCCGGAGCGGCGATGGCCAGTCGCGAGGGCGGCTCGGCGCCGAACAGGAACATGGCGAGTTCCACTTGGGCGGGCGAGGGCGGCGGTTCGCCGCGAAGCGTGCCCAAGGCGATTGCCCGCGGCGGCTGTGGTGGAGGCGGATAGTGGCGGTTCGTCAGAGGAGCGGATCCGCCGGGGTAGGCTCCGAGGCAGCCGGCCACCGCCACGGCGGAGAGAGCCGCCCACCACAGCGCGGCTCGAGCCCGGTTTCGAGTTGGCTTCAGAGGCGGTGGCATGTCAGGCATAGTCGACTGCGATCGTTCGGTACTCTCAACATGCCCGGGTAACGGTGCGTGTTGTGGGCGTCGTGGCAGGTCGTGCACTGGATGCGGCCGTCGGGCAGCCGCAGCCCTGCCGCCTCCACGGAGGCGGCGGACTCGTAGCGCTCGGCATTGATGGGATACGACACCCCGACCGGATGACTGCGGATCGCGATCCCGCCCGAACTCAGGCCGAGGGAGCTGCCGGTGACGGAGACGGCATGCGGGGAGGAGTAAACGTCCCTGGCCGTGACCCCATCATGACAGCCGAGGCAGAGCAAGGACCAGCCGGTCAGCACCACGCCCGGGCCTTGAAACGGCCGAAGCGGTTGCGTCGTGGTCGGACGGCGGTCCAACTGAGGCGGCGGAGGGGCCGCCAGGTGGGGCGTGTGGCAGGGCAGACAGAGGTCCCGCCCGCTCCGGCGGCCTTGAGTGAAGTCGTGTTTTCCTCCGATCAGGCCGCTGAGGAGCTGCTCCCTGGCCCAGTCGCGGGAGGCGTCTTTTTCCTTAGGAGGCGGACTCGGCGTCGGCTCGCCCGCGGGAAGCGTGGTCGTGGCCGAGGCGGGAGCTGTCGAAGAATGGTCACGCTCGACGCCGCCTCCCACGGCGGCGAGCGACCCGCTGGCCAGCAGGCCGAGAAGACACCACAGCGGAAGGCATCGGCCTGGACGATCCCGCGAAGCGGCAGGCATGCGGCAACTCCCGATTGGTCCGCAGCCCAGGCGAACCGAATCCAATATATTCTCGTTCGCCCCGCGACACAATATCACCGCATCGGAAGATGTGTTCATCATCTGGACACGGTCTCGCCTTTTCGCTAGCCTGCAACGGCCGCGGGCGGGGCAGTCCGCGGGGGTCTCCGGTCGGCTGATTGCATGAGGTCCAGACTGTTCTTGTTGGGCGTCGCGGTGGTCCTTGCCGGCGTGTTCGTGGACAGGGCGTTCACGCAAGACGGGGCGAACCAGGCGACGACCCGGCCGGCGGACGACGCGGCGGCAGCGCCCGAAAGCGAGCGCCGGGGCGGCCCGATGTCGCTGGACAACCTGTCGCTGAACCTAGGCTTCGAGGGAAGCTTCGACGAACGCGCCGTCCGCACCCGTTCGGCGGCGGGGCCTCGTCGCTCCACGCGCCAGATCAATCAGGCCACGCGGCTGGAAGAGACACTGGGGCTGGAGAGCAGCGGCCACATTGCCGGTGAGGACGTGCTGCTGTTCGACGTCGCGGCCGACTGGGGGCTGGCGCAGGAATGGTTCGCCGAGAGGGGTGCGGGGCCGGATCGCCTCGACCGCACCCACGGCGACCTGCTCAACTACGACCTGAGCCTGACGGCCCTGCCCCGCGGCAGGATCACCGCCAACGGCTTTGCCCAGAAGCTCGACAGCCGCGTGCCGCGGATGTTCCTGCCGAGTCTCGACCGCTCGCTGAACCGCTATGGCGGGGAAGTGCTGTTCAACGACAGCCAGTTCCCCATGCGGCTGTGCTTCGAACACCTCGACGAGCAGTTTCGCAGCCGAACGGATCGCCTCTACGACGATGAAGACCGGGGCCGCGACAGCTTCCGTTACGAAGGCACCTGGCAGCCCAGCCGTCGCCAAGCCCTGCGGCTGGAGTACGAATACGCGGACCGCGAGGAGCAGTACTCCGGCAGCGACACGCGGTTTGACACCCGGCGAAACTACCTCTCGCTGAACCATGTCTATCGTTTCGGGGACGACGAGAAAAGCTCGTTGGAGACGACCCTCCGCTGGCAGGACGAGACCGGCGACCTCGGCCGTGACAACGCCGAGCTGTCCACCCGCCTCCGGCTTCAGCACACCGACACCATCGCGACGAATTACGCCCTACAGTATCTGCGGGATCGGTTTCAGCGTCTGGAGACGGAAACCCGCCGGGGGGAAGCCGGGCTGACCTGGAAATACGACCCTTCCTGGACGGCCTCGCTTCAGGGCTACGGGCTGGAGCAGCGGGCCGATGGCGGGGCTGACACCTGCGAATGGGGTGCGCTCGGAAACGTGACTTATGCGCAGGACAACTCGCTCGGTCGCTTTTCCACCAACCTGTCCTACCACCACACCGAAACCGAGGCCCGCGGCGGCGAGCGTCGCGGCATCGTCGTGGGCGAAGCGGTGACCTTGAACGATCCGCTCTCCTCCTATCTGGCCCAGGCGGACGTCGACCTGTCCACGATCGTCGTGACCGACGCCGCCCGCACGCGGACCTACCTGGCCGGACGGGATTACGCGGCGATTCGGGTGGGCCGCTATGCGGCGCTGCGGCGGAATCCGCTGGGCATGATCGCCAACCGCGAGACGGTGCTGGTCAGCTACACCTACAACGTCCGCGACGACTTCCTGGTCCGTCGCGACCGGGTGGACTGGCGGATCCAACAGGAGCTGAAGTCCGGACTGACGCCCTACTACGCCGGTTCGCTGCAATACGAAGACCTCGACCGCGACCGCCGCACGCCGTTCGCCGGCCGCGATGTGAACCGGCACCGTGCCGGGGCGACCTACCGCCGCGACCGCTGGTCGCTGGGGCTGGAATACGAGTACAACGACGATTCGCTCGACCCCTACCAGGCGGTGCATGGCAACGGCGATGTCGTCTTTTATCGCAATGCCTGGCAACAACTCGACGGCAAGGCCACGATGTCCCGGTTCTGGTTCGACGGCACGAATGATCTACCCGCGCGCCGCACCACGCTGGCCGATGTCGGGTTGAGTTACCGCCATGTGCTGGCCGCCCGGCTCGAGGCCAACAGCAGCGCGACGTACCGCTACGAGGACGACTCCCTGTACGGCGTGACCCACGGCGTGGACCTGACCGCCGCGGTCGACTACCGCCTCGGCTACTTCACGCTGCGGTTCGAGGTGGAGTACGACCTGCTTCATCTGCCCGATTCGGAGGATGACGGCTACGCTTTCTGGATCAAGCTCAAGCGGGAGATCCCGGTGGTCAACAAGACGGTGCAGTAGGGTGGGGAGACGAACCGGTGAACGCAGCGATGCGACCAGACGTCGGTGATCAGCGGACCGCGGCGGCGGCCGGGCGGCGTCGTGGCGGCCGGGCGGTGTTGGCCGTCGGGCTGACTCCCGCGGTGCTGGCCCTCGCCGCCGGCTGTCAGCGGCCGCCCGGTCCGATCTTCCCGGAGGTCTCGCCGCCCATCGAATGGCCGCCCCCGCCGGATCAGCCCCGCATCCGCTACGTCGGCGAGCTTCGCGGCGAGGCGGACCTGGGACAGCGGGCCGCCGGGTGGGCGGCGGTGCAGGAGATTCTCGCGGGGCCGCGGGCCCAGGTGGCCTTTTCCCGACCCGTGGCGGTCGCCGTGGCGGACGAGCTGGTGTTCGTCGCCGACACCGGCCTCGGCGTGGTCCACCGGCTGGATCTCGCGGCGCGGCGGTATCGGGTGCTGCGGGGAAATCCCGACGATCCCCTGCGGGTGCCGATCAGCCTGGCCGTGGGCGGTGATCGCTTGGTCGTGGCCGACCGCGGGCGGGGCGCGGTGGAGGTGTTCGCCCTCGACGGGGACTGGCGGCGGACGCAGCGGTGGCCGGAGCTGACCGCGCCGGTTGCCGTGGCGTGGGATGGCGGGCGGCGGCTTTTCTGGTTGGCGGATGCTGCGGCCCACGCCTGCTGGAGCACGACGGACCTGCGTGCCCTTGGTCCGCGGGTCGGCGGCCGCGGGGCGGAGCTGGGGCGGTTCCACTTCCCCACGGCCCTGGCCGCGGACCCCACGGGGGGGCTGCTGGTGGCGGACGCGATGAACTTCCGCATTCAGCGGTTTCCCGCCAGCGGGCCGGCGACGGCCTTTGGCCAGAAAGGCAACGCGGCGGGAGATTTTTCCCTGCCCCGAGGCGTGGCGGTCGATGGCGAGGGCCATGTTTACGTGGTGGACAGCCAGTTCGAGAATGTGCAGGTGTTCGATGCCGAAGGCCGCCTGCTGATGGCCTTCGGCGAAGGCGGCGAGGGCCGCGGGCAGTTCTCGCTGCCGTCCGGCATCGCCATCGACGCGCGGGACCGGATCTGGGTGGCGGACGGTGGCAACCATCGGGTGCAGGTGTTTCAATACCTGCCGGAGCAGAGGCCATGAGTGCGCGAGGCCGGCGTACACCGCTGATTCTGATTCTGCCGCTGTGGCTGGCGGCCGGCGTCGCGGCGGGTCCGCGGTCCGCCGGGGCCGACGACCGCATCATCAACTCCCCGCACGATCTCTCGCGCGGCGGGCCGGGGCCGATCCGCGCCGTCGAGGAAGGGGAGATCTGCATCTTCTGCCACACGCCGCACAACGCCAGCCCGGCGGCGCCGCTCTGGAACCGCCACAACCCCACCACGCACTACCGCATCTACCGCAGCGAGACCTTGCAGGCCCGCGTGGGCCAGCCCGGCCCGGAGAGCAAGCTGTGCCTGAGCTGCCACGACGGCAGCATCGCCCTCGGCCTGACCCTGAACCGCCCGCTCACTGACCCGATCCTGATGACCCACCCCTACCTGCCGAGCGGCCCGTCCAATTTGACCAACGACCTGTCCGACGACCACCCCGTGGGCTTCCGTTACGACCGGGCCTTGTCCAACCGCGACCGGCAGATCCGCCCGCCGGAGCTGGTCGATCACCGCCTCCGGCTCGGGCCGCGGGGCGAGCTGGAATGCACCGCCTGCCACGACCCGCACAACAACGAACTGGGCCATTTTCTTCGCCTGCCGCAGCGGGAGGGCGTGCTCTGCACCGCCTGTCACGAGCTGGACGGCTGGCGGCAGTCCGCCCACGCCCGCAGCATCCTGCCCGTGCCGCCGTGGATCGCCGGCGGCGGGCCGCTGCCGTTCGCTTCGCTGGGGGACCACGCCTGCCGGGCCTGCCACGACGCCCACGGCGCCGGGCGGCGGGCCGGCCTGCTGCACGACCGGCCGACGACGCTGTGCCTGGCCTGCCATGACGGGCTGTACGCCCAGGGTGTCGCCTCGGCCCTGAACGAGCGGTCCGGGCACCGCGTCAGCCGCGTCATTGAGCACCGCGGTGAGGGCGCCGCCCGCCGCCACGCCTCCCGTTTCGTGGAGTGCACGGACTGCCACAACCCCCACGCGGCCGCGCGCAACCCCCTGCCGCGGACGGCCGCGGCCTTCACCCAGGGCGTGTTGGCGCCGCCTGCAATGCAAGGCGTGCCCGGCGTGAACCTGCTGGGCCTGCCGGTCGAGCGGGCCGGTTTTTACTACGAGGTCTGCTTCCGCTGCCACGCCGACCGGCCCGTGCCGATCCGCAACCGCATCGTCCGCCAGCAGGACACGCTGGGCAACGTCCGGCGGCAGTTTCTTCCGACGGTCGCCTCGGCCCATCCGGTGGCCTTTCCCGCCCGCAATTTCGGCGAGGTCCCCAGTCTCCTGCCGCAATGGCGGGCACGGGGCTTCATCGGTTGCCAGGATTGCCACAACAACCCCGACGCCCTCGCCGTCGGCGGGACGGAGTCCAACGGGCCGCACGGCTCGCGGTACGACCACCTGCTGGTCGCCCCGTACCAGACGGCGGACTACACCACGGAAAGCCCCCAGGCCTACGCCTTGTGCTACGCCTGCCACGACCGCGGGTCGATCCTCAACGACGAGAGCTTTTCGCGGCACCGCGCCCACGTCGTCCGGGGGCGGGCCCCGTGCAGCGCCTGCCACACGGCCCACGGCGTGGGCGGCGGCTCGGCGCGGCACGGGCACCTGATCAACTTCGACGTGTCCATCGTGGGCGGCGAGCGTTTTTACCTGGACACCGGCCGCTTCCGCGGGAGCTGCACGCTGACCTGCCACGGCGTCCGCCACGTCAATCTGACCTACGGGCCGTAGCCCGGCGACGGCCGGGTCGCCGCCTGCGCCGCCGCCCGGCGGGGCGGGCGGTCACCCCCCGCTCCCGCTCGTGCGCGAATCCTTTCTCGCACGCCCGCGCTGTTGCGGGGAAGGATTCCCCGGAGCGGGGGTGCGAGAAGGGATTCTCGCACCAGCAACTGGGATTCACCCGCTCGTGCGAGAATCCTTTCTCGCACGCCTGCGCTGTTGCGGGGAAGGATTCCCCGGAGCGCGGGTGCGAGAAGGGATTCTCGCACCAGCAACTGGGATTCACCCGCTCGTGCGCGAATCCCT
>Ga0129299_1000397_pt1 | contig 27159 bp, 25 predicted proteins | sample ConPoolayeCmetaG_FD_94477 | JGI IMG/M metagenome (GOLD analysis project Ga0129299, IMG submission 94477) | Hot spring microbial mat communities from California, USA to study Microbial Dark Matter (Phase II) - Cone Pool mat layer C metaG ...
ACAGATGCCGGAACAAAACCTGCCGCTGGCACATGAGCACGCAGTTGAACCCGAACACCGCAAGATGGAAGAAAAATCACCCCCTGGATTGCCGGAGAGAGAACCCTCACCTTCACTGAAACGGCGCGACTCCTTAGAGCGTTACGTCTACCCGCCGCCCTTCCGTAGCCGCAAGGGGTACTTTGGCTGTTTGACTGTCCACCTGTGCGCGGCCTGCGGCCATTACGCCGCCAGAGAGATCGGGCCGGGGCGTTTTAAGTGCTACCGGTGCCAGTCCGTGGTAGAATATCGTGTGCGGCGGGAGGGAGAAAAAGGGGCTTCTTGATCGGCTATTGACTGGCTGACGGGCCTTGCTATGGTGTGCTGTCAAATCTTGTGGGGGGTGTTGAACCCTCCTTTGTGTTATCTATCATGGACCAGGTTACGGGCAATTCAGCCTTCGCTTGATGCGGTATCCTGTCGGGTCTTTGAGGAGGTCAGATGACATGGCTTGAAAGTCTTCATCCCGTGCTTCAGGCTCTTCTCGCTACCGGCTTCACATGGGGGGTGACGGCGTTGGGGGCGGCCAGCGTCTTCACATCCAAGACCTTCAGCCGCCGAACACTCGATCTCATGCTGGGGTTTGCCGCCGGGGTGATGATCGCCGCCAGCTACTGGTCACTGCTGGCGCCCGCTATTGAATTGTCCGAAGAAATGGGGATTCCAAGCTGGATTCCGCCTGCGGTCGGCTTCCTGCTGGGAGCGGCTTTCCTGCGGGTTGTTGACCGCCTGCTGCCCCACCTGCATATGGGACTGCCGGATGCCAGCGCCGAAGGCCTGAAAACGACCTGGAAGCGTACCCTGCTTCTTGTCCTTGCAATCACGGTACATAACATCCCGGAAGGGCTGGCTGTAGGGGTAGCCTTTGGTGCGGCGGCGGCAGGTATTCCTTCCGCCACTCTGGCGGGCGCGATGGCGCTGGCGCTGGGCATTGGCCTGCAAAACTTCCCGGAGGGGATCGCCGTCGCCATGCCTCTGCGGCGTGAGGGGTTAAGTCCGTTCCGGAGCTTCTGGTACGGCCAGCTCTCGGCGATGGTCGAGCCGCTGGCTGGCGTCCTGGGTGCGGCGGCTGTGTTGATCGCCAGGCCGATCCTGCCCTATGCGCTGGCCTTTGCGGCAGGTGCCATGATTTATGTGGTGGCAGAGGAAGTGATCCCCGGTGCGCAGGAGAGCGGCAACTCGGACATAGCCACTATCGGCGTGGTGCTGGGATTTGTCATCATGATGGTGCTGGACGTTGCGCTGGGGTAGGAAGCCTGTCAGTCAACTCACCGCTGGAGCTGGCGCAAAATAGTGCAAGCGAGATTGTCAGCTATTGTAGAGCAAAAGGAGGAAAGTCTTGCGGATTGTAGTGTGCACTAAGGAGACGCCCGATACTGCCGCCAGACTGGAGATCAACCCGGACGGCACAGTCTCATGGGGGGACGCGCCGCTGGTGATCAACCCATGGGATGAGTATGCTGTCGAAGAGGCGCTCTTGCTCAAGGAGCAGCGGGGAGCGACAGCCTGCACGGTGCTGGGAATGGGGACAGAAGCTACCAAAGAGGCATTGCGTTCTGCGTTGGCCATGGGGTGTGATGAGGCCGTGTTGATCACCGATCCAGCCTTGAAAGGGGCAGACACGTTGGTCACCTCTTATGCGCTGGCGCAGGCCATCAGAAAGCTGGATGATGTTAGGCTGGTCATCTTCGGGAGGATCACGACTGACGGCGGCACTGGTCAGACGCCTGTGCAGGTGGGCCGCCGGCTGGGCTGGAACATACTGACCTTTGTCTCCAAAATAGTTGATCTGGATTTTACAGCGGGCACGATCACGGTAGAACGGATGCTGGAAGGGGGGAAACAAATCTGCCAGAGCCGTCTGCCTGCTGTGATCAGCGTCATGAAAGGGATCAATGAGCCGCGTACCCCTTCCTTCATGGCGCTCCGCAAGGCGCAGAAAATGCCTATCTCTGAATGGGATGCGGCCGCACTGGCGCTTGATCCAGCCATTACGGCGAAGGTCAAGTGGCCTGAAGTCTTTGCTCCCCCGCCGCGTCAGGGTGAATGTGAGATGATCGAGGGGGCGACAGCGGATGAGATCGCGGCCAAGCTGGTTGAGCGGCTGACAGCCGAGAAGGTGGTGTAGCAGTGGGCGGCGTGTGGGTCTGGATCGAACAACAGCGGGGAGAGGCGCCCCGCGTCTCATGGGAGGCATTGGGCCTGGCACGCACATTGGGCGATGGGCTGGGACAGGCGGTCACGGCGCTCGTTTTCGGCACGAACGCAACTGCGCTGGGCAAGGAAGCCATTCAGCGCGGGGCTGACCATGCCATTGTGTGTGAGGATGCAACGCTGGCCGACTTCCGTCCCGATCCGTATGCCACGCTGTTCAGCAAGCTGGCTAAAGAGCGTCAGCCTGCCGTCATTCTGGCTGGTTCAACGGCCTGCGGCGGTGACCTGATGGGTTCAGTGGCGGTTGATCTGGAGGCCGGCCTGATCGCTGATGCCGTCAGTGCTGACTTGTCCGATGGGGCGGTGAGGGTCACGACCCCCGTCTATGGCGGCAAGCTATTGGCCAGAGTGCTGATCCCGGATGGCTGTCCCCAGATGCTCACCGTTCGAGCGCGGGTCTTCCCTCTGCCTGAGCCGGATGCAGGCCGCAAGGGGGAGATCGAGGCAGTCTCCCCGGCATTGAGCGAGGAAGAGATCGCTACTAAGGTCGTTGTGTTTGAAGGCCCGAGCGGCAAAGTCAGCCTGACGGATGCGGCTGTCGTTGTGGCCGGCGGGCGGGGCGTCGGAGGGCCGGAAGGCTATGAGCCGCTCCGCGAGCTGTGTGAGATGCTTGGGGCGGCACTGGGAGCCAGCCGCGCGGCAGTGGACGTGGGCTGGATTCCCTATGAGCATCAGATCGGGCAGACGGGCAAGGTTATTGCTCCTGACCTGTATATTGCCTGCGGCATCAGCGGAGCGGTTCAGCATCTAGCCGGGATGCGTGCCAGCAAGGTGATCGTTGCCATCAACCAAGACCCAGATGCGCCGATCTTTAAACTGGCTCATTATGGCATTGTTGGCGACCTGTTTGAGATCGTGCCGGCGCTGACGAGGGCATTTCGAAACAGAAGACAGTAGTTAGGGCGGCGGGCATGTCCTACTATCTTTAGGCAACAGATCGGACTACAATAAGAGTAGCACAAGCCATACCGCCATCCAGGAGTGAGCCTATGCCAACTGACCGGGGCATCAAAGTGTTGTACGTGGAAGATGAGCCTGCCATTGCCGAACTGCTTAAGAGCGGGCTTGATCTATTTGGGATCGAGGTCAGCCCGATTTACGGCAACGCTGAGGAGGCTTATCAGAAGATCGTCAGCGGCCAGCCGCCGTTGAACGAATGCCAGATGCTGGTATTTGACATCCGTCTGCCCGGCATGACAGGTCTGGAGCTGGCCGCGGCACTGCGCGAGGCCGGGGAACAGCGTCCCATCCTGATCGTATCGGCCTACCAGCCGCCGCCGCGCAGTCAGCTTGAGCAGTTAGGGGCACATTTCATGCCCAAGCCCTTTGACTTTGCGGGTATAGTCAGCAAGATTCAGGAGCTGGTAGGGTAAACCGGCGGCCAACAACAGGGTATCGGATAGCCGGCAGGGGCGCTCAAGCGGCGCCCCTGCTGTGTATCAGGGATACGGGCTAAGGATGAGCCGAAGAGGCAGGCAGGTTAACGCTATCCTGCTGAGGCTGGCGGGGGCGGCGTTGGCAGTTCTTCTGTTACAGATCAGCCCGGTGCCGCACAACCTGATCGAGGCAGTGCAGGGAGGGCGGCGTGCCGCCGAGGCGGGCATCTATCCGCGTGCCGCTGAGCTGTTTCATCTGGCCGCTGAGTACCAGCCCTATGTCCCTGAGCATCTGTCAGCGGCGGCTGAGGCCGAATTGATGGCCGGGGAACTGGCCGCCGCGGAGTCTGATCTAACCCGGCTGGCGCTGTTACGTCCGTTACAGGCTGAGGAGATGGGCTGGCTGGGCGCGGTCTATGCCGCACAGGGACGCATAGATGAGGCTATCGCCGCCTGGGAGCAGGGGCGTGTGCAGGGGCCGGACGATACGCGCTCGCTCTATGGGCTGGCCAGTGCCTATGTGGATCGTCACGAGTGGGATAAGGCCCGTCTGGTGCTGGAGGCGCTGGCGCAGTTTGCGCCTGCCGATCCAGAGGTGCTTTACCGGCTGGCCCTGCTGGAGGCGCTTGATCAGCCGGCGCAGGCCGCCCTGACACTGGCGGCTCTGCTGGTGCTTGAACCCCAGCGTGCGGAACAACTGGCCCCCTTACAGGCTCATCTGAACGAGCAGGCTGGCCAGCCGCCTGATCTGGCCTATGCCCGGCTGGGGGTTGTCTATCTGGAGTTGGGGGAACTGCCGCTGGCTAATGAAGCATTGACCCGCGCAGTAGCCTATAACCCGGCTTACGGACAGGCGCTGGCTTATATGGCCTATGTCCGTGTCCGGCTTGGACAACCCGCGCTGGGAGCGGCCCAGCAGGCACGGGCACTTGCGCCGGATGATCCGGTGGTGTTGTACCTCGTTGGGCTGGTCTGGAAACAGTTGGACCGTCCCGCTGAGGCGCGTGCGGCCTTCATACGGGGGTTTCGGGTTGATCCGTCTAACCCGGCGCTGGCGGTTGAGATCGCCAGCACGTATCGGGCTGAACGGTCGCTGGAGTGGGCTGAGGCATGGTTTAGAGAAGCGGCCCGCCTTGCCCCAGCCGGGGATATGCGTTTCAAGCTGTTGCTGGCGCAGTTCTACGCGGATGAGGCCTACCGGCTTGAAGATCGGGGCCTGCCGCTGGCTCAATCGCTGGTCGCAGAAGCGCCTGACAGCGCTGAGGCACATGAAGTGCTCGGATGGGTTTACTTTCAGATGGGTGATTATCAGCGGGCCGCTGACGAGCTTGAACAGGCTTTGGAGCTTGACCCAATGCTGGCACGGGCCTGCCTGCATATGGGGATGCTGTTGGAGGCCGGCGGTCAGCCGGATGAGGCTGTCTGGTACTATATGCGCGCATCAGAAATTGAGCCGGATGGTCCATACGGCCTGCTGGCCCGGCGTGCGCTGGAAAGGATACAGGGAGGATGATAAGACAGCGACCCTCTGCCTCACCGCAGGAGCGGCGCAGGCGGTATATATGGGGGATTGTGCGCTCGGCGGCGTTTCTGGCGGCGTTGATCGGGGTTGGATTGCTGATCAGACGCCCTGCCCCCCTGCGGGTGCTGAGCGTCACGCCTGCCCGCGCTCTGGATGACCTCTATCAGGCCGTTGAGCCAACGGATGTATTCAGTCCGCAGGATGCCTTCTTTGTGTCGGTTGAATTACAGGGATACCGCCCCGACATGACCCTGACAGCCCGCTGGCGTTATGAGGGAGAGGTGATCACCGAAACAGAGCTGGAGACAGCCGACTCGGGGAGCGGCTATGCGGGCTTTGCACTGCGCCGCGAAGCTCTCCTGTGGCCGGCGGGCGAATACAGCGTCGAGATTGTGTATCAAGGAAGGGTGCTGGGCGAGGCAGCCTTCCGGGTTACGGAATGAACAGCACCTGATCTTTGCCGGTATCCCGTTTGCCCAGCTCCAGCAGTTTGTCCTGAGCCGCAGGCCGTATCTCAAGGATTTCGATGTCAGCCAATCTCTCCAGCGCCGCCCGTAGCTGATCCGCGTCGGCCTCCCGTTCCTTGATGCTGATCAGGCGGTGATTGGGGTCTTCTCCCCAGAAGGTAGACAGCGTGACGATGTTCCCGCCAGCATCGCTGACGGCCTGCGCGATGGCGGCCAGAACGCCTTTCCGTTCGGGGACACGCAACAGGATGCGCAGGCCCGGCTCGCCGCCGCCGAGCACCTCCACGAACGTTTTGAAGATGTCCATCTCGGTGATGATGCCAACCAGTTGATCGCCGCGCATCACGGGCAGACAGCTCACATCACGGTCGAGCATGAAGCGGGCGGCCATTGCCAGACTGCATTCCTCATCTACGGCATACACCGGCGATGACATGATGTGGCCCAGCGTCAGCCTGTCCAGCATCTGGTAGATGTCATAGACGCCCTGCGATGCAGTCGGGGCGGGTGTGGCAAGCAGCAGGTCCTCCTCCGTCACAATGCCCACCAGGCGGCCTTCCTCGTCCAGAATGGGCAGGCGGGTGATGCGGTGGCGCTTCATCAGTTCAACTGCCTCGCGGTGGGTTGTCTTGGGCGAGGCAGTGACTGGATTGGCCGTCATGCGTTGTTTGACCTTCATGCCTTTTCTCCTCCTCAAAACAAGTGTTTGGGGTGCTTAACCCGGCGGCCAGACCATCCGACGACCCCCCAGCAGATGAAAGTGCAAATGAAAGACGCTCTGACCGGCGGGCCTGCCGGAGTTAACCACCAGACGAAACCCATGGCTGATGCCTTCCTGTTCGGCAACAGCTCTGGCCGCCAGCATCAGGTCACCCATCAGCGGAGCATCTTCTGCGCTCAGATCGGCAATACTGACGATATGCTTGCGCGGCACGAGCAGGATGTGTATAGGGGCCTGCGGGGCGATGTCCCGGAAGGCCATGATGGTTTCGGTCTGATAGACGATGTCGGCGGGTTTCCGGCCTGCGATGATCTGACAGAAGATACACTCATCGGCCATGCGGACTGTCTCCTTCACAGCGGCTATTGCTTATAGCCGATCTTGCGGAGGAAGTCCTTACGCCACGCGATGTCCTCATCCCCTTCGATGCCCGCCGGCTTCGAACCGTCCACTACACCCAGAATACCGCGCCCTTGATCGGTCTCGGCGACGATCACTTCGGTCGGGTTGGCGGTAGCGCAGAAGATGCGGCATACCTCCGGCACGGCCTTGACGGCGTTCAAGACGTTGATGGGGTAGAAGCCCTCACCCAAAAAGATGATGAAGCTGTGTCCTGCCCCGATGGCTAGAGCGTTCTTACGGGCCAGTTCGATCATAGTCTCATCTGTGCCTGACCAGCGCACCAGGCATTTGCCGGAAGCTTCACAGAAGGCCACGCCAAACTTGATGCCCGGTACGGCGTTAACCAGTGCCTCGTGGATGTCCTCGACCGACTTGATGAAATGAGTCTGGCCTAGAATAAAGTTGATTGTTTCGGGTTTCTCGATAGTCACACTGAGCAGTTGCATGGTACATCCCTCCCCTGTTTGAAAGCGGGCTGTTTGCTAGCAGGCTATAGCCAGCAGACCTTCGTTAGTCAGGCCGATCAACCGTGCCGATGTAATGGTATTACCGAGCATCTGCGGTGTCGTTGTGACAACGCGCAGATAGTTACCCGTCAGGCCTGACCACAGCAGGCCGTCTGAAGCGGCCCTGTGCGCTGACTCCCACAACACCTCGACCGTGCGTCCGATGTGGCGGTTCTGGAAATCCTGCCACAACCGGCTGGAAAGGGCGGTCAGTTGCGCGGCACGTTCCTTCTTGACGGCGTCGGGAACATGGCCGGGCATCCGGGCGGCGGCAGTGCCGGGCCGTGCTGAATACGGGAAGACGTGCAGACGCGCAAAGCCGACTGACTCGACAAAACGCAGGCTCTCCTCAAACTCCGCTTCTGTTTCGCCGGGGAAGCCGGCGATCAAGTCGGTAGTCAGGGCAAGGTCGGGGATGCGTGCTTGTGCCGCTTCGACCAGCGCGGCGAAAGAGGCCTGTGTGGTACGGCGGGCCATACGGCGCAGGGTTGCATCACAACCAGATTGGAGCGGCAGGTGCAGGTGCGGACATAACCGACGGTCGGTCCACAGGTCAAAGAAGGCGGGTTGTAAGTCCCATGGCTCAAGCGACGAGAGACGCAGGCGGGGCAGTGCCGTGCGGGTCAGCAGTGCCTCGATGAGGCGGCGCAGGCCGTCGGGCTGGCCGTGATCATGACCATACGAGCCAAGATGGACGCCGGTCAGCACAGCCTCTTGATACCCCATGTCGAGCAACAGTTGAACTTCCTCGACGATCTCCTCCAGAGGGCGGCTGTGGGCTGGGCCGCGTGCCAGCGTGGTCACGCAGAAGGTGCAATGGTTATTGCAACCATCCTGTACTTTTACGAAGGCCCGTGTGCGCCCCAGCGTCCCCGGCGGGAGCGGATCACGGTAGAGCGGCTCCTGCTCGTAGAGCGGCCTTTCGGTCTGCGGGGCGATCAACGCAGGCAGGCGGTCTTTGTCGGTGTTGCCAACCACTTGACTCACGCCCGGCAGACGGGCTACTTCGTCCGGCCAGAGCTGGGCGTAACAACCAGTGACGACAATACACGCCGATGGGCCGGCGCGGTTAGCCTGCCGGATCATCTGACGGCTCTTACGGGTGGCTTCGTTGGTCACGGCACAGGTATTGACAACCACCACGTCCGCCTCAGAGGGGTCACGCACCAGCTTATCCCCCTGAGCGGCAAATTGGCGGCCCAGCCGCTCGATCTCGGCCTCATTCAAGCGGCAGCCAACAAAGCCCAGATAGATACGCCGTCCCTCTGCCCTCACGGTTGCAGTCCCTCCAGTGCCTCTGGCGGAGGCGCGACCTCGATCAGCAGGTTGTCAAAGCCGATGCTGGTGAAAGCAGGGGTAGTCTGCTCACCGTCGTAGCCGGTGTAGCCCTGTGCCCCCAACCCGATCTTGCCCTGTGGAAGGTCAGCGTTTTGCCATTGCATCACAACCTGCCCGCCCAAGCAGGTCGGCTCAGCGGCAGTGGGGTCCCAGATGGGCTGGGAAGCGGGGTCAGTGGTAATGCACAGCGGGAGCGGCGTCCCGTTAACCCAAAAGCGGAACGTGCCGCCGCTGGCCCATACAGCCAGCCGGTTGACCGAGTCGCCGGTCAGGATGGCCGGTGAAGCTCCCCAGTCACTGATGATCGTCGAGACGCCGTTACGTACCGCGCTCAGACGGTAATACCCGTCACTGGATACGTCAAAGCGGTTGTAGTTTTGAGTATCAGTCAGGCGAAAGACCACGATCATGGCGTTGTTATCGGGGCCGTCCAGCTTGGTTGCTTCAACGTGCAGTAGGAAGTCTCCGAAGGTGTAATTCAGGCCTGACCATGCACCGGTGTCCTGCATGGCGTTGACGCCGACTATCAGCCGTCCGTCGGTGATCCGAGCCGAGATACGCCCATCGTCGAACAGCTCCCAATCTGGGGAGGCAGGGTCATCGAAGCCGGTCTGGTAGAGGCCTGTGAGACCAGCCTCTGCTGTTGGGGGCGGCGGGGGGAGGGTAGCAGGCCGGTTGGAGGCGGCTTCCCGCGCCCGCCATGACAGGACGAGCGCAACGATTGTTGCAACAGCCAATCCAATGACGATCAGCGGGATCAGCCACCAGCGAAAGCGGCGGCGGGGCTTGCGGGTCTTCTCTGACATGATTGCTCTCTCCTCACTGGAGGGCATGGCATGGCATGCCTTTGCCCGCTGGAGATTCTAACATGGGCCTGAGCCAAGACCAAACCAGACGCTCTGCCTGTGTCTGCGCTTGCCGCGGCGAGGTTCTGCGTTTTACTTTAACCTGTGTATCGTTATACTACTAATCATAGACTGAAATACCTGAGCGGGAGAGAAGAGGATCATGAGTCTGAAAGATAGACTATCCGCCGATCTGAAAGAGGCGATGAAGAGCGGTGATGCTGTGCGCAAAACGACCATCCGGAATGTGATGGCGGCCCTCAAAGAGGCTGAACAGCGCAAGCGGGAGGAGCTGGTAAAGCAGGCGCTGAAGAAACATGGCGTAGTGCGTCCCGCCGAGTCAGATGAGGCCGCGATGGCCGCCTATCAGCAGGCCGTGGAGAAGGCCATAGCGGCTGAAGAAGTTGACTCGAAGAGCGCCCTTGATGAGGGTGAAGAGCTGGCGGCAGTCCAGAGGCTGATCAAGCAGAGGCAGGATTCGATTGCAGAGGCCGGCAAGGCAGGGCGGCAGGATGTCGCCGCCAGCGAGCAGGCTGAACTGGAGCTGTTGCAGGCCTACCTGCCTGCCCAGATGTCACGTGAGGAGATCGAGGCTGAGGCGCGTGCCGTGATCGCTCAAGTGGGGGCAAGCGGCCCGCGTGACATGGGGAAGGTGATGGGGCCGTTGATGAGCCGCCTGCAGGGCCGTGCTGACGGGAAGGTGATCAGCGATGTAGTACGCGCCTTGTTGTCAGGATAGACAGCCTGAACAGAACGGGCCGGATAAGAATGAGCCAGCAGAAGCCTGACGAATCTACCGAACAGAAACAACCACCCCGCCGCTTGTGGCGTGTTGTGCCGCTCCTGTTAGTCGGGGCGCTGTTTGTGGTTGGGACAAGTTTGATTCTGCTGTTACCGACGCTGTCAGGCCGTCAGCCCTACAACCTTCGGGTGGGAGATATTGCGCCGGAAGATATTCATGCCCCCCGCGAGATCAGTTATGTCAGCCAGATAGAAACTCAGGCCGCACGTGACGCGGCGGCTGTCCGCGTGGCGGATATTTATGATCCGCCTGATGCCCGCATTACCCGTCAGCAGGTGTTGCGGGCACGCCAGATCATGGACTTTATCCGTGATGTGCGGGCTGACACGTTTGCCGGCCCGGACTTAAAACTCAACTATCTAGATCAGATCATACTCCTTGATCTGTCACCGGAGGTTGGCACTGCCCTTCTCTCATTGAGCGATGAACAATACAACCGGCTGGAGGAGGAGCTTGTCAGTCTGGTGGCGAAGGCGATGAGCGGCACGGTCAGGGAAGGGCAGGTAGCCGATGTAACCAGCCGCCTTGAGTTGCAGGTGAGCACAGACCTGCCCGAGCCGCTGATCCCGCTGGCGGTGGCGATAGCACGCGAGCTGGTCGTTCCCAACAGCACCCTGAACGTGGCCGCTACAGAGGCGGCCCGTCAGCAGGCCGCGGCGGCTGTGCCGGAGATTCGACAGACCTTCCAGCCGGGTGAGATCATCATCCGCGCCGGCGAACAGGTGGATGAGCTTGATCTGGAGGCTCTAGTTGCGCTGGGGCTGGCGTCCAGAAGGCTGTCGTGGCAGGAGGTAGCCAGCTCAGGGCTGGCCGGCCTGCTGGGGGCTATCGTGCTGGCCCTCTATCTTCGTTCTCTGCAAGCGCAATGGCTGGACAAGCCCAATCAGGTTTTGATCCTGACCATCCTGTTTCTGCTTTTCCTGCTGGGGGCAGAGGCCATGATCCCGGCCCAGCCTGTGCTGGCATACCTGTTCCCGATGGCGGCGCTGTCGCTGGCGTTGACGGCACTAGTTGGCGTTGAATTTTCCGCGCTGGCAACAATTGTGCTGGCGGCCATGATCGGCCTGCTGAGCGGCGGGTTGTTTCAGGTGGTGGTTTACATGGCACTCAGCGGCCTGCTGGCGGCTGGAAGCCTGCCGCGCGGGGCACGCCTGAACGAATTTTTCCGGGCCGGCCTGTTTGCGGCCATCGGAGGGGCGGCTGTTCAGTTGATCTTCTGGTCATCCAATCAGCTTGACTCGTTCAGACTGCTGATGCTGTTGACCATCTCTATCCTGAATGGCCTGCTCTCTGCCGGGGTGGCGCTTGTCATCCTGTTTGTGGTGGGTAACCTGACCGACATGACTACCAGCCTGCAACTGCTGGACTTGATGCGGCCCGATCATCCCCTGCAACGCAAGCTTCAGCAGGAGGCTATTGGGACTTACCATCATACGCTGTCAGTGGCCAATCTGGTTGAGGCGGCGGCGGAGGCCATTGGCGCTGATCCCCTGCTGGCACGGGTAGGGACGCTCTACCATGATATTGGCAAGAGCGTCAACCCCGGCTTCTTTGTAGAGAATCGGACAGAAGGCGGCCACGATCCGCACGAGGGGCTTAGCCCGTTGACCAGCGCACGGATCATCAAGGCTCATGTCAACGACGGGCTGGAGCTGGCCCGCAAATATCGCCTGCCCCCCAATGTGACTGCCTTCATCGCTGAGCATCATGGCACACTCCCGATCCTGTTCTTCCTGAGTCAGGCACGTGGGGAGGCGGCGGCGGCAGGCACAACGCTTGACGAGCGCGAGTTTTACTATGAAGGCCCTACACCGCGCCGCCGTGAGACAGCTATCCTGATGCTGGCCGACGGATGTGAGAGCGCGGCCCGTTCGAAGCGCCCGACGAACGGCAACGACATCGAAGAGATTGTCGAACGTATCTTCAAGCAGCGTATGGACACCCATCAGCTCGACGATTCGGGGTTGACACTGACCGATCTCAAAGTCATCAAGGAAACATTTATCCACACCCTTAAGGGGATGTACCATCCGAGGGTGACTTACCCCAGCGAACAACCGCCTGTGCAGAAGGCAGGTGAGCTTGAAGAGAAGGTTCAGGAGGGGTGAGCCTGTGCCGGATGAGGGGATAGGGAAATCCTGGGGTCTCAGCGAGGGCATGAGATGGCACAGTCTTTGGAGTACACCATCTATATAACAACAGAGGGAGATTATCAGATCGAGGAGGAGGCAATCCGCAAGGCCGCCCGGTGCGCTTTGCAGGTCGCCCATGCCGAGCCTCCACTGGCTCTGACCGTGACCTTGACTAGCGCTGAGCGGGTGCGCGAGCTAAACCGGGACTTTGCATGTCTCGACGAGACAACGGATGTGCTGTCCTTTGGGGCGGAGGATGAGCCGTATGCAGTTGAGCCGGGCGAGCCGCCCTATATAGGCGATGTGATCATCGCCTATCCGGTGGCACAGGAACAGGCACAGGCGGCGGGACAGAGTGTGCTGGCTGAGTTACAGATGCTTGCCATTCACGGGGTTCTGCATTTGCTGGGGCATGATCATGCTACGCCAGAGCAGAGAGCTGAGATGTGGGCACTTGAGTCAGCGGCGATAGATGCTGTGCGTTCGGCGGACGATCTATGACCCCTGTCAGGCGCAGTTCCAATCGGCTGGACAGCTTCCGCCATGCCTTTGCCGGCTGTTGGTATGTGCTGAGAACGCAACGCAACGCATGGATTCATGCTACCATCAGCCTGATGGTGATCGGAGTAGGGCTGTGGCTGCACCTCACACCGGTTGAGTGGGCTGTCATTGTGCTGGCGATGGGGGGAGTGTGGGCATCTGAGTTCATCAACACAGCGCTGGAAGCAGTAGTTGATCTGGCCAGCCCTGACATTCATCCGCTGGCAAAGGCAGGTAAAGATGTGGCCGCAGGGGCAGTATTGGTGGGGGCAGGGACGGCCGTCGTGGTCGGGTTGTTGATTCTGGGGCCGCCGCTGTTGGCGCGGCTGTGGTCTTTCGTTGTACACTGGTGGCATCCATAGACTTAAGGAAGCAGGCCATGCGCATATTCGTCACAGGTGCAACAGGACTGGTGGGCCGGGCGCTCGTGCCTGAGCTGCTCCAGAATGGTCATGAAGTGATCGGGCTGGCCCGTAATGATGCCAATCGGGCTATGCTCCATGCGATGCATGTGTCAGCTTATCCGAGTCAGGGGCATGATGTGGACGGGCTGACCGAGGCCCTGCGGGGTGTCCATGCCATCATTCATCTGGCAACTGCGTTGCCTACCTCGGACTCAGCCACTGAAGACGAATGGGCTTACAGCAGTCGGGTAACTGTCGGGCTGTTGCGTAACCTGCTGGAGGCCAGCGAACGGACAGGGGTTCGTGTTGTTGTTTTCCCCAGCTTCTATGGCGTGTATGGCGATCATGGTAATGAGTGGGTCACAGAGGAAACGCCGCTCTCTCCCGATCAGGCCTCACAGGCATTTGCTGAAGCTGAACGGATTCTCTCGGAGTCCACTGCCGCCCGCCGGTCTTCAGGGGTTGTACTGCGGATGGGCTTGGTCTATGCGCCGGATGGCATTCACACCAGAGGTCTATTGTATGCCCTGAAGCGCGGGCAAGCGCCCATTACCCGCTCAGCCCAGATGTTCTGGCCGCAACTCCATGTTCGTGATGCGGCTCAGGCGATCCGGCTGGCCGTTGAGCATGCGCCTGTCGGGGAGGCGTTCAACATCTGCGATGATGAGCCGGTGCGGCAGGCCCAGCTCTACCGCGATCTGGCAGAATGGATCGGCGGGCCGCCCCCGCCGTCCAAGGCGACCAGCGAGTTGAGGTCCTATCTGGGGTCTATCAACTTGACATCGCTGTATTCGTCGGTGCGGATGAGCAACCGCAAGGCTAAGCAGGTGCTTGGGTTTGCCCCTCACTATCCGACATACCGCGAAGGCTACCAAGCGGTCATCCATCAGTTGGCACAAGCAGACCGATAGTCAAGAGGGGCGCTCTGTGTCTCTGCGCTCCCCCCTGCTTCATGACTCTGGTATAATGCTCTGCATCATCAGCCGGTAGATCGGTGACAGACGTTGCCACTCGGTCTCATCACCTGTGCTGTGTCCTACCAGCAGGACAGCCCGGTCAGGCAGGCCCAGCACGCCGATCAGCAGGCGGTCGCCCAGTATGTCGTACATACCCTCTGTAAACCAAGCGGTGTGTCCGTCAGAGGTCAGCAGATGATGCGGGTCTTCGAATGTGCCATCCTCACGGGCGGCTTCCAGTAAGGTGTTCAGCATGGCCTGAGCCTGCATTCCCGGCACGTATTCTAGATTCCAGTTTGAGGCGCTCGTCGAGTCCACTATGTTGATCTCAGCCCAGCCCAGCCCTGTAACCTCGCGCAGGTCGAGTTTATGATCGTCGTAGGGAATTGCTTCCCAGTCAGGCGGGTACGAGATGGTCAGGCGGAGTGCCGTCCGGTACGCGATCCAGTCTGGCGGCAAGGTGAGGGCAGGGGTCAGGGTTAGAGATGGTGTAGAAGCGGCGGCCTGATCCGCCGTCACGTCAGGCATATCGTCCGGTAAGGGAGTGTCTGCCGGCGGAGGCGGCGTTCCCGCCTCTGCACTGCTGGAGCGTACAGCGGGCAGGTTGCATGAGGTCAGCCAAACAGAGAGGCTGGCGTATATCAGCAGAGTGATCCAGTTGAGGTGTCTATTCACTTGTTAATCCCATCCCCATGGCTGGATGAAATCCTCCGGCTCGACACCCAGCGCATCAGCGACGCGGGTGATGTAGTTGAAATAGCCGATGATTTGTACGGCGTCATGGATAGCCCGGTCAGTCAGGCCGTGCACGCGCAGCGTCTCAAGATCAGCAGGGGACATTTCATGCTGGCGATGGGTCAGCTTGGCGGCGAAAGCACACAGCGCCCGATCTGTATCGGTCAGCGGTGCGGAACGCCAGTCACGCACCAATGCATGGACAAAAGCATCAGCCTGAGCGGGGTCGTCAGTCACTTTACCGACCTCAACACGGAGGTCGTGGGCGTGGGACTGGGTTCAGTAAACACAGCCTGCTTCGGCGGCCACTACGGTCGCCAGCATCTCGCGCTGGACGCGTGTCAGCGGCGACTCGCCCATCATGAGGGTAGTATAGAAGCGAATGCTGTCACGCAGAACCGGCGGGTTGAGGCTCATGATGTGGACGATGTGCCATACCCGTCCAGCACGGGCGATGGCCTCATCGAAAAGCTGTTTGAGCAGACCGCTGGCCTTCTCAATCGGGATTTGTTCGATCCACGGCATGGGGGCAAGCTCCTTGTCATGTTGTCTATGGGAGGTGATTATACCAGCCTGTGCAGAGGGTGCGATTGTGAGAATCCTTCATGCAATAACCCTGCTGGACTCAGGGATTAAGATGTGTCCATCTATCCGTTTAACTCTGGAGGGAAACCACATATGACCATTGTTCTCGACGGCTCCAGCCTGACGATTGAGAAGCTTGTCCGCATTGCCCGTGGCGGGGAGAAGGTAGAGCTTCATCCTGAGGCGCTGGAGCGGATCAAAGCCTGCCGCGCCATGCTGGAAGAGAAGATCGAGGCGCACGAGATCATGTACGGCGTCAACACCGGCATCGGCGAATTCTCGGAAGTGGTGCTGACCGACGAACAGGTCAAGCAGTTCCAGCGCTACCTGATCTACAATCATGCGGCAGGCATCGGCGACCCTGCTCCCATCGAGCATGTGCGCGGCGCAATGGCCAGCCGGATCAACGTTCATGCACGGGGGTATTCTGGTTGCCGCCCGGAGATCACCCTGACGCTGGTTGAGATGCTGAACAAGGGTGTCACGCCGGTAGTCTGCCAGAAAGGGTCGGTAGGCGCTTGCGGCGACCTGGCCCCTATGTCTCAGATGGCTTTGTTGCTGATGGGGGAGGGGGAGGCTTTCTATCAAGGACAGCGCCTGCCCGGCAAAGAGGCTATGGAGAGGGCAGGCATCCCTATCCCCGGCCTGCAAGCGCGTGACGGGCTGGCGGCGATCAATGGCTCAAACTTGATCACAGCCATGAGCGCCCTCCAACTGTACGACATGAATCGCTGGCTGAAGCAGGCTGAGATCGCCTGTGCTATGACGCTGGAGGCACTCTACGCCAACTTGAAGCCCTACGATACCCGTCTGCACGAACTGCGCGGGTTCAAGGGGGCGGTGCGGGCGGCAAGAGCGATTCTGAAGTGCATTGAGGGGAGTGATCTGCAAACAGGCAAGCTGAAGATGAAGGTCCAGGATGCCTACTCGATGCGCTCTACCCCGCAGGTGATCGGGGCGGCTCATGACGCATTGGATTACGCCCGCAGTCAAGTTGAGATCGAACTGAACGCCGTTGCGGACAATCCAATTTTTATGCCTGAATACAAACTCACGCTGACTGGTGCGAACTTTCAGGGGACGCCGGTCAGCCTGCCGATGGACATGGCAGGGGCGGCCATTACGATGGTATGTGTGCTGTCTGAGCGGCGGCTCAACCGGCTGACTAATCCAGCGTTGAGCATCGGCCTGCCGCCCTTCCTGACACATGAGCCGGGGCTGATGTCGGGTATGATGCTGAGCCAGTACACGGCAGATACGCTGATTGTTGAGCAACGTATCCTCTCGATGCCTGCCAGCATCCAGTCCATTCCGGCGGCGGCGGATCAAGAGGACTTTGTCTCGATGGGCATGAATACTGCCATCAAGAACGGCCAGATTCTTGAAAATGCCTATGGTGTGCTGGGGATCGAGTTCATGGCGGCGGCACAGGCACTTGACTTCCGCGATTTCAAGTTTGGGCATGGCGTTGAGACGGCCCGTCAGGTCGTCCGCCGGCATGTGGCTCATCTGGATGTTGACCGTCCGTTGCATGCCGATCACAACACCATGCGGGCGTTGGTCAAATCATGCGAGATTCTAGAGGAGGTGGAGAAAGTAGTCGGAAGCCTCGAATAAACTCGTAAGAAGGCTTGATCTGGCAAAGGCCGCAACACGGCGTGTTACGGCCTTTGTTTGTTCCGTTCAGCTTCTGTCTGTTGCGGCGGCTTCAAGGGCTACCGGCACAGTATAATGGAAGGTTGTCCCTGCACCGGGGGCGCTCTCAACCCAGATTTTGCCGCCGTGTGCCTCGATCAGGCTCTTGGTAATGTTCAGCCCTAAACCCGTTCCCTGTGCCATGTTCTTGGCCCGCTCGGTACGGAAGAACTTGGTGAAGAGCTTGTCCAGCTCCTCTTGGGTCATGCCGATCCCCGTATCAGAGACCCAGTGATGAACCACCGGCTTGGTCTCGTTTGTGGCCTCATCGGTGACAGTCTCTAAGCGTGCGCCGATGGTAATCCGTCCGCCTTCGGGGGTGTATTTATGGGCGTTGCTGACCAGGTTGGTGAGCACCTGTACCATGCGGATGTGATCGGCAAAGATGAAAGGCAGATCATCCGGCACCTGCACGATCAGTTCCTGGTTCTTATACTCGATTTGCTCTTCCAGACTGCGCAATGTCTCGTCAACTACCATCCTGACAGAGAGCGGTGACATATCAAGCCTGAGATGGCCGGTTTCAATGCGGGCCACATCGGACAGATCAGAGACAAGACGTGTCATCCGGTCAATGTTGGAGCGGATGGTGTTGAGGAACTGAGTCTGCGTGTCGTTGAGCGGCCCTGCCTGACCGCCCCTGAGCAGATCGGTGTACCCCCGGATGGAGGTCATGGGGTTCTTAAGCTCATGTGCCACAAAGGAGATGAACTCCGTCTTAGAGCGGTTGGCCTGCTCGATCTCTTCCAACAGACGGGCATTCTCAATGGCTACGGCGGCGTGCTCTACCAGACGCTGTGCAAAGTCAAAATCCTGAGGGCTGAACCGATCAGGAGCATCGCTTTCCAATACCAACACGCCGACCGGCTTGTTGGCCCGCATGATTGGAACGGTGATCTGTGTGGCAGGCTCCCCCCTAGAAGCAGGCACAAAGTCGGGGTCATCCCCAACATTTTTAGTGAACTCAGCCTTGCCGCTGGAAAGAACGCGCCCCACGATACCTTTGTCGGCGGGGAAAGGTTTCTCTTTATACTGCTCCAAAAAGTCTTCACGATAGCCGCTGGCCGCGAGTATCTCAATGCCTGTGCCGTCGGCGGTCAGCATGCCGATAGCCCCCGCTGATGCGCCGGTAGTCCGCAATGCCCACTCAAGCGTGATGTTGATCACGCGATCCAGTTTGAGTGTGCGGTTGAGTTCGCGGTCAATGCGCTGGAGGTTCTGAAGTTCATCTACGCGGGCACTCAGTTCGGCGTCGGTGGCCGCCAGCAGACGGGCGTTATCAAGGGCAATAGCCGCCTGGGCGGCAAAGGTAGTCAGCAGAGCGGCATCTTCTTCTTGAAAAGGAGTGCCGTCCTTTTTGTTGATCACCTCAACTACACCGATACTGCGATCCTGAATGCGGAGCGGCACAGCCAGCAATGACTGAGTCTGGAAGGCTGTCTCCCGATCCACTTCGCTGAACCAGCGGCGATCTTTCAGCACATCATTACTGATGACCGGCTCGCCCCGCTCAACTGCCTGCCCCACAATGCCCACTCCCGGCGGCAGTCGCGTACCAACCAGGTTCTGTGCCCCTCCCTGCACCACACGGAACACCAGCTCGCCGGTGTTCTCATCAACTAGGAACAACGATCCGGCTTCGGTATTGAGGATGTCAACTGCACTGCGCAGAATACGCACCAGCAGGTTTTCAAGGTCAAGGGTGGAGGATAGTTCCTTGCTGATCTCGTTCAGGGTGGCAAGCTGGCGGGCGCGCCGTTCAGTCTCGCGGAACAGGCGGGCCTTGTCGAGCGCAGTGGCGGCCTGATCGGCGATGGCCCACAGTATCTTCAGTTGCTCATCAGTGAAGATGACACCCTGAATGTAGCTGGCAACGACAATTGCGCCAAGCGTAGTGGTTCCGGCGTTCAACGGGACGCCCATCCACGCATAGTGCCGACTCTGGCCAGGGCTGATGCCGCGCCGTGTGCACTCGGAAACATAATCCTCCGTGCGGAGCGGACGGCCAGTGCGGATGACCTCTGCCGCTAACCCTTCATTGTCAGGCCAGTGGATGTTTTCGCGATCCTCACGCCGCTCGTCGCCCTCAATGAAGAGAGCGTAGCTGAGCGTATGACGGTCCGGGTTGTGCAGGACGATGTAGAAGTTGGTGGTATCAATCAGCCTGCTGGTTTGGGTATAGATCAGCTCCAGCAATACGTCAGGGTCAGTGGTAAAGTTGACTGCCTGTGACACCTGACTGAGCACATCCAGCTCGCGGACGCGCTGTTCTAGGTCGCTGATGACTTGGGCACGTTCGACTGCCAGAGAGGCTTGTTCTGCCAGAGCCAGAATGAAGCGCAGGTCCTGAATACCAAACGGCTCACCAGAACGTTTGTTGCCGACAGCGATCCATCCGGCCAGCCGTTCTTGACCTTGCAGAGGCGCTAGAACCGGTGTGCGTAGAATAGCCAGCCGGGCATGTTCTTCGATCAGTTCGGGGGGCAGGGGCTTGCTCAGCTCTAGGAAGATGACATCACGGGTGGTGCTAAGCGCATGGACCAAGCCGCTGTGCGGCTCAAAGCGGATGTCTGTGTCCGGGCGGCTTCCCTCACCGATGGCGATGAAGTCGCCGCTCTGCGGGTCACGCAGAAACACGTAGGTATGGGTAGGTACCAACGTCTCTCGAATCTGCTGTTTGAGCAGGCGCACCACCTCATTCAGGCCGCTGGCCAACGTCAGGTCGTGGCGGAAGGTGGTTAAGCGTTCCTCGTATTCACTGCGGGCACGGAAGAAGAAAGAGTCGATCACCTGTTGAAGGCGCTGGCGGAAAGGCTGGAAGACCAGAACCAGCGTGAAGGCCAACAGGCCAACCATGAGAGGGTTGGTGGCCATCTCCCCTAACGCGGCGGTCGTGAGCAGGCTCAAGCCGGATACCAGCAGGCCGTACCCCACCATAACAATGGCCGCCATAATGGCATAGGTAGCGGTGAAGCTGAGCAAGCGGCTGGTGTCGAGGACGCTGTACTGAACAATACTGTAAGCGATCACCAAAGGGAAGAACAGAAAGGCAATCAGCAACAGCTCCATTGGCACGCTGACGATGTGGACTCCCGCCGCTGTATCCAATGCCCATAGGACGAACGGCGCGAAGGCGATCACCACGCCGCCTACTACCAGGCGGCTCTGTTCGCGTACCGACGGAGAAGCGGCAAACAGCGCCCGGATGAACAATACCACTGCAAACAGGACAATGGTCGCACCCGCGTAGTAATAGCCGGCATACCATGCCCGCAGAATCTCATTACGGCCCATCCCAAGCATCCACTGCGAGACAGCGATCAGCGCGAAGGTGGGGATCATGGGCATCCAGCGCAGCCACGGGCGTTTGATGACGACTACCGCCTCAGTCGGGAAAAGCAGGGTGAAAACCATCAGCAGGCCAGCGGCCAGCGGGATGGCGGCGGCCCACAGCCGGACGAAGTTGTGGGTAGTCCATAAGTCAAAAGTAGTGCCTAGTGCCAGCGCGACAGCGCCGCACAGCATCAGGAAGACACGCCCGACCGCCTGAGTACGACGCCTGCGATAGACCCACAGTCCGACCCCCAAATAAACCAGCCCAGCCATGTAGGGGGCGACAAACAAACCCAGCAAGGTTGCTACAGGCAGGCGTTGGAGGGTCACAGTGGCCTGCCGGACAGCGTTGGTCTGGCGGTTAAACAGATCGAGAGTGACTACGTCACCAGGAGTATACTGCCGGCGCAGGGTACTATAAAGCTCACTGGCGCTGTTGATCGGCTGGCCGTCCAGCCTGACGATCTGCTCATCTTCCTGAAGCAGGCCTTGTCCCCCGCCAATGATGGCCACATTCACGTTGTTGGGATATTCCACAAAGCCGCCCACAAAAGGAGTCTGTGCCCAGTTGATGGCCTGAAAGGGCGCCACGAGGTAAACAGCCGCCGCAACGATCAACAGCAGTGCCAGCGCGACACGCCCCACCTGATCGGCGATATAGCGCTCGCGCAAAGGCCGCCGGGCCAGTTCACGTGACATCACAGAGGTAGTAACAGCGCTCATGAGAGTTCCTTGCCTGCTACTGCTAAACGTTCAGGACGATGGCTTGCTCCCCCGGCAGGGTAGACCAACGGCCCATCTGTTCTGTTTGATCATTCTACCACAGGGTAGAATCTCGTGCTAAGCCGTGGGGTTAGAGGAGGGTTTGAGGGGGAAGCTGTTGTGGTAAGATCAGGGCACAATGTAAACGGGTCTCATCTGCTCAGGAGGGGGCTATGCAGGCGTATGGGCGGGCCTTTGCCCGTGTCTATAATATGCGCTGGGGAAGCTTCGCGGAGCGGGTTGCGCCGCCCTTGCTGGAGCTTTACCTGACCACTGCCGCCGGACAGGCTAAACAGCCCGTGCTGGACGTGTGCTGTGGAACAGGACAGCTTGCACTGCACTTTCTGGAAAGAGGATTCCGCGTGGTTGGGCTTGACCTGTCAGAGGAGATGCTCGGTTATGCCAGGGAGAACACGGCCTCCTATCTCTCAGCGGGGTTAGCTGAGTTTGTGCAGGCTGATGCTTCTAACTTCGCCTTAGAAGGCAGGCAGTTTGGGCTGGCTGTTTCAACCTACGATGCGCTCAATCACCTTCCGGATATGGCCGCTTTGCAAGGGTGCTTCCACAGCGTTTACCCTGTGGTAGTCGAGGGGGGTATGTTTGTCTTTGATCTGAACACGCGCCGGGGGTTACTGCGCTGGAATAATATCAACGTAGATGAATCGGACGATGTGGTCATTATCAACAGGGGGGTTTATGACGGCCAGGGCGACCGGGCTTACATGCGCATATCCGGTTTTGTGCGTGAGGCGGACGGGCGGTATGAAAGGTTCGAGGAGACGGTCTACAATACGGTCTTCGACCCAGAGCCAGTCAGGGCGTCACTGCTGGATGCGGGCTGGCGCGGCGTGTACTTTGCACGCTTCCCGGACCTGAAAACACCAATCGAGGAGCCGGAGCAGGAAGGACGGGTGTTTGTTGTCGCTAGAAGGTAGGTACTGGCTGGTTAGGCGCTGGCATAAAAATAACAGGGGGAGCAGGTCTATGTGATGTCCGCTCCCCCTGTGTGTCGGTCAGTACAGGAAGGGCGGGACCCACAGCCCCCCTAGACCGGCCCGCTTGAGCACAATGGCGCCTGCCAGCATGAAAATACCCAGCCCGATATAGAACCAGTCAATAGGGCGGTACTTGAGCTGAGGCAGCCAGGTACGCGGCCCTACTCCGAAGGCGCGTAAATCCATCGCGTCGGTGATCTCTTCGCCCCCTACCACTGCCCCTACTGTTAGAGGGATAAGCAAAGGGGCAAAGTTACGGATGCGCTGGATCAGGCCGCTCCCTTTCGTGCCCTCCAGCTCAAAGCCGCGCGCCCGCTGGGCATCGGTGATGATCTGAAAGTCGCGTCCCAGCGTGGGGATGAATCGGAATGCCATCTCCATGGCATAGGCTACCTTGTCACCCAACCCCAGCCCGCGAAAAGTGATGCCGTATAGGGCTGGGTCAATGGTGTAGGGGATGACCACTGACAAAGCGGCAAAGGTTGTGATACGGATGATCTGCGCCACCAGATAGGTCAGACGTTCAGCGCTCAACTGGAAGGCAATTTGTGCGCCCAGCAGGTTAAACGAAGGTGACCATAAGGGGTGTTCCTGTGAACGGTCATAGACGCCCGCCGCGCCGCGCCCTGTCAAGAAGGTGATCAGGGACAGCATCGTGCCGATAATCAAGATCACGATCCAGAAGCGGCGCATCTGTTGCCAGGTCAGCCGTGCCAGCACAATCTGGGTAATGGCTATCCCCAAGAACCCCAACAGGAAGCGGATGTCCCAGAAACCTGATCCGCCGCCGGGGACAAAGCCTACTGTGACCAGCGTACACAGCAGGAAGATGATCTTCGCACGCGGATCAAGCCGATGAAAGATGGTATCACGCGGCTTGTAGGCCCAATTGACGAGCATAGGTCACCTTCGCTTGAGCAGATTGACAGGGGCGGGGCAGGCCCAGCCCCTGCCTCGCGGATGTCATATTACCGCCCGGTCTGGGCGCGGGCCTGCTTCCATGCGGCGTACAGCAGGGGGGTCAGAATGACAGCAAACAAGGTGTTTGGCCCTGCCGCCGGGATGAACTCGCCGATGAAAGCCGTTGTGAAGCTGTAGCCGTTGTAGGGGATGTCGGCCATCGCGGCAAAGCCGATGCCGACGATGACACCCAGCGCGCCCCATACTACCAGCCCGCGCGTTTCTTCGTTATCCAGCCACGTGCTGATGGCTTTGGCCCGGCTGTTGACAAAGAATGCTCCTATAGCGCACAGCACGGCGACCGCCCACACGGCGATGACACCCCCTGAGAAGCCGTTTTGCACCAGATCAACGACGCCAAAGGCGGCAAAGGCCAGCGTGAGGACTATCAGCAGGTAGGGCCAGAACTGCGGCGCCAGCGACAAGCCGAGCATCACGACCAGCACGACCAGCATGATATACCACCAGTTACCAAAGTTGGCCTGCTCTCCGGACCATGGGTCGGCGATATTAGGAGACACAAGCGGTAGTATCACTCCCAAGGCCAGCACAGCAACCACGATCCAGCGCAGAATGTTGATCCTGCCGCGCAGACCGCCCGACAGATACATGCCAGCCAGCCCTGGCACCAGACCCATCAGCCCGTTGGCCACGTCCCAGATCGGGAAAACGCCCCAGCCAGTCAGCGCGTCACCCAGCACATTGCCAAACAGCCCTGAGAAGAAGCCAACCGCCGGCCCAAAGGCAAACCCGAAGAAAATCGGGATCACGACCACCGGCCTGAGCGCGACCAGGCTGACGGAAGGCACCGGCACGATGTTAAATACCCATGACAGCACACCGTACAGCGCCGCGCCGATTGCCATCATCACCACTTCGCGTGTGCCGATCTTGAACATCTCAGATTCGGCGAAGAGGATGTAGATCAGATAGAGCACAATGGCGCCAACGATAACCCATGTCAGCCACCAGTTCAGGAAGTCAGCGGCCTGAATCCAGCTGCCGATGCCCCCCTCTTCTGGTGACGGCCAGGGTATCCAGAGCAGTCTGCCTTCTGCACCCCGTGCCGCGGCGATCTGATCGCCAATGAACAGCAATACCAGCAGGATGATCAGGCCGATTACCACAATAACCAGCCCTCTCACATACTTGTTGCTCATCTCCTTACCTCCTGTGAAAGCAGTGTATTTAGGTATAGAGTCCAATGGCGCATGGCAGTGCCTTTGTACTCCCTGCACCCTCTGTCTACTTAGACGCGCTCCAGCGCATGGGCCAGCGCCTCAGCCCGCATGAAGCGTCCTGTCTTGCCGTAATATTCCAGGTTGGCTTTGAGCAGTGAAGACGGAATCACGCGGCAACGCTGGAGCGCGTCGAGATCGGCCAGCACCTCAGGCGGCGGGCCGTCTCGTATGATCTGGCCGTCTCCCATCAGGAGTACGCGGTTGGCGTAACAGACGGCCAGATCAATGTCGTGGGTGATGAAGATGATAGCGGCAAAGCTGTAGGGTCTTTCTTCGGCTGTGCCCAGCCCTACCACCGAGTCCATAAAGCTCATATAGTTGGCGTAGTCTTGGCCGGCGGTCGGCTCGTCCATGACCAGAATGGCGCTCCGCATAGCCAGAATGGAGGCAATGCTGACGCGCTTTTGCTGGCCAAAACTAAGCGAAAGCGGCGGGCGGTCGATCTCTTCACTCAGGTTGACAACAGCCAGGGCTTGCTCGGTGTCTACCGCGATCTGATCCGGGTTGTGACCCAAATTGCGCGGCCCAAAGGCTAACTCCTCACGCACCGTTGGCGCAAAGAGCATATGGCGCGGACTCTGGAAGACATAGCCGATGGTCTGGGCCATCTGGGCGACGGTCATCTGGCGGCTGTCTTTCCCACGCAATAAAACCCGCCCGGTAGTGGGGCGCAACAGACCAATGGCATGTTTGACAAGGGTTGTCTTCCCTGCACCATTTGGGCCTAAGACCGCGATCACGTCGCCCTGCCGGATGGTCAGGTTGATGTCCTTGAGCACCAGCGGGCCGTCACCATACTGGAAGGAGACATTCTCAAACTCGATCAGCGCCGGCGCATCTGGGCGGGCGGGCGGCGCTGAGGGGTGATCGTCGGCGGCAGAGCCTCTGGCGCGGGCGATCACAATGGGGGCGGGCAGTTTGACAGCATGGTAATCGGCGGTTTGCAACAGATCATCTACAGGTCCCAGATAGGTGACACGTCCGTCCTGCATGTGCATAGCTAGATCAGGATGGACGGACAGCACATCTTCGACGCGGTGCTCGATCAACAGGATGGTCTTGCCCTCATCAGCCAGCCGCCGGATCAGCGCCAGTGCCTCTTGGGCGCTGGCTGGGTCGAGGTTTGCCAGTGGTTCATCGAGCGCCAGAATGCCGGGGCGCATAACCAGCACACCGGCCAGGGCGACTTTCTGCTTTTCCCCTCCTGACAGCGAGAATGTCTCGCGCGTTTTTAGATGGCTGAGGCCTAGATACTCCAGCGTGTCTTCCACACGGCTGATGATCTCTTCGCGCGGCAGGCCAAGATTCTCCAGCCCGAAGGCCACTTCCTGTTGCACAGTAGCGCCCAGTATCTGCCGTTCTGGGTCCTGGAGCACTGTCCCCACCACCTGAGAGATGGATGCCAGCGGCTTGTCGCTGAGGTCTTGTCCGTTCAACAAGATGCGCCCGCTGATCTCGGCCTTGTAACTGCGCGGGATCAGGCCGTTAATGCAACGGAGCAGGGTGGTCTTGCCGCACCCGCTGGCGCCGGCAATCAGCACAATCTGGCCTGCCTGTACGCTGAGAGATATGTCCTGTAAGGCATATTCCTGCCTTGTAGCGTAGCGGCAGGACAGATTTTCGATAACGAGCGGTAGAGTTGCGTCCGGTTGCATGGAGGCGGCCTATCCGTATTTAAAGTGTGCAAGTATCGTCCCCCCTTGATCAAAACCCAGTCAAGGGGTGCGGGTTGCTCTTGGGGAGACTGCTTAGCTTAATTATAAGGTATTGTCAAGGGGGTGAACAGGGAATGAGCTTGCCCCTGAGTATGCCGGTTTGACAATCAGCCTGCCATCATGGTAGGATCACCAAATAGGAGATTTAGCACTCTCACACCGAGAGTGCTAAATGAGGGGGAGGTGAGATGGCAGAGCTTACCAAGCGGCAGGAATACATTCTGGGCCTGATCGTTCGAGAGTATGTGAAAGCGCCTACGCCGGTCAGCTCGAAGGCATTGGTGGACAAATATGCGCTCGATGTCAGCACGGCTACCGTCCGCAATGATATGGCCGTGCTGGAGGAACAGGGCCTGATCACCGCTCCTCATACTTCAGCCGGACGTGTCCCCACGGAAGCGGGGTATCGCTACTTTGTCCAGCGGCTGATCAGTGATACCGATCTAACCCCCGCTGAGCGCCGCATGATCCGCCATCAGTTCCATCAGGCCCACCTTGATATTGAGCAGTGGCTCCGGCTGGCGGCTTCGGTGCTGGCTCACACAGCCCGTAGTGCCTCATTGGTCACTTCCCCTTTGCCTGCTCGTGCTTCTTTCAAACACCTTGAGCTGATCAGCACGCAGGGGCGCCTTGTCCTGCTGATTCTGGTACTGGAGGGGGGCGATGTGCGCCAGCAGATGCTCACGCTGGCCGAGCCGGTCCCGCAGGAGGTGCTGAGTCAAGTAGCGGCGCGTGTCAGCAAGTTGTGCGTGGGGAAGAGGGCTGAATGGATTCGCGCTGAAGCCGAGCGCCAGCCTACCCTAGATCAGGAGATCATGCAATTGACGGCTGACCTGCTGGAGCGAGCCGATCTGGGGCATCGCACCGTATATAC
>Ga0129299_1000401_pt1 | contig 27039 bp, 20 predicted proteins | sample ConPoolayeCmetaG_FD_94477 | JGI IMG/M metagenome (GOLD analysis project Ga0129299, IMG submission 94477) | Hot spring microbial mat communities from California, USA to study Microbial Dark Matter (Phase II) - Cone Pool mat layer C metaG ...
GCAATCCTGGTTCTCGCGCTGGCAGGGCGTATCGCCAGTGCAGGCTACGGGGTAGTGCTCGTCGCGCTGCCGCTGATCGCCTGGGCGTTGGCGCTGTTCCTGCGGCCAGATCAACCCATCGAGAAGCGCGCCGTCCTGTCGATGCTGGCCGTCGCCCTGGCGCTCACCGTGGTCGTCGAGGTTGTCGTGCTCGAAGGCGACATCAGCCGCATGAATACGGTCTTCAAGTTCTACAACCAGGTGTGGATACTGTTGGCCATCACCGCCGGAGCCGCCCTCGGATGGCTGTGGCCTGCGCTGGGGAGGGCACGCGCCGCGATCCGGATTCCGTGGAGCGCAGCCCTGGCGATCCTGGTGTTCCTGGCGGCGCTGTATCCCTTCCTGGCAACCCGCGCCAAGGTCGAGGATCGCTGGGCCCCTGAGACGCCTCTGACGCTCGACGGCATGGCCTTCATGTCCTACGCCGAGCGCTACGAGAACGGCGCAGTCTTCACGCTCCAGGGCGATTACAACGCGCTGCGTTGGCTTCAGGAGAATGTGCAAGGCACACCCGTGGTGCTCGAGGCACAGACGGTGGAATACAACTGGGGCAGCCGTGTGGCCGTCTACACCGGGCTGCCGACCGTCATTGGCTGGAACTGGCACCAACGCCAGCAGCGCCCGGATCAGAGCGCCGAGGTCTGGCAGCGCGTCACCGACGTGGTCGAAGCGTACAACACGACCGATGTTCGGCACGCTATGAGCCTCCTACGCCAGTACAATGTTGAGCTTGTCATCGTGGGCGATCTGGAGCGCGCCTACTACAACGCCGAGGGGCTGGCGAAGTTCGATGCAATGGCCCAGCAGGGCCTGCTGGCGCTGGTCTATGAGCGCGGCGGTACGAAGATCTATCAGGTACTCTACGATCAGGAAGCCACCTCATGATCGCCGTCCTGGCCTGGTATCAGGTCATCACGTTGATGGGCTGGTTAGCATGGCCACTCGCTTTCCATCTGCTGCCCGGCCTACCAGATCGGGGCTACGCTCTCAGCCGGGCTTTGGGGCTGATGCTGACCGGCTACGTCTTCTGGCTGCTGGGCAGCCTGGGATTCCTCGGTAATACGGTTGGCGGCATCCTATTTGCGCTGATCCTCGTCGCTGGGGTGTCGCTTTGGGTCTATCTGGCACGCCCCGACCGTGCTGATAGCCTCCCCGTGTGGATTGTGTCGCATCCCGGCTACCTGCTTGCCGCTGAGCTGCTGTTTGTGATTGCGTTCGTAGGCTGGGCCATCATCCGTGCCTACAATCCTGACATCGCGGGCACGGAGAAGCCGATGGAGCTGATGTTCCTCAACGGGGTGCGGGCCAGTCCCATCTTCCCGCCACGCGATCCCTGGCTCTCTGGTTACGGGATCAGCTACTACTACTTCGGCTACGTGTTGGTGGCGATCCTAGCCGACCTCGCTGGGACTGCCAGCAGCGTGGCTTTCAACCTGGCGATAGCCCTCCTGTTCGCCCTGACCCTGCTCGGCAGCTATGGGCTGGTATACAACCTCATCGCCGCCCACGCCGAATCGCGTCACGCGACCGTTAGCGCCCTGCTCGGCCCGCTGTTTGTCGGCGTGATGGGCAACCTGGCGGGCTTGTTCGAGTTGCTGCGCTCGCTGGCCCTGCCGTTCGTTCCCTCCCCATTCTGGGCATGGCTCGACCTGGAGGACCTCGATACCCCGCTGCCCAGCCCGCTGTGGCCCCCGGATCGTTGGCGTTTCTGGTGGTGGTGGCGGGCCTCCCGCGTGATCCGCGACCGCAACCCGGCGGGTGTCGCCATTGACCTCCAGCCCATCGACGAGTTCCCCTTCTTCAGCTTCCTGCTGGGCGATATGCACCCGCACGTCCTGGCGATCCCGTTTGCGCTGCTGGCGCTGGGGCTGGCCTTCAACGCCCTACACCAGCGCCACCCGCTCAGTCGTGCCCAACTCGCGCTATACGTGGTTACCTTCGGGGCGTTGGCCTTCCTGAATACGTGGGACTTGCCGATCTACCTCTTCATCCTGATCGGCACGCTGGTTGGACGCCAGATTATCCAGGGGGGGCGCTTCGAGCCACGCGACCTCACGCCGCCACTGCTCACCGGCTTGGGGATTCTCGCGGCAGGAATCGTTGCCTACCTGCCCTGGTACATCAGCTTTCGCTCCCAGGCGGGTGGCTTCCTGCCCAATGCCCTGTTCCCCACTCGCTTCCACCAGTTCGCAGTGATGTTCGGCCCCTTCTTGCTGGTGATCATATGGTTCCTGGCCGATCAGGCCCGGAGGCACGCCCGTCGTGCCGACTGGATCAGCGGCCTGCTCCTTGCAGCGTTTGTGTTGGCGTTACTGATAGGCATGATGTCCGCCCTGGGTACGGTTGTTCTGCGTTCCGATCCAAACGTCCGGGCCTGGGTCGCCGCCAACGTCGATCCTATGCTTGCAGGCCAACCTGATGCCGTGATCCAGGCCCAACTGGGCACGCTGGTCAGCCGCATCCTAACGTATCGCCTGACCCATCCTCTGACGACCCTGTTCCTTGTTCTGGTGATCGGGGTCGCCCTGTCCGTGCTACTTCCAAGCCGCCTGCCATCGAACGTTGAGGACAGGCAACCCCCCCTTCCCGCAGGCGATGGCGGAACCGTGGGATGGAGCCATCCTTCCACCGGCTTCGCCCTGCTGATGATCCTCACCGGCGCGCTGCTGACCCTCGGCCCGGAGTTCGTCTATCTGCGCGACGTATTTGGTCAGCGCCTCAACACCGTCTTCAAGTTCTATTACGCCGCCTGGATTCTGTGGGCGCTGGCGTCTGCCTACGCAGCTCACTGGATTGCCTCCCACTCACACCCCATCTTGGGAGCTACCTTCAGCGCCGTGCTGGCAGTCTTCGTGGCTGCGGGGATGATCTACCCGATGTTTGCGATCCCATCGAAGGCAAACTTTGCCGCAGGCCCCGCTTCGGGCCTCCCCACCCTCGATGGCATTGACTACATCCGCCGCCAGTTCCCCGCTGACTACGCCGGGATCGAATGGCTGTGGCAGAACGCGGGGCCGGGTGACGTGGTGCTGGAAGCGGTCGGTGGCCAGTACTCCTACTATGGGCGTGTTTCGATGGCGACGGGCATCCCCACTGTCCTGGGCTGGCCCGGCCATGAGCACCAGTGGCGCGGCGACCTCTACCCCCAGCTTGTCGGAACCCGCGAGCAGGATGTGCGCGAAATCTACAACACACCCAATATGCTCATCGCTCAAGAATTACTCAACCGCTACGGTGTGACCTATATCTTCGTTGGCATACTGGAGCGCGATCCGGAGTATGCCTCGCCGGGCGGCCTGGCGAAGTTCGACCGCTATCTGCCCATCGCCTTCCAGGCTGAGGGGGTGACCATCTACCGGGCTGATCAATCCCTTGTCGAGGAGCTAGCACCATGACCAGCACGACCGTCGGAGCGGATGCCCGCCCGTCAGCCCAGATCGCCATCTCTGTGGAGACGCTTGTCTATGCTGCGATCTCCGTGATCGCGGTCGCGCTCCGATTCATCCGCCTGGGCCAACCCCTCCTGGGGGAACACGAGGCACGGCAGGCATTTGCCGCCTGGAATGTGCTCACGTCCGGCGCCATCACAGCAGGGGCTATCGAAAGCCCTGTTGCCTTTGCCGCTATGCTGATCAGCATGGCGGTAGCCGGTGCGTCGAGCGCCGCCGCCCGCTTCGGGCCGATGCTGGCAGGGTTAGCGCTGGTAGCATCGCCTGCGCTGTTTCGCCACCACCTGGGTCGCATCCCCACTCTGCTGTCTGTGGCAGCGCTTGCTGTCTCACCGAGCATCGTTGCCACCTCGCGTCAGGTGGGCGGCTTTGGCTTTGCCATGCTCAGCGTCGTGCTGGCCCTTGCGGCTCTTGACCGATACCTCGAGATGCGCCACTCCCGTTTCATCGTGTTGCTGGGGGCGGCGCTGGGGGTGGCCCTTGTATCCGATTTTGGAACTCCACTGGCGCTGCTCGCCATGTTGTTGGGAGCCATCTTCGCCACCGTCACGGATTGGGAGGGCGAACTGGAAGGAGCAGGCTGGCAGAGGCAGCTTCGTGACCTGCCGTGGGGGCTTCTCGCCCTTAGCCTGCTCACGACCCTGATACTGGTCAGCACCGCGCTTCTCTCCGTCCCGCGCGGGTTGGGCGCTGCCGCCGATCTGCTGGCGCGGTTCGGACGCGGCATCGTGACCCGCCCACCCGACGTGGCATGGCTTGGCACAGCGCTCGCCGTTTACGAACTGGGGTTGCTGCTATTCGGTGGCGCTGGTATCTGGCTGGCCTCACAATCCGCCGAGGCGTGGAGACGTTTCCTGGCTGGATGGGGTTTTGCCGCGCTGCTGATCGGTGTGTTATATCCTGGTGCGTTGCCCGGACACAGCCTGTGGGTGATCGTCCCCCTGTCCGCGCTGGCTGCGCTGGCCGTGACAGAGCTTCTCAGCATCGAGCATGATGCCCCGCCCTGGGCACAATGGGCATATGCCGCTGGCATCATTGCCCTGTTTGCCATGACCGTCACGGGCGTCACCCAATACCTCCGCGCCCCCCATCTGATCACCATTCCGCCCAACCCTGCCCCCGGCGCCCGCCCTCTGATTGTGCCCATTGATCTGGCTCTGGTCGGCTTGTGGCTGCTGATGCAGATCGTGCTGTGGTTCACCGTCGCCAGCACGTGGGGGTCAGCCACGGCCTGGCGGGGGCTGGGTCTGGGCCTGATCGTCCTGAGCCTGGCATCCGCCATCGGCCAGAGCGGAGCACTGGCCTTCAACCGCGCCAGCAGCCCGTATGAGTTATTCAACCCTGCTCCCGCCCAGCCGGGGCTTGAGGCGCTCGTGAGCACAGCCGAAGATATAAGCGAGCTTGCCACAGGCTACCCGCATGATGCCGCTATCACCGTTCAGGCCCCCCCGGACAGAGCGCTGGCCTGGGCGCTGCGCGACTTTGAGCATACCCGGTTCGTCCCTTATGCCAATCCAACGGTGGATAGCGTTATGGTGATCACACCCGCCGAAGGCGCTGACCCGGCGCTGGGATCGGCATACGTAGGCCAGGATTTTGTGATCACGCGCCGCTGGAGCCCACGCGGCATGGCATGGGCCGATTTTATCCACTGGCTGCTCTACCGCTCCTCCCGCACCCCGACCTCTGACGAGCGCGTGATCCTATGGGTACGCGAAGATATATATCGTCTTGTCCCTGCCGGGGGTGAGCTACCGTGATGCCTCTAAGCGTTTTACGAAAATTCTTTCGGCCAAACACCTAGCCCAACCAGCTTGGCAGGAACAGGATGCGATCTCGTCCCAGAGTGAAGAAGAGCGTGGGTGAGGTTAACCCTCTCACCCCGTGTATAATCCTGATGTAATGTACCCGCAGGTGATTTGCTAATCGTGTCAGCCTCAACCCTTCCCCCCGACACGTCGCTTGATGCCCTGATCGACCGCGCCCGGCGCGGTGACCAGGCAGCGTGCGCTGCGATTTACCAGCGCTTCGTGCGGGCGACTTACCGGTTGGCATACGGGGTGCTCTTGGATCAACAGGATGCGGAGGAAGTCGTTCAGGATGCATTCGCCTACGCCCTGCGCAACCTCGACCGCTTCGACCCGGAGCGTTCGGCCTTCCGCACTTGGCTGTATACCATCACCATGAGCCGCTGCCGCAACAAGCGCCGCCGCCGCTGGCTCCCCACTATCCACCTCACCGAGATAGCGGAATGGCTACCCGGCATGGATGCGCTGCCAGAGCAGGTGATCGAGCAACGCGGCGCCCGCGATGCAGTGATGGAGGCGCTGCGCGCACTCTCCCCCAAGCTGCGCGAAGCCGTTGTGCTGCGCTATTTTGACGGCCTCAGCTACCGTGAGATGGCCGCAGTGCTCGGCTGCCCCCAGAAGACCGCTGAATCGCGGGTGCGGCTAGCGCACGATACTCTCTTTCGCCTGTTAGCGGACCAGCGTGAGGCGCTGCTGGAAGGAGCCTTCGGACATGACACGGCACGTTGAGCGCGATCTGACCGCTTACGTCGAAGGGCAGCTCAGCCCCCGGCGCACCTGGCGCGTGCGCCAGCACATCAACCACTGCCCTGCCTGCCGCGCCAAGCTGGCCCAGCACGAGCGCCTCGCCGCTGATCTGCGTCTTGCTTTGCAGCAGGGCATGCCCCTCCGCCAGCATCAGATCGAGCACTGGTGGCAGCAGATTGCCGCGGCGCCGCCTCCGACCCCGTCTTCGCAACGATGGCTAGCCTCGGCCTTCGCGCCCCTGCTGCTAAGCCTGCTGATCCTCGTGCTCCCCATCGTGGGCGGCTTCAGGCAGGCGCATGTCAGCGCTGCGACATCCATCACCGCCCTTTCCCCCATCGCCGATACCACCATCCTCCCGCCGGTTGAGGCTATGGCGAGCTATGGGTTGCCAGTGAATACAGCGCCTGCTGTTTCGTCGACCGCCAGCGCGATCCCGGTGGCTATTCTCCATTCCATCGCCACGCCCGCCCCGGCTCCCCGTGCCCCATAGCCCGCTGATGCCAACCGCTAATGACCCTGAGGAACAGCCATGTCTCTTCGCCAGGAATCCCTACCCGCTGCTTCACTACCGCGCCCTCTCGCCGCGCTCGAAGGCTACCTGACTCGCTTGCTGGTGCTGGACGGCGAAAAGGTGGCTTATGCTGCGATCTTCGCGCTGGCTGTGCTGACCCGCTTCTGGGACCTCGGCGCCCGTGTGATGAGCCACGATGAGAGCCTGCACACCCGTTACTCTTGGAATCTCTTCCACGGGGATGGGTTTGCCCACACCCCACTGATGCATGGGCCGCTGCTGTTCCATATGACCGCTCTGAGCTATCTGTTGTTCGGCGATAACGACTTCACGGCCCGCATTTATCCTGCCGTCGTGGGAATCATCGTCGTCATGCTCCCGATCTTCGCCCGCCGGTGGCTTGGCAGGACCGGAGCTATTGCCGCATCCGTCGGCTTCTTGATCTCGCCCCTGATCCTGTACTACTCGCGCTACATCCGTGAGGACATGCCTGCCCTGCTCGGTGCGCTGATCATGGCCATCTCGATCTGGCGCTACATCGAACAGCGGCGTTTCCGTGCACTGCTGTGGTTGACGTTCGGGTTTGCCATCCTGTACGCCACCAAAGAAGTGTCCTTCATCTATGTTGCCATCTTCGGCAGCTTCCTAACCCTCTACTTCGTGACGCGGATGCTCGATGCAGAATGGAGCAACCGCACTGCCCGCCTCGTCTTCGCTATCTCGGTCCTGGCGACCCTGCTCCTAGTACTTGCATTCCTCGGCCTGCTGGTAGCAAAGGAAATGGGCTTGGCTACGCCCGTTTCCGGGACTATCACAGCACCCCCCCTCGAACCGACACTCACTGCCTCCGAAGCCCCAATCGCACGACCACGCACATCGCTTGACCTCCCAATCGGGGTGGTTGGGGCGGCAATTGGGGTGTCCGTCATGGTGGTCACCATATCCGGCTTGGTTGGGCAGTGGCGCAATCTGCGCCGCTTCCCGGAGCTGGACGTGATGATCGTCCTGGGCACATTGATCCTGCCTATGCTGACCCCGTTCGTGATCCACCTCTTCGGCTTCAACCCGATGGACGAAACCCCACGCGGGATCCAGATCAGCTTAGCATTTACAGCCCCTATGGTGTTACTTAGCGTTGCCGTCGGCCTGGCCTGGGGGCTGAAGCCGCCCGCACCGCGCAAGGTGCTGATGCCGGCATCAACGCTGACTGCCCGTGATCTCGACGCTGCGGAGCCTCCACCAGGCGGTTCCGACCGCGTCCTGGTGGAAGTTCAGCCCGATCTGATCGACTGGCTGCAGGCGCTCCTTTCGAGCCGCTGGTGGGCTATCGGCGCGCTCTTCTGGTTGTTTTTCTTCTTCTTCTTCACCACCATGTTCACGAATGGGGCGGGGCTGGGCACCGGCATCATTGGCTCGCTTGCCTACTGGCTGGAGCAGCAGGAAGTCCGGCGCGGCAATCAGCCCTGGTACTATTACATTCTGGTGATGTTGCCGATCTACGAGTTCCTGCCTGTGATTCTCTCTGCTGCGGCAGGGGTGATCGGCCTGCGCCGTTGGTTGGGTGGGCCAGATCGCCCTTCACCCAGCGCATCGAGCGCAGGCGGGTCGGGCGAGGCGGAAGAGACCCCCTACCCTCGCCGCCACGTCTTGGACCTGGACGCGCCAGTTGCCTTCCCCGTGCTGCTGTTCACCGGTTACTGGGCGGTGCTGAATATCGTCGCTTACAGCATCGCCGGGGAGAAGATGCCCTGGCTGACCACCCATCTCACGGCCCCCCTGATCCTGATCGGCGGCTGGGTTGTGGGTCGGCTGATCGACCACATAGACTGGCAGGCGCTGACCCGTCACTATGCATGGATGATCCTGATCTTGCTGCCAGTGTTCGCCCTATCGTTCCTCCGAGTGACCGCCCCGCTATGCACCGTCGGGCTGAATCAGCAGCCGGCTGAGCCTGCCGACCAGACGACCTACCAAGCTCTGCTGCCAGAACCGACCGTTGGGCAGGTTCTGGTTGGCATTCTGCGCCTGCCCTGTCATTCCATCATCCCGCCGCGCTACCAGCAGGGCATCTTTGCCAGCCCCACGCTCTCCGATCAATACGCCACCTATGCCTGGCTGACCGCACTGATTGTTCTCATCGCGACTGTGGCGATGATGATCACGTTTGGGCGGGGCCTCCGCTTTGAGCAGATCCACCGCTTGGCTGCCCTGTGGCTGGTAGCTTGGCTGACCATTTTGACCGCACGGGCAGCCTGGCTGGCAGCATATATCAACTATGACAACGCCAAGGAATACCTCGTCTATGCGCACTCTGCCGGGGCGGTGAAGGAAGTTCTGGCCCAGATCGAGGAGATCTCGCTCAAGACGACCGATGGCTATGGGCTGCGCGTGGCATACGACAATCGCGTGTCGTGGCCTTACACCTGGTATCTGCGCAATTATGAGAATGCCATCTACTACGAAAACCAACCCTCGCGCGGTCTGATTGGAGACGCGCCGGTCATCTTGGCCGGGCCGGATAACTGGAGCAAGGTGGAGCCGCTGCTCGGTGACCGCTACTACACCTTCGAATATATCCGCATGTGGTGGCCGATGCAGGACTACTTCGACTTGGATCGCCAGGACTTCATCAACTTTGCTACCGACCCCGCTCTCCAGCGCGGCGTCTGGGAGATTTTCTATCGCCGCGACTATGATGCCTACGCTGATGCCGTCCAGCGCTACCGGGGCACCCGCCCCAATTTCGAGCTGAGCGCGTGGCCCGTTGCTGAGCGGATGCGGTTCTACATTCGCAAGGACGTGTTTGCCCAGGTATGGGATTACGGCGTGGCCGCCAGTGAGATCGCCCGCGCCACCGACCCCTACGCTGAGGGCGAGCGGCAGATGACCCCCTCCCTGACCTTTGGGGCCGGAATCCTCAACCGTCCGCATGGCCTCTCCATCGGGCCGGACAGCCTGTTGTACGTAGCCGACAGCGGGAACCACCGCATCGTGGTATTCAGCCCCGAGGGGGCGTTCATCAATTCATTTGGCACCTATGGCCTTGCCCCTCAGCCGGATGTGCTCAACGAACCCTGGGATGTGACGGTGGCCCTTGATGGCACGGTCTACGTGGCAGATACCTGGAACCACCGTATTGTGCAGTACACTTCCCAGGGTGAGTATGTTCGCAACTGGGGCTTTGAGGCCCCAGCCCAGGACGAACCAATCGGCTTCTGGGGGCCGCGGGGCATTACGGTTGATCAACAGGGTAACCTTTACTTGGCCGATACGGGCAACAAGCGCATCCAGGTTTTTGACCCTCAGGGTTTCTTCGTCCGGCGGATCGGTTCGGGCGGTAGCCAGGAGGGCCAGCTCGATGAGCCAGTCGGCCTTGCCATCGGCCCCGACGGCCTACTGTATGTAGCCGATACCTGGAATCAGCGCATCTCGGTCTTCACCACCCAGGGCAGCTTCGTGCGGCAGTGGTATGTGGATGCCTGGTTCGCTCAGACCAACGAACGCCCCTTTCTGGATGTGGATGCTCAGGGGAAAGTCTACGTCACCGATCCCGAAGCCTTCCGCGTGCTCATCTTCAGCAGCACCGGGGAATATCTCTATAGCTTCGGCGACTTCGCTACCCTGGGCCTGGCCGGTGCGGTAGCGGTGGATAATAGGGGTCATCTCTTTGTAGTGGACACAGCCAACGGGACAGTCCAGCGCTACGACCTCACCGATCCAGGCACAGAAGGCCAGCAGCGCTGACAAGCGCCTCAGGAGGGGCCGGCAGCCCTCTGCCCCCCGCTCCCGCCGAGCGAACTCCCTATACCCCTCTGGCATAGAATCGGGTAGAATGATCCCAGTGGGGGGGAGGCTGCTATGTCAGGGAAGCTGATCCTAGTGGTGGATGATGATGATGCCACCCAACTCCTGATGAGGCGCTATCTTCAGGCGCTGGGACTCATTGCCCTGACCGCTGGGAACGGTGAGCAGGCGCTGGAGTTGCTCCACCAGTACCCTGGCGAGGTCAGATTGGTGCTGGTGGACCTCGCCATGCCGCACATGAACGGCTTCGAGTTGGCCGAGATCATTCGCGCCGACCCCGCCCTGGCGGACTTGCCGCTCGTTGCGCTGACGGCCCGCGTTGGCCCGGAGATAGATGCCCGCGCCATCCAGGCCGGGATCAACCAGATCATCCGGAAACCCTTCGAACCAGCCCGTCTGCGGGCCTTACTGACCGAACTATCCCTTCTGGCCTAAGCGTTTGGCGCAAAGCATTTCGGCCAAACACAGAGCTGCTGTCTGCCATACACAACTCAGCCCGCCGGACAGCGGGCTGAGCGCAACATGCCGATCATCTGGCCGTGCTACTCTGGCCGCAGACGGTCCGCTAATGCCCGTAACTTCCGCACATTGCCGTGTGGTGTGGTAACGAGCATTACACACCCCGTGCCCAGAATCCAGCGACGGCCACCTGTCTGCGCAAACGCCTGACGGGCTTGCTCCAACGCGCGCGTGGGATCATCCGCGTGAAGCGCATCTCGGTCAACCCCACCGCTAGCCGCACCCTTAATCCGCCTCAACCCAGCCTCCAGGCTGGGGGGCGACTCCCGATCGTGCCAGTTGACAACTTGCACAGGATAGTCCGCGACCATGCCGAACATCGCGTGCGGCCCGTGAATGTGCAGGATATTGAGCCACAGATCGGCGGCAGCGTTCAGGATTTGCAGGTCGTATGGCTTGCCAAAGACCTGGTACTCCGCCTCGCTCATGGAAAGATAGTTGGCGTGCTGAACCGCGTAATAGATGCCCGCGATCCCCTGGCTCTTGGCCTCATGAATGAATCGGAGAGTGGTATCCGCGATCGTCTCCAGGGCGTGGTGCACCTGGCCTGCGTTCTGGCGCATGTGCAGCAACAGCGTTTCCTCCCCGGCCAGGTTTTTAGCTTGGGCCAGAGGGCTGAAGATCGTCTGGATGAAGGGCACTTTCTCGCCTAGCTTCTTCCTAAGCACCTCGAGGCAGCGCAGTTGCTCACCCAGCGCACCCTCGGCAGGCTCTAGCACTTTCAGAGTCAGCCAGTCTTCTGGCCCCCGTATCACGCGATGGATATAAGTTCGCGTGCCCTCCGTGTTCCCCTCCCAGCGATCCTCGACGCCCCAATCACGAACGCAAAAGCTGCTCGCTGGGCTGACTTTAACAAAGTCCCAGTCGAATTCGCGCTGGAAGGCCAGGTGCGCTTCGGCCAGGTCTTCGCCACGCTGGTCATCGCCGGGGAAGTGCCGCCACACTGCAACAGCGACCCGATCCACCGACTCGCCTCGAATGGTCGCCTCTAAGCGCTGGCGTTTATCCATTTCAGTTAATGATGCGATCAGGAACCGCGATAACGGCGGAACAGCACCTCGACCTGATGCTGGACGGTGACCATATAGCTGCGATCGTCGCTCTCCGCCGCCAGACGATGGGCCTGCTCCAGCACTTCCAATGCTTCCCGCTGCTGGCCGTTGCCCAGCAGCGCCAGGCCCAGCCCATACAGGGCGTTCACATCGTTCTGATCGAGGCTGAGGGCCTGCCTGAACTGCTGCACTGCCTGAGGATATTCACCGGCCCGTTCATAGCTCCATGCCAGATTGGTCAGCACCCGGATATCGTAGGGGTTCTGGCGCACAAGCTCGTGGTACCGATCTATTGACTTCTGCCACTCTGCGACGTGGCTGCGAGATCCAGAGAGTGCCATGTGTGATGCTCCTGAGGGATGCCGCGCATCATGGTAGGCGCAGACGCGCAACGGCAATTATACATGGCAAGGTCATCCGACCCCAAATTGCGGGCTGGATTCGCTGTGGACACAGGGGGTCCGGTTTAGCGAGGTGCTCTCCCGGGCGGAAGGGCTTGGCTGGGGTTCAGCATCAGGCGAAGAGCCAGCAGGGCTAGCCCCGGCTTACGGAGCAACGCCCTAGCAAAGACCCGTCCCAGCGCATCCTGACGCTTCGCCGGGGGGAGGCGCGTGATCAGGCGTAGCGGTTCCAGTCTGTTGAGGGGCCGAGCGGCTGGGTCAAATAGCATCGCCACCAGAGCTTCTGAGTCGAGCTTGGGAAGCTCCTCCCGCCAGATGGCAACATCCTCTTCGCGCCGCCGTGTCACCAGCGCCTCGTAGAAATACTCCCGAAACTCCTGATTTAGCCCTGCTTTGCCCCTGCTGGCAGACAGGAGCACTCCCGGGAGCATATGGAGCATCGCCTGGGTGGCTTCGGCGCTGGGATCCGTCGCCAGGATGTCAATGGTTGCCATCATCACCTGCTGATCGAACCGGTCGGGAGTCTCGATCACATTACGCAGCACCTCCAGCAGCCGCTTGGTGCGGTCATAGGAGGGCCGCCGCGACAGGGCGGACAGGGCCATCCGGTGGACTTCCGGTCGCTGGGCAGGATTCAGCAGCAGATTGGAGAGGGTTTGGGAATCGAGGCCATCATACGAAGCTTGGTCTCTCATGGCGTTACTGTGCCCAGGGCCGTCTCCCCATCAGGCGCTCTGATGGAGAGCGGGGTTCAGTATCAAGGACGCGCAGCGTTTCTTCCAGCAGCTCGATCTGAAACCGTTTGCCTGCCTTCTTGGCCCGCTGCCAGTGCTGGGCCAACACATTGACCCCCTCCTCAAGCTGAGCCTGATCCGCCGACTGACTCAGCAGGCTGGTAGCCTGATGCGCGGCATCGGGATCACCCTTCGTATGCACGATCCCCACAATAATGGAGATCAGCGCTTTCGTCCGCTGTGGCTCCGGCAATCTGTTGACCAATGTCAGCGGCTCGAGGGCTTCCAGGGAGCCTGCCGCCGGGTCCAGCAGCGCCGCAACCAGCGTCCTGGCTTCCAGGCGGGGAAGCATCTCCTGCCACACCGCGATATCGTCATCGCGCTGCCGGGTCATCAGCGCCTGGTAAAAGTACTCCCGGAACTCCGGCTTGAGTCCATCCCGGCTGGCATCGACGGCCATCTCAAGCATGTCCGGCAGCAGGCTGATCATCATCTCGGTGGCTTCCGCCTCCGGATCGGTCGCCAGAATGTCGATGACGGACATCATCACATCTTGATCGTACCGGTCTGGGTGGCGCATCACACTGCGGATGATCTGCGCGGCGATCTGGCTGCGCTGGTAGGCGCTGCGCCGCGCTAGCGCCGAGAGCGCCCCACGATGCACATCGGGAGGCTGATCGGCATTCAGCAGGAGGTTGGTCAGGGCCGGTGTATCCAGCATATCGTACGTTGATCGCTGGTCCATGTGACAACCCCATCATTGGCGCACCAAAGCCTGATGCGATCATCCTAGCATGGCTTGGCTTTCTGGGCAACCTAATAGGCTTTTTTCATCCTCATTGCGTTGGTATAAACAGGACTGCATCCAGCACCACATCGCGGGTCGCTGTTGCTTCACCCGTCACATTGTCGATCAGCACATACTGCAATTCATCCGGCGCAAAATAGTACCTGCCGAGCGGCACCCACTGATCGGCAGATGCGGCCTGGTTCACCACCACCGGATCGCTCAACTGCCCGGCATGGAACACCCGATAGGCAGCGCTAGCTGTCGCAGAGCCGCTGGCCGGGATATATACGTACACATCGTAGAAGCCGCCCCCCGGAGTCGTGAAGTTCCACTGCGCGCTGAAGGTCGCCTTTGAGCGCTGGTTCTTGACGTACGAATGTTGGCCATCATGACCACCCGCGCTGAGGGCAGGCCCTGGGAAGCCATCCCACGTGAATCCCTTGGGATCAGTCTCCTCGATCACGATCCCCGCCTCCAGCGGCGGCGGAGCGCCAACAGGGGTTGGCGTCCGTCCAGGGGTTCCCACGATGCTGGGCTGCGTTGGTGCGCGAGTCGGGGTTGGCCCACTGGAGGAACTTCCGCCGCCACCGCCACCGGTTGAGCCGCCGGGGGTAGAGGTTCCCGGTGTCCCCGTGATCGTCCCGGTCGGCGTGGGAGTAGGAAGCTCAAAGTCAGGGTAATACCCTGCCTGGATCGCTGCCCTGCCGATGTCCTCATAGAACTCGACGACGATCCGATGCTGGCCTGCGGTCATCTCACGCTCCACTGAAGTCCAGTGAAACTGCCGATGCACCCACTCGTTGATGATCAGGACGCCGTCCACATACATCCGCACGCCGTCATCCGACCGAGCAGCAAAGATATAGGTGCCGGTGAGGAAGGTATCGGTGCGCGTCCAGCGAATGGAGAAGTGATCAGCAGGCCAGCCAAAAATAGGGAGCGGTGGTGCGTCTCCCCAGTCAAACGTGATGACTGGATCGATCTGCGTGCGCGACGGCCCCGACAGATTCTGACTGCGGTAATATTGTCCCGTCCAGCCAACGGTTGCCGCTGCCTGGCTTTGCCAGGGAATCAGGAGAGCGGCCAACATGAGCAACAAGAGGATGATCCCGGCCAGGGTTCTCTTTTTCATCCGCCGACTCCCAGCAGGCTATCCAAACGCAACGGCTTGCTCTGCAAACCCACCACCAGTTTAGACGTTCCTCCGCTCCATCGCAAGCTGAGGCATACCCTCCCTATGTCTGGTTCAAACAACCCAACAAAAAAACAGCCCCGGTTTTTGGCCGGGGCTGCTTGTGGGCTGCCCTGGGCTATTGCTCCGCGCTGAAGGTGAACTTCACTGCGTCGAACAGCACCCACGTTGTGTCTGCTGCCTCGAAGGTCACATCATTGAGATACACGTACTGATTCGCTCCGCTGTTGAACCAGTAATTGCCCAGCCAGATCCACGACCCGCCGTGAGCGCGCTGGTTCACCGTGATGACCGGGCCAAGCTGCCCGGAATGAAACACGCGGTAACGAGCATTGGTGGTGGCGTTCCCATGCGGTGGAACCCACACGTACACATCCCAGTACCCTGAGCGTGAAAGAGCAGGGTTCCAACGTGCCCACAGCCGTGTGGTGAACGCGCTATTGCTGGCAAACAAGTACAGGTTATCCAGCAGCCCGCCAAACCCGTAGCCAAATTCGTTGGAGCCTGCCCATGTGAAGGCCCGAGTGTTGGCATCGACCACCACCCCGCCGGACGGAGGAGTGGCTGGCACGCCCGAACCACCCGCAGCCTGACCACCGCTGGGCTGCCCGCCCCCACCCTGACCGCTGGTGGGTTGGCCGGGCGCGCCGCCAGTGGTCGAAGGCATCCCCGCAGGTCGGAAGTTGCGGTCAGACGCGGATGGGGCATCGGTCGTCGGCTCAAATCGCGCCTCCACCTTGTTCGTCCCAAATGCCTCGTAGTATTCAACCACGATCTGGTACGTTCCTGCCGGGATCGGCAGCACCCGCGCCGTGTAGTACGTCGCCGACCGGTCGTGCCACTCGTCGATGATCAGTTGCCCGTTCAGATACATCCGCGACCCATCGTCCGAGTTCAGCATGAACTTGATGTTGCCGCCGCTGAAACGGTGCCAGGTGGTGAAGCGGGCCGACCACTCGTCATCGGGCACGCCATTCTGCGGGCCAAAACCCCATAGCCAGTCCATGTTCAGGTAGGTGCCAGGTATGGTCTCGCTGAACGTGATCGGCCCCTGAAGGTTGCGGTTGGAGTAGTAATCGGCACGCCATACATCCAACGTGCCGGGCGCCGGGACACCAGGGAGAGGTTCTCCGCTCGGCACCACACCACTGCCAGCCGGTGAGGTCGAGGTGGGGACGGTTGGAAAGGACGTGGACGGCATGGGAGCAGGTCGGAAGTTGCGGTCAGGCGCGGATGGGGCATCGGTCGTCGGCTCAAATCGCGCCTCCACCTTGTTCGTCCCAAATGCCTCGTAGTATTCCACCGTGATCAGGTACGTCCCTGCCGGGATTGGAAGCACCCGTGCCGTGTAGTACGTCGCCGACCGGTCGTGCCACTCGTCGATGATCAGTTGCCCGTTCAGATACATCCGCGACCCATCGTCCGAGTTCAGCATAAACTTGACGTTGCCACTCGTAAACCGCACAAGAGTGGTAAAGCGCGCTGACCACTCGTCATCGGGCACGCCATTCTGCGGGCCAAAGCCCCATAGCCAGTCCATGTTCAGGTAAGGCCCCGGAACCGTCTCAGTGAAGATCACCGGCCCGGTCAGGTCGCGTGTGGCGTAGTATTGGGCAAACCATACCCCTTGCTGCACCTGGGCTGCTGCCTGTCCCGCTGGGAAGATGGCCGTCGCTACCAGCACAGCGATGGCGGCAAGCAGGCCTAATCTCAACTGCCGCTTCCAACGACGCATTGTGCTCACCTCCTGACAGCCGCCCGCAGATAGCCGGCGACCGCTGCTGATGCTCTTTGTATGAATAGGGTGGCCTCCACCGCCTAGTTTATTACGGACTACACAGATGGGTCAAGTGGGGCAAGGCAACGGCCTGCTCCCGGTAAGAAATGTACAAGTAGGATAGGGGGTTCACCCATGACATCCGTATGGGGAATCTGAGAAAAACATCACCGCATTCCGCCATCCCCGTTTCGGGAAAACCCAGCTAGAGGGTATAATGGGCACAGTTCAGGAACGTTCTTAACCTTTGCTGATCACCCCCTAGCACGGAGATGATCAGCCGCTCGATCCTTCAACCTCTCGATTTTCTATCCTCCCACTTGAAAGCGCAGCGTTCGCAGGAGTCAGTATCACATATGAGCATAAGCCACTTAGCCCAGACAATCGGAGAGTCGGCAACCTTAAAACTCAACGAGGAAGCCGCCAACCTGCGGGCCAGAGGCGAACCGGTGATCCACTTGGGTGGCGGCGAGCCAAAGGGACCTGCTCCCATGGCTGCCATCCTGGCCTCAGCGACCAAGCTGAGCACGGGTGAGGTGAAGTATGCGCCCACCGATGGCCTGCCTTCCCTCAAGAAAGCCATCATCCGTTACACCGAGGAGCACTACGGGCGGCATGTCGCCCCGGATAATGTCATCGCTTCAACCGGGGCTAAACAGGCGTTGTTCAACCTGCTCTTCTCGATCCTCAACCCTCAGGAAGAGGTGATCCTGCTCGCCCCCTACTGGGTGAGCTACCCCGAGATGGTCAAGATGATGTACGCCAATCCGGTGATCGTCACCCCGGAGGATGGCAGTTTCGTGCCGACCCTGGCTGAGATCGAGCAGTGTGTTGGCTCCTATACCAAAGCCATTATCGTCAACAGCCCAAACAATCCGTCAGGTGTGCTCTACCCGGAATCGCTGATCGCTGAGCTGGTGGACTTCTGTGAACGGCGTGGCATCTATCTGATCATGGATGACATCTACCACCAGCTTGTCTTCGACGGCAAGCGCGCGCCCTCACCTTACCAGTTCACCGATAGAGACATCGAGGATACCCATATTGTCGTGATCAATGGCGTGTCCAAGCTGTACGGCATGACCGGCTTCCGCATCGGTTGGGCCATCGCCAATCGACGGCTGGTCGAGGTCATGGGCAATGTTCAGGTGCAAACCACCTCCTGCCCTTCGGTTGTTTCACAAGTCGCCGCGGAGGGCGCCCTGACCGGTGTTCAGAGTGGCGTTGAGAACCTGCGCCTGACCATCCAGAACAACCGCGATGTGATGCTCCAGGAGTTGATGTCCCTCTCCGGCGTGCGCCTTATTCCCCCAGACGGCACATTCTATTGCCTGCCGGACTTCCGCACCTACGGTCAAAGCTCCATTGAGCTGGCAACCTTCCTGCTCAACAAGGCGCTGGTGGTGACCGTGCCCGGACAGCCCTTTGGCATGGAAGGGCATCTCCGCCTGAGCTACACTGGCACGGTCAAGGAGATCAAAGAAGGCATCAAGCGCATCAAGTGGGCGCTCGACCCCAACGCTCCCAATGAAATCTACATCGGCGACCGCAAACTGGTGAGGGATTGGCTATGATGAACCTGCTCGACATTAAAACACCGGCCTGGGATCAGCGCGAGGCGTTCAAGAGCGATTTTGGCCTGGAGAATCACGGCCTGACCAACCTGCATGGGGTTTACTGGAACCTGCCCACCGAAGCCCTGTACGAGGAGATCATCTTCCGCCGTGAGGGCCGCATCTCCCTGATGGGGCCGATTGTCTTGAAGTCCGGCAAACACACCTCCCGCGCCGCTCAGGACAAATTCATTGTCCGCGAAGCCACCACCGAGGATCACGTCTGGTGGGGCGAGTACAACCGGCCCCTCGCGGCGGACAAGTTCGACGAGATTTATGCCCGCCTGTCCGGTTTCCTGCAAGGCCGTGATGTGTTCGTGCAGGACTGCTATGTCGGCGCGGACCCCGACTACCGCCTGCCGGTGCGGATCATCAGCGAGTACGCCTGGCATAGCCTGTTCGCCCGCAACATGTTTATCAAACCGGCCACCCACGAGGAGTACCGAATGCACGTGCCCGATTTCACGGTGCTGTGCGTGCCCTCGTTCAAGGCTTTCGGCCCGATTGACTCCACCCGTACCAGCACATTCATCATCCTCAACTTCGCTCAGCGCATCGCTATCATCGGCGATACAGCCTACGGCGGCGAGATCAAGAAGTCCGTCTTCACCCTGATGAATTACTTGATGCCGCTGGAAGGTGTGCTCTCTATGCACTGCTCAGCGAATGTGGGCGCGGATGGCGAGGTAGCGCTGTTCTTCGGGCTATCCGGCACGGGCAAGACCACCCTCTCCGCCGACCCCACCCGAGGTCTGATCGGCGACGATGAGCATGGCTGGAGCGACAATGGAATCTTCAACTTCGAGGATGGTTGCTACGCCAAGGTGATCCGCCTCTCCCCGACGGCTGAACCCCAGATTTATGCGGCCACCCACCGCTTCGGAACCGTCCTAGAAAACGTCATCTACGACCCGGTCACACGCCTGATCGACCTGGACGATGACACCATCACTGAAAACACCCGCGCTTCCTATCCCCTGACTTTCATCGAGAACGCCATCCCGGAGAAGCGGGCGGGCCACCCCAGCCACATCGTCTTCCTGACCTGCGATGCACAAGGAGTGATGCCACCCATTGCCCGCCTGACGCCCGACCAGGCCCTCTATCACTTCATCTCCGGCTATACATCCAAGATCGCAGGCACAGAGGCGGGTATTGGGGCTGAGCCGGAGATCACCTTCAGCACCTGTTTCGGCGCACCGTTCATGGTGCATCATCCGATGGTCTACGCCGACCTGCTCAAGCGCAAGATTCTGCGCTACGGCGTTACCTGCTGGTTGATCAACACGGGCTGGACGGGCGGCCCCTACGGGGTGGGCAAGCGGATCAGCATCCAGCACACCCGCGCCCTGCTGAAGGCCGCCCTGAGCGGAGACCTATCGGCAGTCGAATACCGGATCGACCCGATCTTTGGCTTCGAAGTGCCGCAGACTTGCCCCGGCGTTCCTGATGAAGTGCTCCGCCCGGCGGAGGGCTGGCCCAGCCCGGAGGTGTACTGGCAGCGCTACCGGGAGCTGGCCGCACGCTTCATCGACAACTTCGTGCGCTTTGCCGCCGACTGCCCACCGGAAGTCCTGGCTGCAGGGCCAAAGCGGGAAGGAATCGCCCAACCTCGATAATCCATCCTCGGTACACGGTGGGGCAGCTCTCTTGCTGCTCCACCGGCATCCGCACCCTCTTCGCCAGTGAAGCGAAGATCAGGGGCCTGCCATCTCCTGGCTATACTGGTCGATCAGGTCCGCTGTCAGCGGGCCTAGATGCTCCGCCCGCACAATGCCCTGGCGATCCACCCATACCGTCGTCGGGAACACCCGAACTCCATATAGGTCAAGGATGTCGCCGCTTGGGTCGAGCACCGCCGGGAAGGTCAGGCCCAGTTCGTCCATGTAGGCTTGAATTGCATCCTCTGGCTCGCCCGCATTGACTGCCAACACGGTAACCTTGCCCGCATCGTAGGCCGCTTGTAGCGCAGGCATCTCAACCCGGCAGGGCGCGCACCATGTTGCCCAGAAGTTGACGGCTACGGACGATCCCCGATAGTCACTCAGGGAGATCATTTCCCCGTTGGTGGTCCTCCCTGTGAAATCGGGGGCAGGCTTGCCCTCCGATACCCGATCAGGAATGGGGGTGGGAAACATGCCCCCCCCTGCCCCAGACCCGCGCCCCGGCCCCAGGATGAGCACCGCCACAGCCATCAGTGCGCCAACAAACAGCCCCCCCAGCAAAAGGAATGGCAGGCCAAGCCGGGGTTGTGGGGGTTCACTTCGACTCGATTCATGCACGGGGCGTTCCTCAAGTTCCCGATCACAGAATCAGCAACGAGTAGGGGAAGGGTCTACGGTGCCCACTTCCCTGCAAAGGCATTCTCCACCAGTAGCCGCAGCGATCCATCCTCCAGATCATAGACCCACAGCTCGGGCGCGCCATTGATCGCTTCCAGGTTAAAACGTTGCACCAGAATCTGCTCACCGGTCGGGTTCCACTCGAAGCGTGTGTGGTTATACGCCGAGTCGTTGGTGAGCGCCCGAAGTTCCTGCGAGGTCAGGTCATAGATCATAAGCTGTCCGCCGAACCCTCCCTGTCGGTCGATCCGGCGGCGAGCAAACGCGATCTGCCGCCCGTCCGGGGACCATGTGGCGGACTGATCCTCCTCCGCCGCCGCGATCAATGGCTGTAGCCCGCCGTCTACACCAAAGGTCGCCAGCCACAGCTCCGCATAGAACTGCTGCCCAACCGGTCGGATATCGGTGTAGACCATCGCACTGCCATCCGGCGAGAAACTCCCCACCTCACCCATCTGGCTGGGCAGCAGATAGCTGCTGCTGCCATCCATGGCCACAACCCGGATTGCCTGTGCGCTTCCGTCGAAGAACGCCAGCCGTGCCCCGTCCGGACTCCAGGCAGGCCCAAAGCCAAGCACCTGGTTATCTTCAAATACGGGGGCTGTCCTGCCAGTCGCCACGTCATATAACCACACCCGGCTGGGGCCAGGCGCCCCCGATGGCGCAACTTCCTGCCGCTCGTATGCGATCATCGTGCCATCCGGCGACCAGGCCGGGTTGCTACACGAGCCGGGGCTGCAGGGGAGGATCAACCTTGCGTTCGAGCCATCCGAGTTCAACAACCACAAGTCCGAGGTCAGATTCTCATTCAGCACCGATACGGCAACCTGCTCTCCGTCGGGGCTGGGAGCATAATTGAAGATGCCATACTGAGGGGCGAAGAGCTGGCGCGGCAGGTCGCCCTCCGCGGCTATCAGCCACAGACTGCGGAGATCGCTATTCGCCGGGGCAAGGTACATCACACGAGGGGTGCGTGGGCTAAATGACCAGCTCAGCGGGCGCGGGCTGCGCCGCCCGGCAGCGCTTTCGATCCCCTCTGCCAGAGTCGCGCTGTAGGTCTGGCCGGGGGTGAGGGGGGAGGCAGGCGTGAAGATCACCATATTGTCTTCCCAGTGAAAGCGCCCCTCGATGGCTGGCTCTATGCTCAGCCGCGCCTCGACGCTCTCGCGGTTCATCGCTTCTGCGAACGTCACACGAATCGGGGCGGTGATGGGCGGCTGGCTCCCATCTGCCGGGCTGACGTCGCGGATCGGGACCCCGACGTGATCCCCCAGCGCGATAACCACGGCAATCCCCGCCACCAGTGCTGCGACCACCCCAACCACGATCCGATCAAAGGTTTCCAGCATCAGCAAAACCAATCCGTTCGAGCTTACGCAGGTGGTACGCAGGTGGCCCTTTGACGAGCGGTTTCAAGCCCCCCGTCCGGTTCCAGGCTCTTTCTTCAACTGCGTAACTCTATTCATCTGCCAATGAACGTCGCCCCCACCACCCGCTCGCATTAGGGATACAGATAGGGTTGCTCTGGTGGTTGCACGGGTGTGATTTCGTCCGCCATAAGCACCGGCACCGCTGCCTCGTCCAGATAACCCTCCTGGAACGTCCCCCTCACGCGCACCCAGGTGTCGGGGGGGTACTCCGCCGCCTCATCCGCGCTGACCACCACGCCAATCGCCAGGGCGTCGGCCACACAGCAGGTGATGGTAAATCGCGCCACCATGAACTGATCGCTCGCAAAACGCGGGTCGCGGTAGACGAAGCCGACTACATCGGCTTCCTCCCCATTGAGCGCCCCCGGGTCCGGGTTGGCGCTGATCAGACGTACCCAATCCAGCAGGTTCCGTTCCGCAGGAACGACTGACAGCGTATCGCTATTCCGATCCGCAGCCACCGCCAGGTTGGTTGTCACCCCGCGATTCGGTACGGCACTGGCCCCCAGAGGCCGGGCTGGAACCAGGACCCCCAGCACGAGCGGCAGGGCCACCATCACCAGCGACCACACCGCTGTTCTGTCCACTGGGCCGCTATAGGGGTGTTCGTGCTTGTGCGTAGAGGGATCACGGCCCTTTTGCCCTTCGACCAGGTTGTACGACCCGGCCAGCAGGATCAGCAGCCCCACGGCGACAATCGCCAGCCAGCTAAAACGCGGCCCGATGTAGAAGTATAGCTTCCCGCTGACGTACTTCTCGGCGAAGAACAACGCCATCAGGATCAGCAGCAGCGCCTTGAATCGCGTGAAAGCCCGTACCGTCATGATCCCCTCATCGCCACGCTATGTTCAGGTTGATGAACACCCCTACCAGCAGAACCATCAGGAAAGGCAGCACGACCAAATACGCGACAATCTTGCGCTGGAATACGCCCAGGAACATCAGTGTGCTCTTGATATCCACCATCGGCCCGAAGACCAAGAAGCCCAGGATTGATCCGGTGGTGAACGTGTTGACGAACGCCAGCGAAAGGAATGCGTCCACCGTCGAGCACACGGACAGCACAAAGGCGAGGGCCTGCATCGTGATCACGGAGACCACAGGCCCGGAGCCGACCGTCAGCAGGGCGCTCTGAGGCACCGCCGTCTGCATTAGCGCCGCCAGCGCGGAGCCGACGATCAGATAGCGCCCCATCTCGAAAAACTCGTCTGCCGCCACTCGCAGTGCATTTTGGAAGCGCACCCCCAGCGGTATCACTGGCTCCAGAGCGAGGGTCTCGCCCGACGCGCCGGAGAACGGAGCAAACGCCTGGGGAAGCATCATCTGTGCTGGCCTGGGATGCAGAGAGAAGACCAGCCCCACCGCGCAGGCAACCAGCAGCCCCAGACCAAATCGGGCTGCCAGGATAGTACCCCAGCCATACGCAGCATAAGTGCTCGCCAATACGACCGGGTTGATGATGGGCGCGGCCAGCAGAAACGCAATCCCCGCCGAGGCGGGCAGCCCCTTCGAGAACAACCTCCGCGTCAGCGGAACCACCCCACACTCGCACACCGGGAAGCTAAACCCCATCACCCCGCCAACCAATGTGGCTAATAAGGGGTTGCGCGGAATGAGGCGCAGCAAATCCTCCCGCCGGACAAATACCTCCACCAGCCCTGACGCCACCGTGCCAAGCAGCAGGAACGGCGCAGCCTCAATGAAGATGCCGAGGAAAACGGTCGTGAAGTTGACTAGCTGGCTGGTGACATCGGCCATACGGTGGGCTTTTCGTGGGTAGGTATATGTTCGAAAGACGCCCCTAGCTTACCATCCCTTTTCCGCCCCCGCACGAGCCAATCGGCGCACAGCGCGGGCGAAGCATGGCGCGAAAGGGCCAGCCAGCAAGCCACCCAGCCACGAGTGGAGCCTGACACTTATTGACGCCCCCTCTGCCGCTCGGTACAATATCGTCGGCGGGGCGTTCCTGGCCCTTCGCCTGGGCAAGGAGGAGCGCCCATTTTGTTTGCCCTCTCTAGGTGATAGCGCCGTGTGTATCGGCACACCGCGTGACAGGAGAAAGAGAAATGGCTCAGACGTACCAGCTAGAGGCCGAGATACGCGAGATTCTCGGTAAGAAGGTCAAGCAGTTGCGCCGCAGGGGACTTGTGCCCGCCATCGTCTACGGGCCGCAGTTCGAGAACATCAACCTCCAGGTCAATGCCAGAGCACTTCAACAGGCGCTCATGCAGGCGGGGGGTACTCAGCTCATCGAACTCAACATCGGTGGCCAGCTCATCCCAACCTTGGCCCGCGATGTGCAGCGCGATCCCTTGCGCGGCGATATCCTGCACGTTGATTTCTACCGGGTTGCTATGGACCGCCCGATCCGGGCCGATATCCCGCTCGTTCTGGTCGATGAGTCCCCCCTGGTCGCCACAGGCGAGGCGATTCTGCTGCATTTAGCCACTACCGTCGAAGTGGAGGCACTGCCCGCCAGCCTTCCTTCGCACATTGAGGTCGATCTCAGCACCCTTACCGAGATGGGCCAACCCATTCTAGCCAGCGACCTCAGCTTGCCTGCTGGGGTCACTTTGGTCAGCGACCCGGATGAGCTGATCGCCAAGCTCGACTATCCATCTGCTGAGATCGTCGAGGAAGAGATAATCGGGGAAGCACCTGCTGAGCCTGAGGTCATCCGCGAACGCAGGGCCGAGGAAGAGGAATAGTCATCTTCACCAACCCCAAGTACGACCGCAGCCGGCACGCCCGGCTGCTATCTTGTTCCCACCCTCTGCCCCGAACTCCTGCGGGCGGCTAATCGGGTGGAGCGACCGGGGCCTCCGGGTTGGCAATGACGATCTCATACGGCCCAGTCGTGTCAGCATAGTTCCACAGCGCTACCACGTAACGCCCGGTGAGCGGCAGCTCGATCCGGTCAGCAACGGGGTCCCTGTCCACATCGTCGTCGTGGCTCGCCAGCAGGTAGCCGTTTGGTCCGTACACATCGAAGCCCAGATCGAGTCCCGTATCGGCAGCAGGCCGTGCAGAGATGCCGACCAGGTCGCCCGCCTCGGCGTCGAAGGCGTAGGCAATCACCGTGCCCGGTTCGAGGATTTGGCCTTCGCGCGGGAAGATGCTCAGCGCGACCCGTCCCCCCAGTTCGACATCCGCTGCTCCAGTGAGCCGGATGAGGTAGTCTATCGATCCATCCTCCCCCAACGCCGAGAACTCGAGCTGGTAATCCCCATCGAACGGCAATTGCACAAAGGCAAGCAATTCCGCCATCCCAGGCCCCCCCCGATCAGCCGCCACGATCCGATTCCCATACTGGTCATACAGGGCTATCCTGATGTCCACACCGGGGCTGAGGGGGCGTGCCTCGATCCGTAGCGCCTGAAGTGCGCGACCTGGTACTACGAGCCATCTGCTCCGCTGGGGGAAAGCACGGAGTTCCAGTGGGGTGCGAATGCCTATCGCTGCCTCGTCGCCAGGCTCCGCCATGCTGGCACGCAGTGTGTAGTCCCCGGTGGATCCGCCATAGTTGCTGAGCACTATCGTGTAGATTCCCGTCTGACGCGGCATGAAGTCCCACAGGCAGGGGTCTTTCCCGACGACATCATCCCGGCTAGCCAGCAATGTCTCATCCGGCCCATACAGATCAAACAGCAGATCGAGGCCCTCGGTTTGGGCCGTCGCCACGATGTCCACCCGCTTCCCCCGTTCCAGCAGCAGATGGAAACTATGATAGGTGACGGGCTGGGTTATACTCCCATGTAACTCCTGATCGAGGGATGTAAACTCACTCCCCTCCAGCCGAGCAGGTTGCAACCGATAGATCGATACCCCCACCTGCCCATTGCCTGAGACGGCCCCAATGCCAAGCTCGTAGAAGCCCGCAGCAGGAAAATGAAACTCCCCAATGACCTCCGGCTCGCCAAGGCCGCCGTGATCGGCCAGAGCCAACTGGTGGCCTGCCGGGCTGTTGACACTGATTTGCGGATCAAGTGACCCTTCCAGCACGATCACCTCGATCCGCACTGGTTGGTCAACGTGCCCTTCCAGTGGGTAGATCGCGGCTGCCCCCTCGACGATCTCAGCGCGGAACTTCTCGATCAGATGGGGGCCAGAAAGGGGGGCCGCCGGTGAGCCGCTCGCGGGCGACAGCAGGGGAGCCAGCGTCGGCCAGGCAGTCGGTGTGGGCGGCGGGGTGATGCTGTCGTCACGGCCCGCCGCGCATCCGATACAAATCAGCCCGGCGAGGATCGCCGAGCTGCACTGTCTAATCCATCCCCCATCAGGCCATGCCATCCGCAGATTTCCTCCGGGATCGCTCTCCTCCTTCGACGTATGGAAGAAGACAGGCCCAGGTGGGGTCACCGCTCCCGCGAAAAACTCAGATCGTATGCGCCTGCTGCCTCAGTGAACGCATACACCACCACTGTGAAGGCTCCAGTCTGCCGCACCTCGAAATCCACTAGGGCGGGGTCGCTGGGCTGGTTCCCATCCGAATCATCCGCAAAGGCAAGCTGTCTTCCGCTCGGCCCCAGCAATGCAAAACCGATGTCAAGATCGCGCGCATCCTCGGCTGAGGTGACCCTCAGCGTGATCCTGTCACCTGCGACCGCGCTGAACTGGTAGAAATGAAAGGTATTGGGCGCGGTGAACGCCCCGGAGCGCGTCGCGCTGGCTCCGTCCCCCAACAATCCGCCGCCGGTTAATGCTTCCAGCGGCAACCGGGTTAGGGTGAAGGTGGCCTGGCCTGACCCAATAGGCCGCAGCTCCAGCCGGTAGCGGCCCGTGTAAGGAAGTTGCACTTCGCTGATAGCCTCACCCTCCCCCGCCCCCTGAC
>Ga0129299_1000402_pt1 | contig 27022 bp, 21 predicted proteins | sample ConPoolayeCmetaG_FD_94477 | JGI IMG/M metagenome (GOLD analysis project Ga0129299, IMG submission 94477) | Hot spring microbial mat communities from California, USA to study Microbial Dark Matter (Phase II) - Cone Pool mat layer C metaG ...
CGAACCCGAATCACGCGACACCACACCGCCGCCGGCGCCCGTGCCCCGCGTCCCGGCTAACGGCTCGGATGTGGACTGTCGCTCCAGAGTGACGCTGGTGTGGGAACCCAGGGAAGACCCCAGAAACATGCGGGGTTACTATGTCAAGCTCGAAGTACAGAACACGAAAGGTAAGTATGGGCCGGCGGGCGAATGGGGCCCAGTCCAGGGCAAGCAACTCGACGTCAATGTGCAGTGCGGTGGCATGTACCGTTGGGCGGTACGCGCCCAGGACAAAGCCGGCAACATGAGCGATTGGTCGGGCTGGTCATCGTTTGGGGTCAACATTGATTAGCACACAGGAGGCGTGAACATGGCTGAGCAACCGTCTTTTCTTGAGCTTGTCATGGACCGCGGCCCGCGGCCGGGCCTGAAGCTGTCGCTGACCAAAACATCGGCCACCATCGGCCGTGCCGCAGACAATGATTTTGTCATTGACGACCCTGAAATCTCCCGCCACCATGCCCGCCTGGTTTGGGACGGGCGGCAGGTCATCATCGAGGACCTGGGCAGCGCGAACGGCACGTTCGTCAACGGCGTGCGCCTCACTGCGCCCTGCATCCTGCAGCCGGGCGACTCCCTCGGTCTGGCCCAGACCGTCGCTCTGCGGGCGATGTCCCCGTTCATGGCCGCCCCGGGCGCGCCCGACGCGACGCTCCCTTCCGGCCTTCGCCCGCCTGGCGCACAGGTTCCGCCGCCCCCTCCTGCCCCCCGCCCGGCGGCTGTCCACGGCCCGACCCCGCCTTCACCGCCCAAAGGGCCAGCCTGGGCCTGCATCCTGCCCGCAGTGCTCGCGATTGTGTGTCTGCTTGGGGCGGCCATCGGCGGTCTGGCTTACTATTGGCAGCAAAGACAAAACGTCAGCGTGCCCCTGGTCTCCATCGCCTCGCCGCAGAGAGGCGCGCGGGTCGAGGTGGGCCAGCCAGTGCGGGTTGACCTGGTGGCCTACGACTCGAAAAACAAGATCACCCGTCTGGAGCTCTGGGTAGATGGGCATCTGCACGAGATGAAAAGCAGCGACGTGCCGGGCGGCATGTCCCCCCTGCCGCTGATGGTTGACTGGCGGCCCGACAGCCCCGGCACGCACACGCTGGCTGCCCGCGCCTACAACCGACAGGGCCGGCGCGCCAGCACCGCGGTCAGCGTGGAAGCCACTGAAACCCCGGACCGCGACCGGGACGGCGTCAAAGACCCGGACGATGCCTGCCCCGACGAACCAGGGCAGCCGAGCGCCAACGGTTGCCCGGACCGCGACCTGGATGGGATCGCCGACAATGCCGATGCCTGCCCCGACCAGGCCGGCGTGCCGGAGCTCAATGGCTGTCCCAACCCACAGACCAACGACCGCGATGGCGACGGCGTGCTCGACGCCGACGACGCCTGTCCCGACGCCAACGGCTCGGTCCGGACGCGCGGCTGCCCCGACCGCGACAGCGATGGTGTGCAGGATGGGCAGGACGCCTGCCCGGATGTTTGGGGACCGCCTGAAAACGGCGGCTGCCCTCCGCCAGGCGACCGGGATGCCGACGGTGTGCCCGACGCCTCGGACGCCTGCCCCGATGAGAGGGGCTCGCCGCAGGCTGGCGGCTGCCCTGACCGCGACGCCGACACCGTACCGGACGCAGCGGACGCCTGCCCCGATGACTGGGGACTGCCCGCGCTGAGCGGCTGCCCCGACCGCGATGGCGACGGCCTGCGCGACCGGGAAGACGCCTGCCCCGATGCTGCCGGGCCGCCGGAACGGTTCGGCTGCCCCGATACCGGCGCAGGCGACCGCGACCGCGACGGCGTGCCCGACGACGCCGACTTGGACCCCGACCGACCAGGCGACCCGCAAAACGGCGGTGCGCCCGCCCCTGGCGAAGGCGAGGACGCCGACGAGGATGGCGTTGAGGATGCGGAAGAACTGCCCGAGGACCCCTTAGACCCGGGCGACGTGATAAACCCAGAAGTCGTCTCGGTGGAGCTACAGGCTTTGGAGTTTTATGTAGACGCCGACTACGACGAGGTGTATTGCTACGCCGGCGTCAGCGGGGAAGATATGGAGCAGTTTGGTCCGTTCGAGCCGATGGGCGAGCGGCGCTGGAACATCGTTGACTTCCTGGGAGGGCAGAGCAGCAGGGTGCTCACCATCCCGCCAGACCAGCCGCTCGCGCTACAGGTCGAGGGCGGCGGTTTGCGCGTTTTCATGGATGATCCGGAAAACCCCTGGGCCACATACTATAGTCTGGGGCAGGTCATCCGCGAACACCCGCCAGGAGATTGGGACGGGCATGTCATCACCGCCGAATCCGAAGGCGGCGATGAGGGACACGGGTTCAGGATCCAGTATCGCCTGTGTCGCGATTCGTGCGAGGGCGCGGCATTTCAACGCCCGCTCGCCTACATCCTTGAGGCGGCAGGAGAAACATGGCTCTGCTGGGAGTGGGAGGGCAACGAGGCAGACATTGACGGGTTCTTAGTGTCTTTCGGCGGCGACGTAGGTTTGGGTCCATTTATTGAGACATTTGCGGTGCCCGAACCTGGGAGGCGTTCCCTGAGCCTCCATAGCATTGAGTCGTCTTGGCCTTGTGGAAACAGCTTCGCGTTCCAGGTGGCCGCATACCGCGAAGAAGGAGAACTTCGGTCGCCACTAAGTAATGAGGCCACATGGAACAGCCCAGACTGCCCGGTCACCGTGCAGGTCACGTTTGACAGGATTACCACGGACTCGGACTTGGAAATGACCCAACCGATCTACGGGAGTTTTTATGCTGTAGGTAGCTCCGGAGGTAAGTTCTTGTGGTTTGTCACCCATGACCGTCGGCTTGCGCCGAGTAGCACCTACCGCATCATGGACATTTTTGCAAGGACCAATGAGGACTTCGAGAGAATTGGTGAGGACTGCCGGTGCTACGCGCCAACGACGAATTCGGTGATAGTGGGCCTGGAACGCGGAGACACTTTAACATTTGGCGGAGACATCTTGCATGTAACCGATCAGCGAATCGAATGGCTTTTCGACGCCCATCAGCCGTTTGCAGAGAGCACCATCACTTCAGGTGAATACTCTCGGCAGGACCGGCACATAACTCTCTGGGTCTCGCTGAATGTCATCCGGGAGCAGCCGTAGGGCAGGTTTCCGTACCTGTCTCCAGTTAAGGAGGAGATGATGAAAGGTTTGAAAGAGTCGCCAGGGCGACCTGGTGTCGTGACACTGATCGTGGCTCTCCTGTTTCTATCGGCGGCCGCGCAGGCCGGCCCTGTTGTGCCCGCGCATCACGCCGCGACGCCTGCGCTGGCCCCCGCGCTGCCGACGGAATCGCCGTGCAGCTCGTCCACCCCGCAGACTGGGGCAGGCGTTCAGCCATCCGGTGCCCCCTTCGTCATTGTGGATAACTCCTCGCCGGGCTTTCGCATCGAGGCCGGGGAATGGGGGACGTGCGCCGACGGCGAGTGCGGCGGCGTCTGTTACGGCGCGGACTTCCGCTACGCCGACCCGGGTTGCCTTGCCTGCCAGGCGCGGTTTGACCTTCTCGTGCCCCAGGATGGCGATTACGACGTGTGGGCCTGGTGGCCGTGGGGCGAGGACCGCGCGACCGATACGCCCTTCACCATCAGGTCAAGCCAGGGCGATGTCACGGTCAGCGTAGATCAGCGCAACAATGGCGACGGCTGGTACTGGCTGCACTACGCGCCCCTGCGCGCTGGCGAAACGGTGAGCATCATCGTCCGTGGTTCGGCCACCGGCTACGCCAACGCCGACGCGGTCGGCCTGAGCCGGCCGGAGTTTGGCCCGCCCCCTACGCCGCAGACGGTCGGCGCCCCGGCGGCCGGGCCGACGGAAGAATCGCCCGCCGCAAGCGACCTGCCCACTATCCAGTCCTTCTACTCCGAGCCGATACCGGACAAACCGGGCTGCTTCTACCTCCACTGGGAGGTGACGGGTGCAGACTCCATCACCCTGAACGACCTGCCGCTCGACCCCTCCGGCCTGGCCGAGACCTGCCCGGCAGTTTCCAGCCAATACACCCTGCGAGCCATGAATGCCGCCGGCGAAGTCGAACAGGTGCTCACACTGGGCGGCCTGGAACAAGAAGTGCTGCCCACGCCAACGAGCCTGGCGGGCACGCCCGTGCTCACGCATCAAGCTGGACCTCAGGCGGGCGGCCCGCTGCGCATCATCTTCTTGCATCATTCGTGTGGCGCCAACCTGATCGCCCAGGGCGACGTGCGCCAGCGATTGACCGCGCTGGGCTATGCCTTCTACGACCACGGTTACAATGACGATGGCCTGGTGTTGGCCGATGGGACATGGACAGGGCAGCACTTTAGCGTGCCCGATGACAACACCGACCCGGATGGCTTCGCCGCCATCTTCGCCCAGCCGCTGCACGACCCGCCGGACAACACCTTCAGCCACCTCATGCAATACGACGTCATCGCCTTCAAATCGTGCTTCCCGGTCAGCAACATCGAGAGCGATGAACAGTTGGCGGAATACAAAGCGTATTACCTGTCCATCCGCAACCGCATGGACCAATATCCCAACAAATTGTTCATCGTCGTCACTCAGCCGCCGCAGGTCCCCAGCAACACCTCGCCTGAGGCGGCTACCAGGGCGCGTGCCTTCGCCAGTTGGCTGGCTTCCCCCGAATTTCTGGCCGGTCACCCCAATGTGGCAACCTTCAACTTCTTCGACCTGCTGGCCGACCCGACGAGCAATTGCCTGCGCCCGGAATATCGCGGTGATGAGTATGACGCGCACCCCAACGAGCTGGCGAACCGCACCATCGGGCCGCTTTTTGCGGACTTCATTGACCAGGCCGCCAGGACCTATTTTGCCGCACGATAAGCGACGATATGGTGTAGAGACGCGCTATACTGCGTCTCTACACAGTAGTCTCGCCCCCGCATCCAGCCGTGGTGGTTGGCTAATTTCCATACCACAGTAAAGAATTTATACCAAATCTTGCGTCTCAGGCGTAGAATATGGTATAATTCACGCAACGAGGGACATGGCTGCTTGCGCTTATGAATGAACTGAACCGTTCGGGTCCGAGAAACATATCCTGGGTGGAAGCCATCGCCGCACTGCTGGTGTTGACGATTTGGTCAGCCGTCTTTCTAGCCGCTGTCGCCGTCGTCCTGATGTATGTGCGGAGCGAGACACAGATGGCCGTCGTCGCATACACGCCAGTCAGCCGGGTCGTCGTCCTGGCCACAGAGACGCCGGTCCCGGCAGGCACGCCGGAATTCCGGACAATGCAGGCGATGCCTGCTGCTTCGCCCTCGGCGGCCCTGGATATTGGCCTGGCCGAACCCGGCTTGACACGCACATCGCCAGCCGAAACGCCGGCTGCTTGGTCAACGACCTGGCCGCAGGTGCCTACGCCGACATTCACGCGAGTCATCCCCGCCCCGGCGACCGCTGAGCAGAGCGGCGTTCCGACGCCCACGCCCACTCTGACGCCGACATTCACGCGAGTCATCCCCGCCCCGGCGACCGTTGAGCAGGGCGGCGACCCGACGCCCACGCCCACTCTGACGCCAACGTTCACGCCTATGCCAACCTATACCGTCGTTCCGACCTTTGTGTATCCGGCCCAGGTGGCTATGGCGGCGGATGGCGGCCTGGTTCATTTCGTATCGGCAGGTGAAACGCTCTCCGGCATCGCCAAATTGTATGGCACCACTGTGGAAAGCCTGGTCAAAACCAACCAAATTGACGACCCGGCCCGCCTTACCGTCGGCCAGAAACTGACGATCCCTGAGCGCAAAGAGAGCATGGCGCCCACGGCCGCCCCCCCGTCCGCTGCCGGGTCCGTTCTGAACTCGCCCACCAGGCCGGTCGCGCCGCCGGCTTCGCCTGTTGACCTGTCCGTTCCCCCTCCTCCGGCCGGCGACCCACCGACCCGGCTGGTCATCCCCAAAATCAACGTGGACACGCCGGTCATAGAGGTCAGTTGGCGAATTATTGAAGAGAACGGCCGGCGGTACAGCGAGTGGGATGTGGCCGACAACGTCGCCGGGTGGCATCATGGCTCGGCATACCCAGGCAACGTCGGAAACACCGTCATATCAGGGCACCACAACATCAAGGGCGAAGTTTTCCGCAATCTGGTTGATTTGGAAGCGGGTGATGCTGTCTATCTGTACGTCGGCGACCAGGTGTATCCGTACATTGTGACCGAAAAGCACATCCTGCGTGAGAAAGGTATGCCCGATGAGGTGCGCATCCAAAACGCCCGGTGGATTGCCAGAACCACCGACCAACGAGTCACATTGGTAACCTGTTGGCCGTATACCAACAACACACACCGGGTCATCGTCGTCGCCAGGCCAGCCTGGAAATAGGCTGAGGCCATCTGACTTCGATTCGGCCAGGCAATGAGATGCTTCGCTGCGCTACCAAGAAACTACCCTGTCTCATCATTCAGAGCAAAAAGGTCTTGACATTCAACCTGGATTGTGATATTCTCGTTACAGTAAGGTAATGAGGGTAGGTTGAGATGCCACGGGAAAGAGTCAGCGAAGATATTTACGTCTTCACCAGCGAAGTGTACGCTCAGGTGACGGCTGGGGTCATTCTTACCGAAGAAGGCGCGGTCATCGTGGATACGCTCCCGTTTCCTTCAGAGACGGCAGAGATAGTAGACTTCATTGAAGAACACACGATGCGGAACGTGCGCTTTGTCATCAACACGCACTCTCATGCCGACCACATATTCGGCAACTACCAGTTTCCGCAAGCTGACATCATTGCCCACCGTCTGTGCCGTAAGGCTATGATCTTACATGCGGAGAAGGGTCTGATCGCTGCCAGGGAACAAAATCCGGAACTCAACGAGGTCGTAATCCGTCTTCCCAACATCGTCTTCGACAGCGAAGCAACCCTGCGCCTGGGAAGCAAGACCATCCAGCTTATGCACATGCCCGGACATACCAGCGATTCCATTGTGGCTTTGGTCAAAGAAGAACGCATCCTGTTTTCGGGCGATGCGATGATGCCTGTACCATACGTGGTGTGGGGCGACGAGGAGCAAATGATTCAATCCCTCAAAGCCATCCGGAAGATGAGCCTGGAACACATCGTGCAGGGGCACGGCGAAGTGCTTCTCCGCGGCGAAATCAACGAGACGATAGATTCCAGCATTCAGTATCTGGCTACGATCAAAGAATGCGTTCTGAAAGCGATTGAAGAAGGTACGCCGCTACAGAAGTTGCTGTCCTTAGACATCGAGGCATGTGGAAAGTCACGCATCCCGCTGAACGGCTTGGTCCAGCAGCTTCACCAGGGAAATTTGCGTTGGCTCTACAACCGATTTGTCGGAGCTGAAGCGGTTACGTCACAGCGAGAGAGCGAGAGCGCAGGTGAATAGCCGTCCTGCGGTGACAGGAGAGACATCATGATACATTTCTCAGCGGCGCCTCTGGAGGAACAATCGAGCGTGTTTTATCCCCAGGAGCCCAAATCCGTCGAGGAAACCGGCTTGGACATGGGTTTTCTATCCGATTTGATTCTCAAGGTGCTCTATTTTCAAGGCTATCGCACGGGCGTCGAAGTTGCGGAGATCATCAAGCTACCCTTTCAGGGCGTCATTGATCACGTTATGACATTTCTTAAGCGGGAACAGATGATCGAAATTAAGGGCGGCCAGGGGCTGGGCAGGGCCAGCTATGAATATGCCATCACCGACCGAGGCGGCATGAGAGCGCGTGAGGTTCTAAATAGAAACCAATACACTGGCCCGGCGCCGGTTCCGTTGGCTGTGTACAATAGAGCAATAAGGCGTCAGACCGCCCAGAAAGTACACGTGAATCCGAAAACCATTCGCCAGGCCCTGTCGCACCTTGTCCTTAAGGACCATGTCTTTGACCAGATCGGGCCGGCGGTGAACTCTGGTAAGTCCATGTTTCTGTTCGGCCCACCGGGCAACGGTAAGACATCTATCGCCGAAAGCATCGGGCGCGTCATCCTGGGAAACGATATGCTGATCCCTTACGCTGTATCGGTTGAGGGACAAGTTATCAAAGTATACGATGAGCTCAATCATACGCCGGTTGAGGAAGACGCGACAAAGTCGGAGGGGACACAGGCGCGATTAGACCGGCGCTGGATCAGGATCCGCCGTCCATTCATCGTAGTCGGCGGTGAGCTGACGCTCGACACACTCGACCTGACTTTCGACGATACATCAATGTTCTACGAGGCGCCGTTTCAAATGAAAGCCAACGGCGGAATGTTTCTGATCGATGACTTTGGCAGGCAACAGGTTCGTCCGCGTGACTTGTTGAACCGCTGGATCGTCCCTTTGGAGAAAAGGACTGATTTTCTGACGCTGCGAACTGGTCGTCAAATTGAAATCCCGTTCGAAGTGTTGATCGTTTTCTCCACCAACCTTGAGCCGAGGGACCTGGTGGACGAAGCCTTCTTGCGACGCATTCGCTACAAAATTGAAATCGGCGACCCCTCATTCGAGGAATACCGCGAGATTTTCAAAAGGGTCTGCCGCGCTCGAAAGGTGCCCTACGATGAAGAAGGGTTGGCTTACCTGTTGCAGGAGCATTACATCAAGCCGCGGACAAAGCTGAGGGCGTGTCACCCACGCGACATTGTGGACGAACTGCTGGATATCGCCTCCTATCGGGAGGTCGAACCTCGCCTTACCCGAGAGCTGATTGACGCAGCCTGCCAGAACTATTTTGTGAAACTCTAACGTTGAAGGAGAACAGCCATGACCCTCGAAGAAGCAATCCGCGACGAGACCAAAGACGGGAAACTGTCGTGCGCCGCGGCGTTCAAAGTAGCCCAGGCACAGCAAGTTTCTCCCGGCGAAGTGGGCGACCTGGCGGACGAGCTGGGCATTCGCATTTCCCACTGCCAACTTGGGCTGTTCGGTTACGGCCCGAAAGCGCAGGGTTTGCACAAAGTGGTGCAGGCTGCCGAAACAGTCAGCCCTGAGCTTGAATCTGCCCTTCAGAGCCGCACTCGCGACGGCCAGATCACCTGCGCCGACCTGTGGGCCATCGCTAAGAAGATGAGTATCCCCAAAATGGAGGCTTCCGCCGCTGCGGAAAAAATGGGGCTCCGCGTGATCGAGTGCCAGTTGCATTGCTTCTAGTCAGGCAGGTGGCGCGCTGTCTTGGTATGAAAATAGGCCGCTTCCCTTGCACAGAGTTCAGAGCCGCTGCCGGGGTAGCTTTCTTCGCCTGCCTGCTGTGGTTGCTGCCGATGTCCGGCTGGGCGGCAGGTCCTGCGAAATTGGTTCTGGCGACGACAACCAGCACGGCCGACAGCGGCCTGTTGGACTACATCCTGCCCGACTTCGAGCAACGGTACAATGCCGACGTGGAGGTCGTCGCAGTTGGCACCGGCCAGGCCCTCAAGCTTGGGGCAGATTGTAACGCCGACGTGGTTCTCGTCCACGCCCGTGCCCAGGAAGACCAATTCGTGGCCGATGGCTACGGCGTTAACCGCCGGGATGTCATGTACAACGACTTTGTCATCCTCGGCCCCGATTCAGACCCGGCCGGCGTCAAAGGCATGACCGATGCTGCGGCTGCCTTCAAGAAAATCGCCGAAAGCGGCAGCAAATTCATCTCCCGCGGCGACAATTCCGGCACTCACGTCGAAGAACTGGCCGTTTGGGAAGCTGCCGGTGTCGAACCTCGCGGCGACTGGTACGTCTCCACCGGGCAGGGCATGGGCGAGGTGTTGACCATGGCTGACGAGCTGCGTGCCTATACTCTGTCAGACCGTGGAACGTACCTGGCCCGCACACTTGAGGGGACCGGACTGGTCATCGTGGTCGAGGGCGACCCCATTCTGTTCAACCCGTATGGAGTCATCGCCGTCAACCCGGCCAGATGCCCGAACGTCAAGGCGAAGTTGGCCGACGACTTCATCACGTGGCTGATTTCGCCAGAAACCCAGAACACGATCGGCAATTTCAAGCACCCTTATGGTCAGCCGCTGTTTGGCCCGGCCACAATCGAACTAAGAGTTACAGATAATTTGACAAAATCAATCGGCTGTGATATGATAGCCAATAATTGAATACAGCCATGAAGGCTCTCTTATCCAGAGAGGTGGAGGGACCGGCCCTGTGAAGCCTCGGCAACCTTTAGGGAGCGCGTATTTCTCCCGAAGTGGTGCCAATTCCGGCAGAGTCAATCTGAAAGATGAGAGGAGATTGAGCATGGAGCTGTCGTCACCTCTTCTGTTCAGAAGAGGTTTTTTTGACCCTGCGAAACATTGCGAATCCCGCGGTTTCGACCCCAATGAAGCGAATGAAAAGAAGAAGTGATGGAGGCGTACAATGGCACCAGGTTCTGTTGGAATTGTCCAAACTCAATACTACACCTTCGCCGAGCCCCCTCATGAACTTGAGCTGGAGAGCGGCGAGCTGTTGGGGCCGATCACTTTGGCGTATGAGACATACGGTCAGTTGAATGAAGACAAGAGCAATGCCATTTTGATCTGTCATGCCCTGTCGGGAGATGCCCACGTCGCCGGTTATCATTCTCCAGACGACAAGAAACCAGGCTGGTGGGATGATTGCGTTGGCCCCGGCAAAGCGTTCGATACCGACAAGTATTTCGTGATTTGTTCCAATGTCATTGGCGGGTGCAAAGGCTCAACAGGGCCCTCTTCGATAAACCCCAAAACGAACAAACCCTACGGCCTGTCGTTCCCGGTGGTCACCATCGCCGATATGGTCAACGCCCAGCGACATTTGATCGACTATCTCGGCATCGAACAGTTGTTGACAGTCGTGGGCGGTTCGATGGGCGGTATGCAAGCTCTGCAATGGGCCGTAGCGTACCCCGACCGGGTGCGCTCGGCCATCCCGCTGGCCACTACCGCACGCCTCTCGCCGCAATCCATTGCGCTGAATGAGGTGGGCCGCCAGGCCATCTACAAAGACGTCCACTGGAACGGTGGCGACTATTACGATTCGGAGTTTCGTCCACACGCAGGCCTCTCGTTGGCGCGCATGATCGGACACATCACTTTTCTGAGCGATACTTCGATGCACGAGAAATTTGGGCGGAAGTTACAGTACGGCGATAAGTACGGATACCACTTCAAGACCGAATTTGCGGTAGAGAGCTACCTTCAATATCATGGAGACAACTTCATCCGCCGATTCGACGCCAATTCCTATTTGTATATTACGAAGGCGATGGACTATTTCGACCTGGCCAATGGCTACGGCAGCCTGGCCAGGCGTTTCGCCAACGTCAAGGCCAAGTTCCTGGTCATCTCCTTCAAGTCGGATTGGCTCTTCCCTTCTTATCAGTCCAAGGAGATTGTCAGCGCGCTGATGGCAAATGGCGTCGATGTGACCTATTGCGACATTGATTCCCCTTACGGCCATGACGCTTTCCTGTTGGAAGTGGACCGCCTGACAGACCTGATGAGGGATTTCCTCAAAAATGTTTTCGTTAAGGCAGAGAGGGAATTGGTTAGCCTATGACACCTGCGCCTACCCGCGCCGACTTCGACGTGATCCTGGATATTGTGCCGACGCGCGCCAAAGTGCTCGACCTGGGCTGCGGCGATGGCGAATTGTTGATCAGGCTGGCTGAGCAGAAATCGGCTATCGGCCGCGGAATTGAACTGTCGGAGCTGGGCGTGCGCCAGTGTGTAGCGCGCGGGCTTTCGGTTCGACAGGGCAACATTGACGAGGGGTTGGGCGATTATCCAGACGCCTCGTTCGATTACGTTATCCTCAGCCAGACCCTGCCTTATGTTGACGATCCGAGGGCCGTATTGTGTGAAATGCTGCGCGTGGGCAAGCACGCCATCGTCAGTTTCCCTAACATGGCCCACTGGCGAGCCAGGTTATGTCTGCTGCTGACCGGTAAGCTGCCAGACGATGTCTTTCCCGGCCCGCGTTGGTACGAATCGCCCCGGGCGCGTCCCGTTTCAATTGAGGGGTTTCTCTCTTTATGCGCAAGAGAGGGCATTGTGGTCGCTCAGAGCATTTTCCTGAACGGTTCCGGCCAGCTTCATGGGATATTGAAGAATAGCCTATGGGCGACCACTGGTTTGTTCGTGCTGAGGGGAACTTGCACTACCTGCGCAGCGGAAAGGGGACCAGCCAGGCATGAGAGTTGAGGGCACGGCTAAAATTGCCGACTTCTTGGGGGATTCTATCGTCTACCGCCGGCTTGAGCCGGCTGACCGCCGGTTGCCGGGCTTGACTTTCCTCGCCGGAGAATTGGGGCTTGCTCCAAACATCCCGCCCCGCAAAAGCGATAGGGATTATGCGCGGGTGATCGTCAGCATACTGCGAGCGGCGCAGGCCTCACGCCAGGCCGCCGGACCACTTCGCCAATTGATTTACATCGGCGATTCGCCCACTCTCGACCTGCAGGCTTTCGCCAACCTGCGGGCTGTGAGCGGCTGGGATAGCTGGGCTTTCATTGGCAAAGACGACATGAGCCAAGAATCCAGGCTATCGAACGATGGTGCGGTCTATTATAGCACCCGCTGGGCGAACTTACCCGATTTCCTGGAGCTCGTTCGCACAAAGGGCGTCAATCCTGACATCTCGTGCGCGGTTGTGGTTGATTTGGACAAGACCCTGCTAGGTCCAAGGGGGCGCAACGACCGCGTCATTGATGCGGCCCGCGCTGAGGCCGCTGTGCAGGTCGCCGACCGGGTGTTGGTCGGCGAGCACAGCCGCGCGAAGTTCGCCGAAATCTACCGTGAGATGAATCAGCCCAAATATCATTTTTTCACCGAAGACAACCAGGACTATTTGGTCTATTGCGCGTTGATGCTGGCTGCCGGTGTGTATGGTTTCGACGAGCTGCAAGAGGCCCTGTCCAACCACACGGTTTCATCATTCGGTGAGTTCTTGAGTCTCATGGAACGTGAAATGGCCGATACGGCTTCACGTGACTTGCAGAGAATCCATCACGAGGTGATGGGAAACTTCCGGCTCAGCGATCCCACACCCTTCAAGAGCTTTCGCCGCCAGGAATATCTGACGACAACGGGCCGCATGTCGCCAAATCAGGACGGGTGGAGTCTGGAAAAGATTCTGGAAGAACACATCACCATCAACTACGAACTCGTTCAAGCGTTGGATTACCTGAAACGAGCCGGTGCACTGCTGCTGGGGCTCTCCGACAAACCCGATGAGGCGGTTTTCCCTACCCCTGCGTTGCAGGCGGAAGGCCATCGTCCTCTACACCACGTAACCGCTTTTCTGGTCGGCGAACGTCTTGCCTGGCCGATGTGATGCGGTGCCTCGTGGTTCGGTTATCCTTCCAATCCAACAGGCCGAGGCTTGGGATTTGACAGGTTGGTTAGAGGAGCAGTATAATGTACACTAAACCCATAGGAAAAGGCGACAATGGATGAAGCTTACCACCAGATTCCGATATGGCGCACGGGCTATGCTCGACCTGGCGATCCATTCTGACCAGCGGCCTGTCAGCTTGAAGGACATCGCACGCCGGCAGGGTTTGTCTCTGAAGTATCTCGAGACCCTGTTTTCTGCCCTTCACGCAGCCGGCCTGGTCAGGTCTGTACGGGGAGCGCAAGGAGGCTACCAACTGACACAGCCGCCGGGCGAAATCACCTTAAGACGGCTGTACGAGGTTCTGGAAGGATCAAGTCCTTTGGTGGATTGTACCGCTGATCCAAAGGTCTGTTCTCGCGCAGAAAGCTGTGTGACGCAACGGGTCTGGTCGCAGTTGTATCAAGTCTGTGCAGAGTTTCTCGAGGGGATTACTCTGAAGGACCTGATGGATAATGCCGAAACCGTCCTGCCGGCGCGTCAGTCATATCATATCTAACTCAATTGATCGGCCTGTTGGGCGGTAGAGGCCAGCTATTACGTTAGTATCCACACAAGAAAGTCGAGGGACACAATATGTTGGAGCGAATTCGTGAGGACATTCAAACGGTGTTTGCCAAGGACCCGGCATCTCGCAGCACGCTTGAGGTCATCACGTGTTATCCTGGCCTTCATGCCATCTGGGCGCACCGTGTGGCCCATTACCTGTGGAGGCGCGGTTTTCGCTACCTGGCGCGACTGCTTTCGCATATCTCGCGCTTCTTCACTGGCATAGAAATTCATCCGGGGGCTACCATAGGTCGCCGTTTTTTCATTGACCACGGCATGGGAGTAGTCATCGGCGAAACAGCTGAAATAGGCGACGATGTGCTGATGTACCAGGGCGTTGTGCTGGGCGGGACCAGCAATGTGAAAACCAAACGCCACCCCACCATTGGCAACGGCGCAGTTATCGGCAGCGGGGCAATCATACTGGGGCCGATAACGGTGGGCGAAGGCGCCAGGGTAGGCGCCGGGTCGGTGGTCGTCAAATCTGTACCGGCAGGAATGACCGTGGTAGGTGTGCCGGCGCGCATCGCCGGCCCCAAATCGCCCGTTGACGTAGAGACGCAGTTAAGCCACGGGCAGTTGCCAGACCCTGGTTTCCAGGTCGTGACCGAGCTGCTGGCGCGCCAGGACGCTTTGGAGCAGCGCATAGCAGAGCTGGAGAGACGGCTGGAGCAGCAACAGGTCGTTTGGGCTGGCGAGCGCGAACCTGAGACATCCGCTAATGGGCAACAGGTAGTTCGCCACATCACGGATTCGCTGCGTAACGTGCTCGACCCTGAAGCAGGCATCAACGTAATAGACCTGGGGCTGATTCAGAACGTCATAGTACAAGACCAGACCGCGCAAATAGAGGTGAAACTGACTTCAGAGGACTGCCCGGCCGCCGACATGCTGATCAGCATGATACAGCGGCGGGCAGAAGAAGCGGTCAGGGGCTGGCCCGTTCAGTCGGTCAAGGTGGTGCTGCTAAGCAGCCGGTCGCAAGAGCGTGCCTCTTAAAAGAAAGGAGATTGAAGATGGGTCGGATATATGACGACATTACCCAGACAGTGGGCCACACGCCGCTGGTCAGGTTGAACAGGCTGACCAAAGGATTGCACGCGACCGTGGCCGTCAAGATCGAATCGCGCAATCCCCTCGGCAGCGTGAAGGACCGGATTGCGGTGAGTATGATTAACGAAGCCGAGCGAGAAGGGAAAATCGGGCCGGATACCGTGATCATAGAACCGACCAGTGGCAACACCGGCATTGGATTGGCGTTTGTGTGCGCGGCGAGGGGGTATCGCCTGATCCTGACCATGCCTGAGACCATGACCACCGAACGACGGAAATTGCTTCAGGCTCTGGGGGCGGAACTGATTCTGACGCCGGGTTCGGAGGGCATGACCGGGGCGGTACGCCGCGCTGAAGAGTTGGTCAAACAAGACGCGAAGTATTTTATGCCGCAGCAGTTCAAGAATCCCGCCAATCCAGCCATACACCGCGCGACGACTGCGGAAGAAATCTGGGAGGACACAGACGGCCGGGTAGATGTGTTGGTCGCGGGCGTCGGCACCGGTGGGACGATCACCGGCGTGTCCCAGGTCATTAAGGCGCGCAAGCCTGAGTTCAAGGCCATCGCTGTCGAGCCGGCGCGTTCGCCGGTGCTGTCCGGCGGTAAACCGGGACCCCATCGGATTCAGGGTATCGGCGCTGGCTTCATTCCCGATGTCTTGGACCGAAACGTGGTTGACGAGGTGATCCAGGTGGAGGATGAAGACGCTGCCAATACAGCCCGTCGGCTGGCGAAGGAAGAGGGCATTTTCGTGGGCATCTCTTCCGGCGCAGCAACTTTTGCCGCCTTGCAGGTTGCCCGCCGCGCCGAAAGCGCGGAGAAGCTGATTGTGGTCATCCTGCCGAGCACAGGCGAAAGGTACCTGAGCAGTGGCTTGTTCGATTAAAGGCAAACCCATCCAGATTGGAAAAAAACAGAGAGGAAAACTCACTATGACTACTGAACATCAGTTCAAATTCGACACACTGGCTTTACACGCCGGTCAGAAACCCGACCCAACGACGGGCGCCCGGGCGGTGCCGATCTATCAGACCACCTCGTATGTCTTCAGGGACACGGCCCATGCCGCCAGCCTGTTCGGACTGAAAGAATTCGGCAATATCTATACCCGCATCATGAATCCGACGAATGAGGTGTTCGAGAACCGGGTGGCGGCGCTCGAAGGTGGAGTGGGAGCGCTGGCGGTGGCCTCGGGCCAGTCTGCCATTGCCCTGACCGTCTTCACCCTGCTGCGGGCCGGAGACGAAATTGTCTCTTCGAGCAAGCTCTACGGCGGAACCTACACGCTCTTCTCCAATACGCTACCGAAGTGGGGTATCAACACCCATTTCGTGGAGCCGGGCGACTTCGATGGTTTCCGTCGCGCCATCAATGGACGCACCAAACTGGTGTTTGGTGAGACCATTGGCAACCCTCGCGTGGATGTATTTGACCTGGAGACGGTCTCAGCGATTGCCCATGAGGCCGGGGTGCCACTGGCGATAGACAACACCTTCGCCAGCCCTTATCTCTGCCGGCCCTTTGAGCACGGCGCCGACATTGTCGTCCACTCCACCACCAAGTACATCGGCGGGCACGGCACTTCCATAGGTGGTATCATTGTGGATTCGGGCCGGTTCGATTGGGCGGGCAGTGGCCGCTTCCCCGACCTGACCGAGCCAGACCCCAGTTATCATGGCGTGAGATACGTCGCCGACTTCGGGCCCCTGGCCTTTATCCTGAAAGCCAGAGTGCAAATGTTGCGCGACCTCGGCCCGGCTCAAAGCCCCTTCAATTCATTCCTGTTCCTGCAGGGGCTGGAAACTCTGTCACTGAGGATGGAACGGCACAGTCAGAATGCTCAGCGGGTTGCAGAATTTCTGGCGGCCGATCCTCGCGTGTCATGGGTGGCCTACCCAGGGCTGCCCAGCCATCCGACGCACAATCTGGCGCGGAAGTACCTGCCCAAAGGATGTGGGGGAATTCTCGCGTTCGGCATCAAGGGAGGGCGTGAGGCGGGCGCCCGGTTCATTGACGCGTTGCAGCTTTTCTCTCACCTGGCGAACGTCGGCGACGCCAAATCGCTGGCCATTCACCCGACCACCACCACACACCAACAACTGACGGCTGAACAGCAACTCGCGACCGGCGTCACCGAAGACCTGGTTCGTCTATCAATTGGCATCGAGGACATAGACGACATCATTTGGGACCTGGACCAGGCACTGAACGCGGCTTCAGCATAGCGCAGCAAAGTCTCCCGTCCGTATTGCGCATATCGTCCGACTGTGTTCCACATCTGTCTCGTAACCTGCCGGGTTGCAAAGACCTGGCAGGTTTTTCAATCCTGGAAAACCGTCAAAACCTTGACATAGAGACACTAAACCCTTATAATCAAGTTACACCGAACTCTTTCGGGCCATCGTCCAAGAAATGGACACCAATACCATCGTGCAGGTCCCGTTCGGCGCAGGCGACGCGATCAAGCGGTTTTTGACCTGCCTGTCTGTCCTGAACGTACAGAGGTCGCGAAAACGGAGAGACTATGGAATACAAAGATTACTACAAGATTCTCGGCGTGCCCAGAAACGCAACCGAGAAGGAAATTAAGCAAGCCTACCGCAAGTTGGCACGTAAATACCACCCCGATGTGAACCCCGGTGACCGTAATGCCGAGGAGCGATTCAAGGAGATCAACGAGGCTCACGAGGTCTTGACCGACCCTGAAAAACGCAAGAAATACGACCAGTTCGGCCAGGATTGGCAGCGCTACCAGCAGGCCGGCGGACAGCCGGGCGGGTTCAATTGGGGAGATTACTTTTCGCAGGCCGCCAGAGCGAGACAGAGCGCCGGCGGGCCGCGAGTGGAGTATGTGGACGCCGAAGAATTCTTCGGTGGGAGCAGCGGCTTTTCCGATTTCTTCGAGGCATTATTCGGCGGCATGGGTGGTGTGCGTTCCGGCACGTGGCAAAGCCAACGAGCCACCCGACCGAGACGCGCTCAGGATCAGGAGCAACGGGTTGATGTGACTCTGGAAGAGGCGTTTTCCGGCAGCAACCGGATTTTAGAGATTGACGGACGCCGATTAGAGGTCAAAATCCCCCCCGGAGTCAAAACAGGCTCCAAGATCCGGGTGCCAGGCGAAATTGGCAAGAACATTCCCGGGCAGCAGGCCGGCGACCTTTTTCTGAGGGTTAACGTGTTGCCGCACAAGACCTTCGAACGGAAGGACAACGACCTGTACTGTGAAGTCCCGGTTGACATTTATACCGCGGTCACGGGAGGGGAAATCGAAGTGCCCACCCTTAAAGGCACGACCTTGTCTTTGCGCATTCCCCCAGAGACGCAAGGCGGAAGGACGTTCCGTCTGCAAGGGCAAGGTATGCCCGTTTTGCGCAACCCTTCCGAGCGCGGCGACCTATACGTGAAAATACGGCTGGTCCTCCCCACGCCTTTGACCGAGAAAGAAAAGAGCACTTTCAAGGAGTTGGCCGCTCTGCGGCGTTAGTTCCCCAGACCAATCGGGCGCCCGCACATGGGCGCGCAGACGACATTTTGGGAAAGAGAAGCCTTATGAACAAAACCGTTGTCTCTGGCCTCATCGGCTTATTGGCTCTCCTGTTGCTGGGCTGCATGGCCTGGAGCGTTGAAGGCCCCAGCAGTCGGCAGGTAACTGTCGCCCCTGCCACCCGGATGCCAACGCCCGTGTTCATCGTGGTGACGCCAACACCAGTGGACGAAGACATTCTGGCGGAAGCCGGCGCCGAGGAGCAGCTCATCATAAACATCTATGCGCGTGTCAGCCCTTCCGTCGTATACATTGACGCCATCAATGAGTCTGATCCGCTGGAGAATGGCAATGGCTCCGGCTTCGTGTATGATAAATCAGGACATATCGTGACGAACAATCATGTGATAGCGAACAGCGACAGAATCATGGTCACGCTGGCCGACGAGACGGTTTTCGAGGCGCAGGTGGTGGGCGCCGACCCAGGCAGCGACCTGGCCGTGCTGAAAGTCAACGCCGCCCCCGAGCAATTGACCCCGGTCGAACTGGGCAGCTCGAAATCGCTGAGGGTCGGGCAACGGGCCATCGCTATCGGCAATCCGTTTGGCCTGGAGAGAACAGTGACAACCGGTGTGATCAGTTCTTTGCGCCGGACACTGGACCGTCGTGACAGCGGCTTTCGCATCGCCGAATTGATTCAGACCGACGCCGCCATCAATCCGGGCAACTCGGGCGGCCCATTGCTCGATTCTGAGGGCAAGGTGATCGGCGTCAACACGGCCATTTTCAGCCGGTCCGGAACCTCTTCTGGTGTGGGGATGGCCGTTCCAGTTGATATGGTCCGCAAAGTGGTCCCCAAGCTCATCCGCGACGGCAGATATGTCCATCCGTGGTTGGGCATCACCGGCCAGTCTATTACGCCCCAAATTCAAAAGCAGCTCAACCTGCCAGTAGATAAAGGCATCTTGATTTTCACCATCGAGAAGCGAGGGCCGGCCGACAAAGCCGGGCTGCGTGGGGGCAGTCGTGAGGTGAGAGTTGAAGGGATGCCGGTCCTAGCTGGCGGCGACATCCTGATAGCCATTGAAAACAGCCCGGTGAAAAAATTCGACGACCTGATCAACTACCTGGCCAGGGAAACGGAAGTCGGTGACGTCGTGTCCTTGCTGATCATCCGGGACGGCCAAGAGCGACGGGTCGAGGTTCGTTTAGAAGGCCGGCCAGAGGACAGGTAAATCATGTACTCAGGGAGTGACAGGCAACGATGATCCCATCCGAAGATTACGATGAGCCCAGATATGTTATCAGCGTAGTGACCAAATTGGTTGACCTGCATCCTCAGACTTTGCGGCACTATGAGGACCTGGGGTTGGTCGTACCAACCCGTTCAAAGGGAAATATTCGGCTATATTCTCAACGGGACATCGAACTCCTGCGCCGCATCACCAGGCTGACGCAGGACCTCGGCATCAATCTGGCCGGTGTGGAAGTTGTTCTCAATATGGCCGAACAGATCGAAAGATTACGACAAGAGGTCGCCTCTCTTCAAGAAGAGCTGCAGGCCAGAGTTGAATATCTGCGCGATAGCATACGCACCGAGTTGCTTGAGACAATCCGGGCCATGAGCAACGAAGACGATGACCGATGGCAAACCATAATCCTGGAGCTGGAAAAACGCCTCTAGTGTGTCGGACGGTGAGGTCATAAGAGGAACGGGGAGGTCATTTTCTGCCGATTCCACCACCCTATGTGTCGTATAATATTGAACATCAGTTTGGTATAGCAGAGGAGGCTGTCATGATCACAGAACAAGTCCTTAAAGAATTGGTGAAGCTGTCAGACAAAGACGCTCAAATTGTGAGCCTGTATCTGAACGTTGACCCAAGCCGACATTCCAAGGACGAGTATCGCTTAACCTGGCGAAATTTGGTGAAAGGGGTCTCCGATGTCATTTCCGAGGAAGATGTGAGATGTATTGAACAATATCTGGATTTCGAGTATGACTGGCAAGGGAAAAGCCTCGCTATTTTCTGTTCGGCTAAAAAGGGCATCTGGCGGGCCTATCCCCTGCCTGTGCCCGTCAAAGACCAGATTTATGTGCTACCCCGAGCTTACATCGAGCCGCTTGCCCGCATGTTGGACCTTTCCGGGCATTATGTCGCAGCCATCGTCGCGCGGGAAGGAGTTCGGCTGTTTCGCTTCCGCGCCGGCCGGCTGGAGGATACAGCCGGCACTTTCGGGCCGTTGCCTGAGCGGCACAAACAAGGCGGCTGGGCGGCCTCTCGCCTGCAACGACACGCCGATGAGATGGCGCAACGCAATTTGCGAGACGGAGCCGATTTGTTGATCAGGTTCTGCGAACAAAGCAAATGCAACCAAATCGTGCTGGCCGGCACCGACGAAAACATCCACCTGTTCACAGACTTGTTGCCGAAAGCCTGGCAGGAACGTGTGGTGGGGTCTTTTGCCCTGGACATCACAGCCTCGGAGAGTGAAGTGCTGGAGCGATCGCTCGCCGTCATGCAACAGGCGGACGTGGAGCGCGAACGGCGTCTGGTGGAGCAGGTGATCACCGCGGCAGCCAAAGGCGGCGCCGGCACGATCGGCCTGGCAGATACGATGGCCGCCGTAGCGGACGGTCGCGCCATGACCTTGCTCATCTCCGACGGATTTGAGGCAGAGGGGTATCGGTGCGTGCAGTGTCACTTTACGACAGTGGAACGAATGGAAACCTGCGCTTTCTGTGGTGGAGCCATGGAACACGTCGCCGATGCCGTTAACAGTCTGATTCATCTGGCTTTGGAGCGTGGGATTGAGGTCGAAGTCGTTCACGAAAACGAAGAAATGAGCAAAGCGGGCTCAATAGGCGCGCTGCTCCGCTACTGATCCCGTTTGACTTCTTCTCGCCTCAAGGCTTTCACGCCCTGCGGGCCTTGCCCAACCGCGGTGCACGGCGAACGACGTGCTCGCCCCGTTCAACCGCGGTTGGGCAAGCTGGTTTTCCGGCCTCGGAAGCGCGCCGATTCATGTGCCTCTAACAAATCTCTAACATTCCTCAAATGCGCATCTAACAGTCAGGCCGTACACTTGGTATCGAGAATCAAAGAGTTATTATAGGGGAGAATTGTTGGCATGAGACTGGATAGATTCACTCAGAAAGCGCAGGAAGCCATTGCTGAGTCGCAGGAGCTGGCCTTGCAATACAACAACAGCCAGATCGAGCCGGAGCACTTGCTGGCGGCCCTGTTACGCCAGGAGGATGGTGTGCCGATACAGGTGGTCAACAAGGTGGGCGCTCATGCCGCGCGATTGTTGGCCGAGGTCGAAAGGCAATTGAGCACCAAACCCAAGGTGTACGGCCCGGCGACTCAGATCGGGTTATCGGCCGGCCTGGCGCAGGTCTTGCAGTCCGCCCAAAGAGAAGCCGAGCAGATGAAGGACGAATACGTCTCCACCGAACATCTGTTGCTGGCACTGACCGAGCCGACGGCTGGCTGGGTGAGCAGCCTGTTGCGACAGCATGGGTTGACCAGGGACGCTATTCTCCAGGCCCTGACTGGCATCAGGGGTTCGCAGCGAGTGACCGACCAGAACCCAGAGGCGACCTACCAGGCACTGGAGAAGTACGGCCGCAATCTGACCGAGCTGGCGCGAAAGGGCAAACTCGATCCGGTGATCGGTCGAGACGAGGAAATCCGCCGCGTGATTCAGGTGCTCTCACGCCGAACCAAGAACAACCCGGTGCTGATCGGTGAGCCGGGCGTGGGCAAAACGGCTATCGTGGAAGGCTTGGCCCAGCGCATTGTGGCGGGAGATGTGCCCGAAGGCCTGAAGAACAAAGAGGTTGTCGCCCTGGATTTAGGCGCGCTGATCGCCGGGGCGAAATATCGCGGCGAGTTCGAGGAACGCCTCAAAGCCGTGCTTAAAGAAGTGACCACAGCCGAAGGGCGCATTATCTTGTTCATTGACGAGCTGCACACGGTGGTCGGAGCAGGGGCGGCGCAGGGCGCCATGGATGCGTCCAACATGCTGAAGCCGATGCTGGCGCGCGGCGAGTTGCATTGCATCGGAGCGACGACTCTGGACGAGTACCGCGAACACATCGAGAAGGACGCAGCGCTGGAGCGTCGTTTCCAACCCATCCTGGTTGACGAGCCTACGGTCGAAGAGACGATCAGCATCTTGCGGGGGCTGAAGGGCCGTTACGAGGTGCACCACGGTGTCAGAATCCAGGACTCGGCCGTGATAGCGGCGGCTACGTTGTCGCATCGCTACATCTCCGACCGCTTCCTGCCAGACAAGGCCATTGACCTGATTGATGAGGCCGCTTCCAGGCTGCGGACGGAGATTGACTCGAAGCCGTCTGAACTGGATGAAATTGACCGCAAGATCATGCAGTTGGAAATCGAACGCGAAGCATTGAAGAAGGAGAAGGATAAAGCATCGAAGGAGCGGCTGAAGAAGCTGGAAAAAGACCTGGCCGACTTGCAAGAGGAGAGTCGCGCGCTCCAGTCTCGTTGGCAGCAGGAGAAAGACGCGATTCAGGCGTTGCGAAATACCAAGCAACGCATTGAGGAGACGCTGCACCAGATTGAGGAGGCGCAACGGCGGGCGGACTACAGTCGGGCCTCCGAACTGCAGTACGGCCAACTGCGTCAGCTCGAGGCTCAGCTCACCAGACAAGAGGAACAGCTTAAGCAATTGCAGAACGGCCATCAATTGCTCAAAGAAGAGGTTGATGCCGAGGACATCGCTGAAGTCGTCTCCAAGTGGACAAACATTCCGGTTTCCAAATTGATGGAAGGCGAGGTGCAGAAACTGCTGTACATGGAAGACCGGCTGCACAAACGTGTGGTCGGGCAAGACGAAGCCATCAGCGCGGTCGCCAATGCGGTGAGACGCGCCCGGGCCGGCTTGCAGGACCCCAATCGCCCCATCGGCAGCTTCTTGTTCTTGGGGCCGACTGGCGTAGGCAAGACCGAGCTGGCTCGTGCGCTCGCGGAGTTCCTGTTCGATTCCGAAGAAGCCATGATTCGTATAGACATGAGCGAATATCAGGAGCGCCACACCGTAGCTCGACTCATCGGCGCGCCGCCTGGATACGTCGGCTACGAGGAAGGAGGGCAGTTGACCGAAGCAGTACGCCGTCGGCCTTACTCAGTCATCCTGTTGGACGAGATTGAGAAAGCTCATCCCGAAGTGTTCAACGTGCTGCTCCAACTTCTGGACGACGGCCGCCTGACCGATGGACATGGTCGCACTGTAAACTTTAAGAACACGGTGGTGATCATGACCTCCAATGTCGGCAGCGACTACATCCGTGACCTGGGGGGACAGGATGAGCGGAGAATGCGCCAGTTGGTGCTGGAAGCGCTGAACCAACGGTTCGCGCCCGAATTCTTGAACCGGATTGACGAGGTCATCATCTTCCATGCGCTGACCAAGGACGACCTGGTACGTATCGTGGATATTCAGGTGGAACGCCTGCAGAGGCTGCTGGCAGACCGGCGTATGCAGATTCGACTCACTGATGCGGCCAAACGGCTGATGGCCGACCTGGGCTATGACCCGGTATACGGCGCACGCCCGTTGAAGCGTGCCATGCAGCGGGAAATCCAGGACCCGCTTGCGCAGCATATCTTGCGCGGCGAGTTCAAGGATGGCGACGTCATTGAAGTGGACGTACGAGACGGTCAGTTCGTGTTTAGACAGGCAGAGAGAGTGCAAGCCGTGGCCTGAGAAACCACAGCGTACACCCTCTACAGCCAAGAGCATACAAAGGTTAAATCCCGGAACAGGCGCGTAATGGGCAAAGCCGGGCCGATGGGGGGTGCAGCCGAAGTTTAAGGAAGCAGATGCCTACGCCGTTTTCAATAGCCGCCGAACGGCTCTGACCGTCATTCTGAGCGAAGCGAAGAATCTCGTTGTACATTGTGAAATGAGATGCTTCGCCTTCGGCTCAGCATGACGCGATTGAGGCTTCTGCTAACTCGCCTAAAATTCTGGGTGCACCCGGCCGATGGCCCGGCTTTGCCTGTACGCGCATTTGGGTTACAATACGAGCAAGAGGTAAGTTCATTATGATGCAATTTGAGCGATTTACGGAGCGCGCGCAGGATGCGGCTATGCGCGCCTATGAAATATTACAAAGATACGGCCACATTCAGGTAGATGTGGAGCATCTGTTGCTCGCCCTGTTGGAGCAACCGGATGGGATTGTGGGCCAAATTCTGGAAAGACTGGGCGTTGACATCGAGCAGATCAAGAAGCGGCTCGATTCTGTGCTCAGCAACACGCCCAAAGCGCCTGCTGGGGTGTACAATTTTGGTGCGCCCGGACAGGTCTTTATCACGCCACGGCTCAAGCTCACCTTTGACCGGGCGCAGGAAGAGGCCAATCGGCTAAAAGACGAGTACGTTTCAACCGAGCACATCTTCTTGGGCATACTCGGGGAGAAGAACTCGCCGACAGCCCGCATTTTGCTCGACGCGCAAGTCACCAAGCCAAAGGTGGAAGATGCCTTACTGGAAATACGCAAAGGTGGCCCTGCCGGCCAGTCCAAAGCCGAGAGCCGGTATCGGACCCTGTCCAAGTACAGCCGGGACCTCACTCAGTTGGCGAGAGAGGATAAGCTCGACCCCGTCATCGGCCGGGACGAAGAAATCCTCCGCGTACTCCAGGTATTGAGCCGCCGCACGAAGAACAATCCGGTGCTCATCGGCGAAGCCGGCGTGGGCAAGACCGCCATCGTGGAGGGTCTCGCCCAGAAAATCGTGCAGGGGGATGTGCCGGAGCCGCTCGTGGGTAAGCGCGTGGTGGCGCTTGACCTGGGCGCGATGCTGGCCGGCGCCAGATTCCGCGGGGAATTCGAGGAACGGCTCAAGTCAACCCTCGAAGAAATCCAGAACGCACAAGGCGAGATTATCCTGTTCATTGATGAGCTGCACACAGTGGTGGGCGCAGGAGCGGCGCAGGGCGCGATTGACGCCTCCAACATGATGAAACCGGCCCTGGCGCGAGGCGAGCTGCGCTGTATCGGCGCAACCACTCTGGATGAATACCGGCAATACATCGAACGGGACTCGGCATTGGAACGCCGTTTTGCACCCGTCTTCGTCGAAGAGCCTTCGGTGGAAGAGACCATCCGCATCCTCCAGGGCATCCGCGGACGATACGAGGCGCATCACAACATCAAGTTTAAGGATGAGGCTCTGGTGGCTGCGGCTCACCTGTCCCATCGCTACGTAACCGACCGCCGTTTGCCGGACAAAGCCATTGACTTGATTGACGAGGCTGCTTCCAAGCTGCGCATTGCGTTGTACACCATGCCGCCAGATCTGAAAGAGATGCGCTTGAATTTGCAGAAGCTGATCGACCTGGAAGAGGCGGCCTGGTCAGCGCGCGATTACGAGAAGGCGGCTCTGCACAAGAGTGAACGATTGAAGTTAGAAGAGGAGTTCAACGCGAAGCGGGACGCCTGGCAGGCTGCCATGAACCTCGACGAAGTGGTAGATGAGGAAGACATCGCCGAATTGGTCGCCAGTTGGACGGGGATACCGGTGCACAGCCTCATGGAAGCGGAGACGGCCAAACTGTTGAAGATGGAAGAACGCTTGCACGAACGCATCATCGGCCAGGATCAGGCGATTACCGCCGTGGCCGACGCGATACGCCGCGCCAGAGCGGGCCTCAAAGACCCACGTCGGCCTATCGGCAGCTTCATCTTCCTTGGGCCTTCAGGCGTCGGGAAGACAGAATTGGCGCGCGCACTGGCCGAATTCCTGTTCGACGACGAAGAAGCCATGATCCGCATTGACATGAGCGAGTATCAGGAGCGACACAGTGTGTCACGGATGATCGGTGCGCCGCCCGGATACGTCGGCTATGAGGAAGGCGGTCAGTTGACCGAAGCAGTGCGGCGGAGACCTTATCAGGTCATCCTGTTCGATGAAATCGAAAAAGCGCACCCCGACGTGTGGAACAGCCTGCTCCAGATACTCGAGGATGGACGCCTGACCGACGGGCAGGGACACACCGTGGATTTTCGGAACACGGTCCTGATCATGACATCCAACATCGGGACCCAACTGATCCGCGATGCAGAGGGAATTGGCTTCTTGAAAACGAGCAGCGGTTCGACTCTCAGCGAGAAAGAAGGCCAGCGCCAGATCAAGCGGGGGCTGGAACAGACGTTTCGTCCGGAATTCCTGAACAGGATTGACGAGATCATCATATTCCATGCCCTGAGCGAAGAGCATGTGCGCCAGATCGTGGATTTGCAAATGCGCGAGATCCGCGCCCGACTGGGCGAACAGGGCCTGTCCATCGAGCTGACCGAGGCCGCGCGCAACTGGCTGGCGCACGAGGGGTACGACATCAACTTTGGCGCGCGGCCATTGCGCCGTACTTTGCAGCGTCACGTCGAAAGCCCATTGGCTGTCCGATTGTTGAAGGGCGAATTCAAAGCGGGTGATACAGTGGTCATTGATTCTGATGGCAAAGAGCTGATCTTCATCCGCAAGCCAGTGCAAGACCTTGAGCCTGTTGCGGCATAACATCAGGTTGGGTCGCGAGGAGCGCAGTCCACTCCCCGCG
>Ga0129299_1000403_pt1 | contig 27004 bp, 15 predicted proteins | sample ConPoolayeCmetaG_FD_94477 | JGI IMG/M metagenome (GOLD analysis project Ga0129299, IMG submission 94477) | Hot spring microbial mat communities from California, USA to study Microbial Dark Matter (Phase II) - Cone Pool mat layer C metaG ...
AGACGGCTCTCCGCCGCAGCAAGCTCTTGTCCAACGCGTTGCAGGCCGGCATCCAGCTCCGCGATCCTCCGCTGTCGCTCCGGCGTGGCCAACTGCGCGACGCTCAAAGCGGCTTCGTACTCGGCAGCCAGGTCCTCCACCCACTTTTCCGCCTCGGCCTTCCGGCTGGCGGGAACAGTCAGCCGGAGTTCGATCGCCCGGCCCTGCTGGGCCGACGAAAAGCTCAACCCGCCGCTCGCGTAAAGCGCCGCAAAATCTTGGGACGATCGCCGTGAAACCGCCTCAAGGAAACCCGGAGATGAGAGGCAAGCGATTCGTTGCTCCACGGAAGGACCGTCCGCAGTCTGCTCAATGTGCAGCAACCCACGAACCGTCGCTTTGTCCGGCGGCAGACACAGGATGACCAAAGCGGTCAGGAAACCGAGAAACAAGCCGCCTGCCAGCGTGACCACGGGCCGCAGACGCCGCCCGGAGACGGACGGCATCTCCGACAACAAGGGGTCCGCTTCGGTCGGAGCGACGGCTGGCCGTGGGCCCGAAAGCCGCCCGACCGCCGTGGGCGAATCCGCTCCTTGCGAAGACCCTCGCTGCTCGCCGGCTCCGCGGACGGCGGCCAGCTCGGCCTCCAGACGCCTGCGGTCCTCGTTCAGGAGTGCCTGTTCCTCCGCGACCGCTGCCTGACGGTGCCGCAATTCCTCGATCTGCTCATCCAGCCGCGACCGGACCTTGGCGAACTCCTCCTCCAACACCAACCGCCGATCACGCAGCTCCTGCTCCGAACGCTCGCGGCGGGTCTTGAGTTCCGCTTCCAAGGCATTCAGTCGCTGTTGGATGTCGGCTTCCAGTTCCGTCCGTCTCGCCTCGCCCAGTTTGTCCAGTTCGGCCGCACGGGCCTCCAGTTCGGCCCGACGGGCGGCGAGCGTTTCCTCCACTTGGCGACGCGTTTCCTCGGCCACACGCTGGCTGATTGCGGCCCGCTCCTTCTCCAGTTCCGCCACCAGACCGGCTTTTTCGGCCTCCCAAACCCGCCGCAGGTGCTCCAATTCGCTCCGCCCGGCCTCGATTCGAGCCTGCTCCTCGCGGCGGAGGGTCTCCATCTCGCGTTGACGATTCTCCTTCTCCGTCTGCCAGAGCTGCTCCTGACGGGCCAGCTCGATTCGCGCCGCCCGAACCTCCTCCGCAGTCCGTTCGCACACCGCCTGTTGTTGCCGCAAATCCTCCTCGGCTCGAGCCAACTCCGCGGCCCGCGCCGACAACGCCTGCTGGTGGGCCAGCATGGCCTGCTCCCGCTCGCGGACCGCCTGCTCTCTCGCCTCGGCGGCACGCATCATGGCGGCGATATGCTCTCCGGCCTCGCCCCGCTGCTGTTGCATGGCGAGCAACTCTTCCCGCTGGTGTTGCAGCTCCGTGTACTCTTCCTCGAGGCGGTCGCGGTAGGTCTCCAGTTGTGCCGCTCGCTCCGCCAGCCGGGCTTCGCGCTCGGCAAGATCCCGACGATCGGCATCCAGACTTCTCAACCCCGCCTGGAAGGTCTGCCGGGATTGGTCCAGTTCGTCGCGATCCCGCTCGAATTGCTCTCGCTCAGCAGCAAGGCGGCGACGATCTTCCGCCAGCCGGTCCTGTTCCCGCTGCTGGTCTTGGCGCATTTGCCGGATGGCGGCTTCCTCGGCCGCCATGCCCTGGCGCCACTCCTCCAGCGTGCCGAGATCCTGATCTAGGCGGGTCCGCTCGGCGGCCAGGGCCTGCCGATCGGCGGCCAAGGCCTGGCGATCCGCCTCCACCGCCGCCCGGCTCTCCTCCAATTCGCGACGGTCAGCGGCCATCTCCTCGCGCAGGGCCTCGATCCGCTGCCGCTCTTCCTCCACGCCCCGCTCGCGGTCTCGAATCGCCAGAAGGTCGCGATCGAGGCGGGCGGCGGTTTCGTCCTGGGCGGCCTTCTGGTCGGCTACCTCGCGACGACCGCGATCCAACTCGGCGCGTTCCTCATCAAGGCGGGTCCGAAATCTGCCCAGTTCGGCCGTTTCCGCCGCGACCTGGTCCCTCATCTGGTGGAGCGAAGCCCATTCCGCCGCCAGGTTCTGCCGCTGAATCGCCGCTTCCTCGCGTTCCTGCACGAGAGCGGCCCGCTCGGCCGCCAGCCGGTTCTGCTCCGCAGCCAGGCTTTCACGTTCGGCCCGAAGAAACTCAACCTTCTCTTCGCAGGCGGCATGCAACGCTTCCAACTCGGCCCGCTCCGTGGCCAAAGCGGCCCGTTCCGTCTCCAGGGAGCGTTCCGCTGCCGCAACCCTGTTCTGGCGGTCCTCGATCTCCTGGATTCGTTGCTCGGCTTGGGCAACCCGCTCGTCAGCGTCCGCCGCCCGCCGCTCCAGCTCCTCGCGGCGGGCATCCAGCCGCGCCCGCTCGAGCCGCGTATCTTCACGGGCCTGCTCCAGCAGGCTGACCTCCCGCATCTGGGCCTCGACCTGCTCGCGAACCGCGGCCTCTCTGGCCGAAAGTTCCGCCAGACCCGCAGCCAACTCCGCCTCTCGCCGAACGAGGCTTTCTTCGCGAACCTGCAAGTCCTGGAAGCGAAGGCGATCCTCCGCGAGGCGCGATTCCTCCGCGTCGAGTTCCGCGCGCTTGCGGCGAATTTCGTCGGCTTTGCCGCGGAGCTTCTCGTGATGCCGCTCCAGCTCATCCAATCGAGCATCGATCAAACCCCGCTTGCGGCGCAGTTCAACCTTCAGTTCATCTAGTTCGCGACCGCGAGCGGACAGAGCCGTCTCCGCCTCACGCTGCCGCTCCATCGCGGCATCCAACTCCGCCTGGCGGGCCGCCACCGCTGTCTCCGCTTCCGACAACCGAGCCTGGGCGGACTCGATGCGGGCCTGCCACTCGGCCAGCCGCCGCTCGCGGACCTCCAGCGCTGCGGAGAGGCGAGCTGCCTCGTCGTCGCGGCGAGCATTCTCCTGAACTCGCTCCTCCACCAGCCGCTCACGCTCCTCGACCGCGGCCTGCAACTCAACGGCGGCCGCTTCACGACGACTGACCGCCGCCTCCCGCTCCTCCAGTAGCTTCCGCAGCCGCTCAAGGTCGGCGCGTTCCTGCGACGCGGTCCGCTCAGCTTCGGCCCGCAATGACTCCACTTGAATCGCCATTTGCTGCTGGTGCTCGGCGATCTGCCGCTCCAGCTCCTCGGCTCGGCCCGCCAATTCCGCCTCGCGGGCCACCTGGCTGCGGGCGAAAGCTTCCACCCGCGCGGTGAGGTCCGCGCGCTCGGCCGCCACCGCGGCCTCGCGCTCGACCAGCCGTGCCTCCCTCTCCTCCAAAGCCTGTTCGCGAGCCTCAACCTGTTGCCGACGGGCGGCGACATCCTTGTCCGCCTGCTCCGCCCAAGCCTGGGCACGCTCTTCCAGGCGGGCCCTGCGTTCGGACAACTCCCTTTGGCTCAGTTCCTCCAACTCCCGCCGCCGCGATTCCAGACGTTCCTGCCATTCGGCGGAAAGCCGGTCAAACTCCGCCTCGCGGGCGGCCAGGTCGCTCAGACGGCCGGCCAGCTCACGCTCCCGGGCCTGGAGGGCGGACTCCGCTTCCGTCAGGCGATTCCGCAACTGCTCAAGCTCAGCCTGCCGCCGATCGAGCAGGGCTTCTCGCTCGGCGTACTCCCGCTCGCGTTGCTGCCGCTCCGCTCGAGTAGCCTCGGTCAGTTCGCGAGCTTTCTCCCTGAGTCGCGCGTGGTACTCCTGCAACCGCTCGCGATCCCGAAGCAAGCTCTCCCGCAGCTTTCGGGCCCGTTCGTCGAGGGCCTTCTGAGCCTGTATCACGCGGTCCCGCAATTCCGCCGCCCGCAGATCCAGACGCCGCACGGATGTGGCTGCCGCCTCGGCGGCCTCCGGCCCGATGGCAGCGGTGCCCTTCAATTCCTCCCGGGCCTGCTTTAGCTCGTTTTCCAATCGTTCGGCGGACTGCATGAGGACCTCATTCAACTGATCATCCGGAGGGACATGGGGCGGATCCGCGGCGTCGGACGGCGGACCCACGGCGTTCGGTGGCGGATGCTCGCCACGGCCGCGGTGGCGTGACCTGCGCTCGAACCCGCCCGCCAGGTTGGTCGTGGCTGCGTTCGCCGGGGGCGGAAAACTCGATGCGGCTCGGCGGCTACGCGCGAACGAAACCGGCGGCCCGACAGCCTCCGCCGAGTCGGGGCCGATGGATGGCCTAACCGAGCCTCTGCTGGATTCTACCCGCGGGAAGCCGGCGGGCGAGGGATCCCGAGCTGCCATCAAGACCGGCACCGGCGGACCCGCCGGCGACGGGCCGGCCGGACGCGGTGCGGGAGAGGCATTCTCCTCGGCCAGCTCGGCTTCCTCGGCCCTGACCTCCGCCGCGGCGCGGGCCAGAGCGGCCAATGCGGATGCCTCATCCGGGTATTGATCCGCCCACCGCTCGGCGGACAGTAGGGCGGAGGCTCGACTCAGATGCACCAGATCGCCGGCCAATTGCTCATCAAAGCGATTGGGCACCGGCAACAGCGTGGCCGACTCAGGGGGAGGAAATGCCCGGTCTGAGTAAACCGGCCGATCCGCGGCGGGTTCCAAGCCCTCGCGGTCGCCGCGGTTCTGGGAGTGTTGCTCCATATCCTGCGACTCCGCCGCGGATATAGGCAAGGCAGCAGCACTTCACTGCCGGCTGATCCGCCCGGCGAGCGGCGCGGCGGATGACAGTCGGCGACGTAACCGCGCTCGCCGAACCGCCGGACCATCGGCCGGCCGGATACGCCCGACGAGGCGAGTTCATCCTGCTAGACCGCATCCTCGCCGAAATCGTCGCCGAGTGTAGCGTCTCCCTCGACCGCCTGCAAAGCGACGGAGGCGGGATCCGACGTGTGCTCGGGAGCCCCACGGAGCGTGGCGTTCTTCTCGCGGAGCTGAGCGACACTCAGACCGCCCAGTCGCGAAGTCCGCGACTCCGGCCTTCTGGAGAGATTCAGGGAAGGTACTTCCTCTGTCGAATTGCGAAATGCAGCGGTCGTCCGGTGATCCATCGCGGATAAGGCCTTCTGCAAGGCCTCCACCTCGCGGACCAACACGTCCAAACGGCCCCCCCCGCCCGGCTGGCACGAAGGCGACGGTCTTTCCGGCAATGGGGAGGCGGAGTCCGCAGGGCCGCCGACGGGCTGAGCGCCCGAGGGTTGCAGCCCCGCTGCGTTGTCGAACCATCCGTCCGGCGTGCCCGCATCGAAAGCCGGATCATCGAACAACGCCTTGGTCTGGCTTTCCAGTTCGGCCTGTCTGGCGGATAGCTCCGCCTCGATCTCATCCAGACCGATGCTCAGGACCTGCTCCAATTCACTGTTGGTCTTCTCCAACTCGCTGCGGCCGGCCTCCTCGATGGCTTGCCGACGGGCTTGCAGTTCGGCCTCGCGCAAGGCCAACTCCGCCTGCTTCTCGGCGATCTCGGCCTCGATGGAACACCGCTTCTCGCGGGTGGCACGGGCCAACTCGGCGGTCTTACGCTTGAGCTCGGCGCGATGCGCCCGCATTCGCCGGCTTTCTTCCTCGATGCTCGTGCGGAGCGCCCGCTGGCGATCATCAAGACTCTGCTGGACCGCGTTGAGTTCCTGGGCTTCGCGTTCCAGCTCCTGCCGTGATCGCTCGGCTTCCTGAATGTGCCGCTGCAAGGCCGCCTCCTGGGCGTTCAGCGTTCGCATTCGGGCCAGCAGTTTCTCGCGCTCGGCCCGCAAGAGATCCTGGTCCCGCTCGAGCGCCGCCAGCCGGGCCTCCAATTCGGTGTCGCGCGTCTGGTGCTGCTGCCGGGCGAGAGCCAGATGCTTGCGGAGCCGGTTGATATCCTGCCGCAGTGACTCCAGGCGACGTTCAGCCCGCTCGATCTGCTCGCGGCCGGCGCGGACGGTCTCGGCCAGTTCTCCAGCATACTGGTGGAGCGTGTTTTGCTGGCCACGGGCATTCGATCCGAACGCGGTCGCAGACCGCCCAGACGTCAGATCTTCGCGCCCCGACCCATTCGTCGGGCCGGCGGCGCCGGGAGATTTCCGCTCCATCATTTCCTCGATTTCCAGATCGACAAGTCCCCGGCCCGATCCACCGTCGGCGTCGGACCTGTTGCCGAGGTCGCCGTCCGGCCGACCTCGCGCCACTTCCAGCAGCTTTTCGGCCTGCTTATGCAGATCATCCCGACACCGGCGGAGATACTCCCGCTCCTCATCCAGGCCCTGTCGCAGCTTGCGAGCCCGTTCGTCCAGTGCCCGCTGGGCGGCGGCAACGCGGGAACGGAGTTCCGCATACTTGCGTTGTAACCTCAGTTCCTTTTCGTCCGCCACGCCGCCGGCGGCAGGTTCGACCGCTGACATCAGGTCTTCTCCCTGATTGTGAACCGCATGATCTGTCGCATCCTGCGCCTTGTGTCGGACAAGCGATCCATCACGCCCCTTTTGGCGGGGCCTGTCCGAACCTGCTGACCCGGCACCTGCTTCATCCGCCTGATGGCCCCTCGAATGAGCCGTTGCCCGGAACATTTTCTTATCGGCTAAAGACGAAGGTGGAATCGCGGCCTCTCCGATGATCGAACCCAGATCGGGGATTTGCTCCGCCGGCAACCGACCGGCCAACAACACCCCGGTATCAGGCCTCAGACCGGCCACCGGCCCGCTGGCGGCGGAAGTGCTCTCGCCCACCACGCCCACGGGCGTCTCGAAGAGCAATTCGTAAGGCCCGACGCCGATGGAATCTCCGTTAACCAGCCGACCCAGGTTGACTTTGGAACCGTTGATTCTGGTCTGCTCACGACGCTGAAGATCACGGACCACTGGGCCTTCGTCAGTCCAGACCACCAGGCAATGCCGCGGGGCCACCGCGGAATGTCGGATGACCACGTCGCAGGCCGGATCGCTCCCCACCAGCAGGGCCGGATCGATGCTGCTGACCGCGCCAATCACCCCATCGTTGCGAAGCGTGAAAACCGGCTCTTCCAAACCGGCAAATTCTGCGGATTCCTCCAGCTCGACCCGAAAATAAAACGGCCCGACTCCTAGAGTGTCTCCGTCCGCCAACCTGACCCACCTAAACCGGCGTTCGTTAACCGTCGTGCCGCCGACGCCCCCCAAGTCGCAAAGATAGGCGGAGCGGCCCAAGCGGATGATCGCCGCATGGGCTGATTCGACCTTGGTCGAGGCGAGGATCAGGTCAGCACCATCTCCCGAGCCCAGGATCGTAACCAACCCGTGCAGGGGTCTCGGCACCTGAACGGCATGGTGAACGACCGGAACCAGGCGAATGATTGCCGCCGAGGCTTCGAAGGACTTGATCTTGTCGGTCACGGGCGCATTCCTTGTCCCGGAGACGGCCGGGAGAACACGCCGCGAGGCCCATGCTGCCGGCCTCGAGGCGTCTCCGCCGCCTCGTCCTGCACCGGTGCGTCGACCCCGGCGGGCCAACGCCGGATTCCCGGCAGATAGGTCTCCACCACCTGCCAGCCGTGGCTGACGGGTCCGCTGACCACGGCCTGGGGCCAGCCTGGGAATCCGTCCAAGAGCGATCCGCACTGCGGATCAGGTCTGACCCGATACCGATAATATCGATCGAAAGGCGGGTTGAAGTGCAGAAGGATTCTGAGGACCGAAGCCCGATTCAGCACCACAATGGAGGTCAGGCCGGGCGGGTAGCGGTTGGTTTGGGGGTATCCCAGGCCCCGACACCCCGGACCTCCACGGCCCCCTGGACCTGGAAGGACTTGCCGGTCAGGAGGTCGGTATAGTGGACCAGTACGGTGACGATTTTCTGGCTGGGGCGGGTCTGCTCATCAGGCCAGGGCACCTTAATAGAATAATGTGAGGTTAGAAATCTTCCATACCACATCGACCGCAGTTGCTCGGGGCTGAGGTGTGCCTCCCCGACCAGTTGCGATTCCGGAGGCCGTGCCAGGTCCAGCAGCCGCACGCCCACCGAGCCGGCCGCTTTGATGGGATCCCCGCCCTGTTCGGCGTCGAGCAGCCGCAGATAGACCACCACACCGTCGTCGACCCCATCACGGTCGTCGTCGTAGCCGCCGCTTAGCCGATCGATCTCGACCCGCTGCACATGCACCAGGCGGTCCAGCGTCCGCTCGCCGGAGAGGTTCTGGAGTTCCTGAATTCGCCGGGCCTGGTCCCGGATCTGCTCCTCGCGGGACACCAGCCGCTGGTTGAGGCTGATGACCTGATCGCGAAGTCGCTGGATTTCGGTCACGGCGCCGGGAGGCGTCTCCGGCCCGCAACCAGCAACCCAGACCATCCCGATCAAGGTCAGGACGCCCGCTGTATGCCAAGCTCGTTGCATGGTCAGTTCACGCCTCCGCGTCGCGCAGGCCCAACGGCGATCAAGCCGCCCGCTCATGCGTCCTCGGAGCTGCGGCGCTGAACGCCTTCGGGCTGCCGTTCGAGAATGCGGTCGACGAGTCCATACTGGACGGCCTCCTGCGGCGACAACCACAGATTGCGGTCGCAGTCTTTCTCGATTTTCTTGACCTCGGCCCCGGTGTGTTCGGAGATGATGTTGTAGAGTTCCTGCCGCAGACGCAGGATTTCCTGAGCCTCGATGGACAGGTCTGTGGCGACCCCCTGCAAGACGCCGCCGATCAGCGGCTGGTGGAGCAGCACGCGGGAATGCGGCAGGGCGAAGCGTTTGCCCTTGGTCCCGCCGCAAAGGAGGATCGCCCCCATGCTGGCGGACATCCCCACACAGTAGGTGGCCACGTCGCAACGAATGAAACGCATGGTATCGTAGATGGCCAGCCCGGCCGAGACGCTGCCACCGGGCGAGTTGATGTAGAAACTGATGTCGGCATTCGGATCCTCGCTGGACAGGAACAGCATCTGCGCGACGATCACGTTGGCCACCTCGTCGTCGATCGCACCGCCCAGGAACACCACGCGGTCTTTCAGGAGCCGCGAGTAGATGTCGTAGGCCCTCTCTCCGCGGCCTGTCTTCTCGATCACGAAAGGAATCAATGATGAACTGCCGGCCATGAAGCACTCCTTTGACCCGCTCGCGGACGCCGCCGTCGAGCAAGCAGATGACCGCGACTACGCCTTCTCCCCTTCCTTTGTCGGCCCGTTGCGGTGGCCGTCGAGAATCTCATCGACCAGACCCCACTCGACCGCTTCCTTGGCGGAGATGTAGCGGTCCCGCTCGGTCTCCAGCTCGATCTGTTCCAGGGAACGGCCTGTATGTCGGGCGAGGATCTCGTTCAAGGTCCTTTTGTCGCGGAGGATTTCTTCAGCCTGGATGCGAATGTCCTCGGCCTGACCGGTGATGCCGCCCCAGGGCTGATGCAGCATGATCTTGCTGTTCGGCTGTGCGAACCGCTTGCCCTTCGTGCCGGCCGCTAGGATGACCGCCCCGCCGCTGGCGGCCTGGCCGATGGAGTATGTGGCGATATCGCACGTCAGAAACTGCATGGTGTCATAGATGGCCAGCGTTTGATCCACCAGCCCACCGGGGCAGTTGATGTACAGGTGGATGTCCTGGTCCTTCTTGATGCTCTGGAGGTAGAGCAACCGCATGATGACCAGGCTGGCCGTGCGCTCCACGATGGGGCCGGCCAGGAAGATGATGCGGTTCTCGAGGAGCATGTCCTCGATGGACATCTCCCGGATCCGCTGATACGGGGCCCCGCCCTGTATGTGGGACGGCGGCACATGCGGCGGCAGCGTGCCGCGGAACGGATAAGTCAACTCATCCATGCGTTGCACCTCTCTGTCTCGACGGCCGATCCCGGACCGGCACGATTCCCCGCGGGGTTTTGAGCGGACGGGGCCAGGCCCGGCCGGCAAGCCCACCCCATTAGGCATCGGATTTCTTCGGCGGCGGCGTGCGTTTCGGGCGAGGCTTCTCCGGCTGGTCCGCAGCCGTCTGGTTCTCGGGCGTCGCCGATTCCGGCCCCCCCGAGGACGGCGGCGACTCGGCAGGCGGCGGAGGCGACGACGTCTCTGACGACTCGGCCGCCTCGGAGACCTCGGAGACCTCCGCCTGGGCCAGTAACGCGTCGATACACTTCTCCTCGCGGAGGTTGATGTAAAGACTCTCCAGCCCGCCGCTGCGGACCAGGTCGTCCCGGACCCGGTCGAACCGCCGGTTGTAGCCGCGGGCAATCTCGGCAATGGCGGAATTTACCTCTTCCTCGCTAACATCCAGATCCATCTGCTCGGCAATCTTGTCCAGGATGAACGTCAGTTTCAGATCGTTGATGGCCTTTTCCTTCGCGCTGGTTCGCAACTCATCCGCATACTTCGCCAAGACGGCGTCCGGAACGCCCCGCCGCTGCATGTCCACGACCATGCGGGTGATGGCTCTGGCGGTCTGCCGCAACGATAGCCCCTCGGGCAGATCGAGCCTGGTGTGGCCCAGCAAATACTGCCGAATCTGGTCACGCTGGTCCGCCACCACCCGCTCCACCAACTCGGCTTCCATCCGGGATTTGATCCAGTCGCGGTAAGCGGCTTCCGAATCGAAACCCGCCGCGTCGAAGAACGCCTGATCAAGCGGGGGATACTCCAGCCTCTTGATTTCGTTGATCTGCACCTCGACCGAGACCGCCTTGCCGCGAAGGTCGGTCAATTCGTAGTCGTCCGGCAAGGCACCCGACAGCGTCCGCGTATCTCCATTCTTCGCGCCGGCAACGATCTTGCCGAAATCCGTGAAAACCATGCCTTCGATGACCTGCGGTCGGGCGGCCAGCGAGCTATTCTCGAGCTTCTTGATTTCTCGCCCGTCGAACCGGAGCCGCACGTCGCAGATCAGCAAGTCATCCGCCTGCACCGTGCCATCGATCACCGGCGTCCAGTTGGCGTAGTGGGCCAGCATCCGCTTGATCTCGTTGGTCACGTCCTCATCCGTCACCTGGAAGACGCGTTTCTTGACCGGAATCCGCTCCAGTGGAGGCAGATCGAACTCCGGCTTGATCTCGACCTCGCATTCGAAGGCGAAATCGCCCTCGTCCGGCAGCTTGTAATGAGCGAGGGCCTCGCGAAGACCGACCAGTTGGGGCGTCGCTTCGGATTCCGCGGCCTTTCGGTCTTTCACCGCGACGCGAAATGACGGATCACCAATCACCTTGAGATTCTCGCGTTCCGTCGCGGCCAAAAAAGCGTTGGAAACAAGCCGGGTGACCACCTGCTCGCCGATCTCGTTGCCGAACCGTTTCTCAACCAGCCGCCGGGGCGCTCGCCCTCGGCGAAAACCGGGTACCACAGCCTCTGTGATGATTTCCTGATAATCCTTATCTAGTTCGGCCTGAATGGTTCCGCGGGGAACGGTAATCTTGAGCAGTTTCCTCAGGACGCCGGCGTCGGCCATCTGCACGACGACCTCGTTCTTGAGCCGTTCCTTGAGGTCCGGCTCACCCCCCGCAGCCGAGTCTTCGGCAGCATCCTCGGCAACGTCTTCGTCAACGGCCTCCGCAGTCTCGACCTCCTGCTCCCCATCCTCGGCACCGGGCGTCTGTTCCAGTTCCTCATCGGCAGGCATGGTAACTCCTTACTAAAGGCGTCAGGTAGTCGTGAGACTATCGGACCGCATCGGACCGCGCAAGAAAAAGGCCGGTCAGGCACCGGAAGTCCTGACCAGCCGTCCGCCGATCCACGGAACTCCGCCTGCCCACGGCCAACGCCTGACCCTGAGGTCGGTAACCCGTGGGCGGTATCGGATGTACGAACGCGACGCCACGGCGTCCGCAAAAACGCCGCAATGATCGCTAAGAGCGGGTGATGAGACTTGAACTCACGACATTCACGTTGGCAACGTGACGCTCTACCACTGAGCTACACCCGCATCACGGGGGAACTTGCCCACCGCAGAATATTTATTAGCGAGTCACGTCTGGCGCGTCAAGCCCCTTTTTTGTATTGTCGGACGGCCTCTCGATCAGACTTCATGCACAACGCACGCGGGTACGGACGGCCCCTGCCACCCCCGCGGTCGCAGCCCCCTCAAGCCCGGCTGGCAGCCAATAAAGCAGAGGCCGTCGGGGTTCCGGGCCGCTTCAGCATTCGCAAAACCAGCGGCGGAATATCCGCTGGAGCAGCCGTCGCCAAGGCTGCCCCGAGTTCGATCGCGACTTTCGGCATGCCAAAGACCACGCAGCTCTCCTGGTTCTGGGCAATGGTCGGGGCCCCCGCCTGCCGCAGCCTCAGCAAACCCTGCGCTCCATCGGCTCCCATACCCGTCAGCAGGATGCCCACGGCATGCCGCCCGGCGACCCGGACGACCGAATCGAAGAGCACATCCACGCTGGGGCAGTGCCGATTGACCAGTTCGTCGGTCCCGAGGCGAATCCGCCACCGCCCCGGAGCACCGTCCACCATCATTTGGACGCCCCCTCGGGCCACCACGGCCATCCCGGGCGAGAGAGCCACTCCATCCACGGCCTCCGACACGCGGACCGCGCTTAGCCGGTTGAGCCGTTCGGCAAAGGCCAAGGTGAAGCCTTCCGGCATGTGCTGGGTGATCACGATCGGGGGGAAATCCTGTGGAGTGCGGGCCAACAGAGCGCGGATCGCCTCCGTGCCACCCGTCGAGGCGCCAATCGCGACCAGATGCTGGGCGGGGTCGATGCCCTGGCTGCGACATCCCGGCGGCAAGGGCGGCGGCCCGGCGGGAGCGGGCGGTTTGCGACGAATCGACTGGGCCGCAGCCTGCACCTTCTCGGCCAGTTCTTCGCCCAGGCGACGCAGGGCCGCACTGCCGCCGGCGGTCGGCTTGGCCACAACGTCGACAGCACCGTGTTCGAGGGCCTCTAACGCCGGTGCGCTCTGGGCGGTCGTCAGGCTGCTGCACATGATCACCGGCACGGGATAATGGACCTGGAGCTTCCGCAGGAAGGTCAGCCCGTCCATCCTCGGCATCTCGACATCGAGAATGATGACGTCCGGCCGATGCGCGATGATCAGCTCGCGGGCCTCGAAGGGGTCCTTGGCCCCGCCGATGACTTCGATTCCCTCTGTCCCGGAAAGCACCTGCCGAAGCACCGACCGAACCAGCGCGGAATCGTCGACGATCAGGACTTTGATGACGCCCGGCGGATTCATGCCAACCTCCCGACGCGGCCCCGGGGTCGGTCCGCCCGAAACCGGCGTGCGTCATGGTCCGAGCTGATTGGATTCACCCAAAGCACGGCATCACTTCCTGCGGTAGATGGTCGGTTCCACGTACTCCAACGGGTGATCGAGTCCGTTGAGGCTCTCGGAGTGTCCGATGAGCAGATACCCCCCCTTGTGCAGATGCTGGGCATACTTATTCACCAGGGTCTGTTGGGTCGGTCGGTCGAAATAAATCATCACGTTGCGGCAAAAGATGACGTCGAAACCCTGCCGAAACGGAAAGGTGGGGGTCATCAGATTGAACCGCGCGAAGTGGATCTTCTGCCGCAACTCCGGCACGACCTGCATCCCCTCCTGGTCCCCGTCCATGACCTTGGTGAAGTAACGATGGCGGTACTCGGGAGGAACCGTGCCGAGCCGGTGGGCCTCGAAGATGCCGACCTTGGCGCGGGCCAGCACGCGGAGGGAAATATCGGTGGCGAGGATCTTCAGATCCACCCCGGCATGACGTTGGAGAGCGTCGTGCGCCGTCATGACGATCGAATAAGGCTCTTCCCCGCTGGAGCAGCCGGCGCTCCAGATCCGCAGGACCGGATGACCGCGGCGCCAGGCGGGGTCGGCCGCCCACTCCTCGATGACGCGGTGGAGGAAGTGAAAATGCCGGATTTCGCGAAAGAGGTGGGTCGTGTTGGTGGAGATGGCGTCCAACAGGGCGCACAGCTCCTCGCCGGTCGGATCGGACTCCACATGGCGGAAGTACTCGGCGAACGAGCGGAACCCACCCTGGCGGACCCGCTTCCCGAGACGAGCCCGCACCAACTGCATCTTCTGGTCGCCCAGGTTGATGCCGCTCTGCTGGTACACCAATCGAGCGATCTGCTCGTAGTCGGTCTTGGTCAGGTCTTGAATGTCCTCCATAGGCGTGCGCTCCCCCGACAAGTCCGCCCTCAGCGCCCCGGTTCATACACGAGCTGAAGGCGATGCCCATCCACTGAAAGGGTGGCTCGCTCCAGGCTGTCCGGCAGGTTCAGGTCGGGCATTTCCGTCATCGGCAGCATCTTCGGGATCGACAGGTTGTAAACGTCGGCGGTGCCATGCACGGCCGTTACGAACTGCCCGCAGAGGATGTTCATGAACTCCTTGACGGAGTCTTCAGCCTGCCGCTCGGCCTCGGACTCGTCCTGATCCACGCCCAGCAGGTTCGCGGCGAGCTTGACGGTGAAAGCGGCGGAGCACCGCAACCGAAGGGTTCCGCGCTGGGGGCCTTCGTAAGAGACCACGGTCTCGTACCAGAGATCGCCGACCTCCGGATCCGCCGGCTCGTCCTCCGTGAACATGAAGGCGAGGTTGGCCAGAACCTCAGAAAAGATCGTCGCCAGCGTTGCAGGCTTCAAGTTTGGCATCGTCTTTCACTCCCAAGATCGGTTTGAGAACGTCGCGAAGCTGCTCAGGCTGGAACGGCTTGCGAACGTAACCCGCGGCGCCGAAGTTCTCCAGCTCCTCGATCCGCTGTTGGCTCCCCTCCGTCGACACGATCACGATGGGGATGCCTTGCAGACGGTGGTTCTGCTTCATGCGGGTCAGCAACTGAATGCCGTTCATCGTCGGCATGTTGATGTCGACCAGCATGACGGCGACGGGATGGTCGTTGAGCTGGGCCAGGGCTTCGATGCCGTTGGAGGCCTCGTAGACTTCTCCGAAGTCGAGGCCGGCGATCTCCATGGTCCGCTTGACCATCCGCCGAATGGTCTCGGAATCGTCCACAATCAACACGTTACGAGTCATGGGTATGCTCCACGCCTGGGCCGGGAGTCGGCCTGGTCGAGCGGTTTGACTGACCTTCGAAAATCTGCTCCACCTTGCGGAGGTCGAGCAGCATCTGGGCTCCGATGTTCTCCAGATCGCTCTCCTTGAGGCCGTTGCGCTGCATGACCGCATCGCTGGCCCGGGAATACAAGCCGTCCTCACCCAGGCCGATGCCCAGCAGCAGACAGATGCAGTTGGCCAGATAGACGGTGTCGACGAAAGGATCCGGCGGCACCAGCCGCGTCGGGTCGTGGTGATGACGGATGCTCTGAATGATCGGCTGCGGCAGTTTCCAGACGTCCGCGATGCGGCCGCCGATTTCCTCGTGGCTGTAGCCGAGGACGGCCTGCTCCGCTTCGACGAAGGCCAGCTTCTCCTCCCGCACCCGGCGGACGATTTCCAGGAACTCCTCGGCCACGTACTCGTTCAGCACGACCTTGCCGATGTCATGAAGAAGACCCGCGGTGAAGGCCAGGCTGACGTTGCCCAGGTTGATCCGCTGAGCGGTGGCCGAAGCCGCGAGGGCCACGGCCACCGAATGGCGCCAGAGCATGCCCGGCGCCAGGCCGTACCCGATCTGCGCCTTGGAAAGCAACGCGCTGGTGTGCACGGACATGACCAGTTGCAGCACCTTGACCGTGCCCAGGCAGACCATCGCTTCGCTCAACGAGGTGATCGTGCGGGTCATGCCGAAGTAGGCCGAGTTGCACAGCTTCAGCACTTCCGCCGTCACCGCCTGGTCGTAGCGGATGACTTCGACGATCTCGTCCACCGTGCTGCGGGGATCGTTGATGACGTTCATCAGCCGAATCGCGGTGTCCGGCAGCGGCGGCAGGCTGCCGACTCGTTGCAGGATGTCCCGTATGGCGGTACTCACAAGACGATCTCCTTGCCTCGGGCTTTCAGCGTCAATCGGCCCGTGCCGACATCCAGGCGGAGCGTTCGGCTGACCGAACCGCCCACGTCCTCGTTGTCGATCAGGATGCCGTTCTTCCAGAAGATCTTGCGGAGCATGACGTAGTTCCGCTTGCCGATGTTGAACGTGCCGTTGTCGTCCAGCAGTTGCGATCCCCCCGCCACCTTGACCACGATCTGTTTCTTCGACGCGCCCAATTCGTAGGCGGCCCGGAACAACGCCGGCACGCCCGTGTCCGCGAACATGGCCGGGTTCCGGCGGGCTTTATCGGGGGACAGCGAGGACTCCGGCAGCATGTAGTGCAGCATCCCCCCGACCCTCACCACCGGATCCCAGATGGCCACGCCGATGCAACTGCCGAGCGAGTAGGTCACCAGTTGATCCTGGGGATCGCGGGAGACCTTGAAATCCGCTATGTCCACCACGTGTTCCATGGCTGACCTAAACCATTTCCAAGTTTGCTCTTGACGACGGCTCGAAGCCCGCCGCCGCCTCTTCCGTGTCGGCCAGCAACCTGAGGGAGGCTTCTTCCCACACCGGAGCCCAGGTTTCCTCCGCCGGTTGCCGAATCGGACAGTGGTCGTAGTGTCCAGCCCGGACGCAGGCCCGTTGGTCGCCGGCCCAGCAATCGGGACAACCACTGACCAATCCCCGCGCCTCGCGGGCCAGCCCCACGGCCAGTTGCGTCAGCAACCGCACGGCCGGCCCCCGCAAGCCGGGAGGTAGTCCGGCAACCGCCCGGCGAACCAATTCCCTTTGCCTGGCAATGGCCTGGCGCAAGGCGGCCATGCCGGATGTGGTCAATTCAAAAACGGCAGCCCCTCCCGAGTCCGCGGCTTCCACGGACTCGATCACCTCTCGGCGAGCCAGCGTCCTGAGAGAAACCGCCGCGATCTCCCGGTCGGCTTGCAGGGCCTGGACCAGTTCGCTCAGGGATTGCGGTCCTGTCCACCACAGCCGCCGCAGTATGTGCAAGGCGTAGATCGGCAGATCCGCCTCAGCACGAACGCGGCCGTCCAGGACGTCGATGACGCTGCGGCAGAGCCGCACCAGCAGGCCCTTCCAACGTGCCGCGTCCGCGGCTCGACCACCGCCGAGATTCGCCGGCTCCGCGATCACGGATACAGAACGTCCGCATTCCGCCTCCGCAAGTCCCTTGCTCAAACCGTCCAAGATGGCGGCTGCCTGACTCCGCAGCACCGCGTCGACGTGTTTGAAGGCCCGCCCGACCAAATCTTGTTGCGGGGTATCGGTCCGCCATGAAGCCGGCGACCGCAGCGAGGACCCCTCCGGGCGACCATCCGGGTTCATCGGGTCCGCCGCCATGTCTTCGGCGGAGGGGACCCGGCCGCTGAACGCCGCGTGCGCAACCTGGGCCAACTGCAAGAGCGACAGCCACGCCGTCGTCTCGCCGCCGGTCAAGTCGCCCGAAGCGGCGGTCGTGCGGGGTCGCAGGCCTCGGCCGGACCGCATGGGGTTGTCAAGTGTTGCACTCATGTGCTTTGCTGTTTCTCAAGCAGCCTCGGAGGTCACCACCAGCTCGTCCGCCGTCAGGACGTTGCGGATATCGAGCAGGATCTTGACGCTGTTGTCCACTTTCCCCATGCCCAGAATGAACGAAGTGTCCACGCCCGTGCCGAGTTCCGGCGGCGGCTCGATGTCGGCATCCTGAATGTCATGCACTTCCTGGACGGTGTCGACGATAATGCCCATCGGGATGCCCACGTCCACCACGATGATGCAGGTCTGGTCGTTGTAGGCGGTTCGGGGAAGTCCGAACTTGGCCCGCAGGTCGATGACCGGGATGATCTTGCCGCGGAGGTTGATGACGCCCTGCATGAAATCCGCGGTCTGCGGGACGCGGGTGATGTCCATGATGCCGATGATCTCGCGGACGGTCAGGATTTCGAGACCGTACTCCTCGCCCGCCAGATTGAAGGTCAGATATTTGCCCCCCAAAGAGCGAGTGGAGGATGCACCCGCCGCGGGGAGGGTGACGGAAACCTCAGGATGCTGCTGGACGGCGTTGGTGGACATCGGGTGTTTCTCCTACACGGACACCGGCACTTCTTCGGATTTCGAAGGGGAGTCGATTAGCGTCGTCTGCCCCGCGGGTGCGGAAGACGGCGGCGAGTTCTCCAGCGGGGAAGGCGGACTCGCGGCCGGACCTCCGATCGTTTCCTGCAAGGCGGTCTTATGGGCCTGAGCCAGTCCGGACATTTCGAGAATGAGGCCGACCCGGCCATCGCCGAGGATGGCCGCCCCGCAGATGCCGCGAAGTTTTTCGAATCGCTCGCCCAGGGTCTTGATAACCACCTGCTGCTGGCCGATCAGTTCATCCACCACCAGTCCGATACGACGGCCTTCGCAGTTGGCGATGATGACCATGGCCTCGCAAGGATCCACGCGCGGTTTCAAGCCGAACAGCGCCCCCAACTGAATCACCGGAATCAACTGCCCGCGGACGTTGACCAGTTCGCCGCGACGCTGCACCGTGCTGATCTGCTCGCGGGTGGGCTTCAGCGATTGGTCGATGGTAATGGTCGGAATGATGAAACGTTCGGACGCGACCTTCACGACCATCCCGTCGATGATGGCGAGGGTCAGCGGCAGGCGGATTGAGAAGGTGGTGCCCCGGCCGAGTTCGGAGGTGATGTCCACCCGACCGCGGAGTTGCTCGATGTTGCGGCGGACGACGTCCATGCCGACGCCGCGGCCGGAGATGTCCGTCACCTGCTCAGCGGTGGAGAAGCCGGCCGCGAAAATGAGGTTGAAAGCCTCCTGGTCGGTCAGTTCCTCGCCCGGCTGCACCAGCCCCTTTTCAATGCCCTTGGCGATCAGTTTCCGCGGATCGAGGCCCCGCCCGTCATCGCGGATCTCCACGACGATGTTGCCGCCCTGGTGGAAGGCGCTGAGATATACATGGCCGGTCTCGTCCTTGCCGGCGGCGCGGCGAACGTCGGGCGGCTCGACCCCATGGTCGACGGCATTGCGCACCATGTGGACCAGCGGGTCGCCGATTTGCTGAATGACGTTCTTGTCCAGCTCGGTGTCCTCGCCGGCGATGTGCAGTTCCACGTTCTTGTTGGCCTTTCGCGAGACATCGCGAACCAGCCGGGCCATCTTCTGGAAGGTCGGCCCGATGGGCACCATGCGCATGCTCATGGCCAGTTCCTGAACATCACGCACGATCTTCGACACCTGCCCGGCGTCCTTGAGTAGCTTCGGGTCGGAAGCCACCAGGGGATTGGCGGTGATGAGCGTCTGGGCAATCACCAGCTCCCCGACCAAGTCCACCAGGCTGTCCAGCTTGGTCGTGTCAATACGGACGGAAGAATCCCCGGAGGCCGCCTTGCCGCCGCCCGGCCCAGTGCCGGCGGCGGGGGTCGCGGCCGCCGCGGCGCGGTCGGGCGACGCCGCGTCCGCTTTCTGCGAGCGAATCGCCTGGTCCACCTGCCGGGCCGAAACGACGTTCAGGTCCATGAGGATCTCACCGGTCTTCTTCTGCGGCCCGGCGGTCCCTTCCTGAACCTGCAAAGCGAAATCGACCACCTCGCGGGGGCAGGCCCCCTGGGCCACGAGGTTGTCCCCGACCTTCTGGCCGTCACGGGCGCCGCTCTGGCTGCCCTGCGGCTCCATCTTGCCCGCCACCACCGCGCGAAGCTTGGCGATCATGTCCACGATCGGCGGCTGGGGCACCGGATCGGGGCCGGGTTGCAGGGTGAAGGCGGAGATGGCTTCCACCTGGGCCTTGAGGATGTCGACCACGTCGAAGATCAAGTCGATGAAACCGGCCGTCATCCGCCGCTGGCCCTTGCGGCCCTGATCCAGCAAGGTCTCCGCCTCGTGGGTCAGACAGTTGATGTCCCGCAGGTTCAGGAAACCGGCCATGCCCTTGATGGTGTGGAACGGTCTGAACAAATTGCCGATGCAGTCGGGATCATCGGGCGTTCGCTCCACCTCAAGCAGCGCTGCCTCAATGGCCTCGATGTGTTCGCGAGCCTCTTCCACGAAGCCCTTGAGAAACTCCAGCTCCTTGGCGTCGATGATCAGCGGCACCTGCTCATAAGGCGGAGCGGCGGCCTCGGCGGCCGAGGACGGAACCTCCGCGACGGAAGCCTCCGCGGGCCGTGCCGCGGGCTGTTCGTCCCCTGGCGGCTCGGCGATTCCCGAATCTCTATCCGGCATCGGCGGGAGAATCTCATTCTGTTCGACTCCCGGCTCGGGCCTGACCTCGGCTGGAACGGAGTCGCCGGTCGAGGTCTCGGTCGCGGACGCCCATGTCGGCGGCTCGCCTTCGGGAACGCACGGGTACTCCGCGACCACGCCCGTGGCGAGGTCCGCGGCCTGTGGGGCGTCCGCAGTCTCGTCGCTGGATTGAGCATTCGCGGTGGAGTCTGTCGCCACCGAAGGAGGAGCCTTGGTGACTGGCCCTTCGTCGCCCGGACAGGCTGCCTGCACCAGTTGCACCAGTTCATCGATCTTCTGGATCGCCGAAGCCAAGGAGAGGTCCGGGTCCTGGGTTTCGCCCAGTATCACCGCCTCTAGCAGGGCCGCCGCCTCCCGGGCATCGGCCTGCACCTTCGGGGCGGAGTCCTGACCCGGAATCGTCGGGCAGTCCAGCAAAGTCTGGCACCAATGGTGCAGCTTGGCCATGCCCGCCAGGTCGTCCTTCTCGACCGTGCGTACCGTGCGGCCCATCTGTTCGACAACCGAATGCGGGTTTTCCTGAGTCTTCTTCTTGTTCTTCATTGGTGCGATCCACGAAAGGCACAACCGAGGGCGTTGTGCGACACAGAACCTCATGTTCGCGGTTTTCAGCCTCCCTGAAACACCGCGTCGCAGGACAGCTTTCGGGTTATCGCAACCGGCGCTTGAGTTAGGCTCGAGGAGGAGGGCGGGAGTGGTTTATACTATAAAACGAGGATGATAATTGTTTTTCTCCCCTGGAAAACCATCTGGCTGACGAGCAAGATGCTTTCGGCTGAAAGAACCACCCGGACCAGCCCAGATAATCTGATAAAGCTTCTTGTAAACGGACCATAATGACCGATAATCTATTTAATCAGTGGCCCTGCTGTGGGCATACTTGCTTCTGCCTCAGTATGGCGACGCGAAAACCGGACACGCACGGGCGTGTCCGTCTCAAGGCAACTCGGTTCAGCAGAAAGGGATATCGATGCTTCCTCAGAACTTCTGGGCGGATTTGGGAGGCAGCCTCCTGTCGTTGTTCTTCAGCACGCTTTGGGCCGTCTTTCTTTCCCCGCTGTCGGGACTCACCAACGCGCTCATCGCCTGGTTTCAGGGTCTATTCACCCCCTGAGGCCATCCCGTGATCGCCAGCGGCGACCCTTGGGCGATCGGCTTTCGATGCCGCGGCGGACCCTCGAGGCCGCATCGCGGCATGACCGCGAATGCCGGACCACCACGCGTAACCGGCCCAGGCCATGAGCCGGTCGTTTCGAAGCACGAGGGTTCATCAAGAGCAGGACTCAACACATGCACCATACCAAGCTGATCATCCCGACGATTCTGGCCGGTGTCCTGAGCTGGACACCGACGGGGATCCTAGCCGATCCCGGGGAAACCTGGCTGAGCTACGCCGATGCCCAGGATCCCCCTCCCGGCGAGGCGACTCGCTCTTCGGGGACGGCCGCATCCGAAACGACCGCCACCACCTCGGAATGGCAGAAGCCCCTGCCGATGAGCTTCAGCATCTCCTACACGCTGGTCAGCGACTACGTCTTTCGCGGCATTAACTTTTCGGAATACGCCCGAGAAGGCCGCGAGCGGCTCAACCACCAGATGGCCACGTCACTGTCCTTCGACCTGGCCCCGCTTTGGGGCGGCAAGCCCGGCCAGTGCGGCGAAATCGGCTTCGACACCTGGTTCGAGTGGTACGCGGCCCAGCAGAAGCTGAACCCCACCACGGGAGAGAACATCCAGGAAATCGACTACACGCTGTGGTATCTGTATCACGTCGAGCCGATCGCCACGGACGTCAAGGTCGGCTGGATCATGTACGTCTATCCCAACGTTCGCGGGGTCGGCAACGACGATCGGACCCACGAGTGGTTCATCTCGCTGGCCCACAACGACGCCTGGCTGTGGCGGGGACTCGGCTATCAGGGCGAGGCCGGCATCCTCAACCCCACCGTCACCTGGTATCACGACATGCACATCTCGGGCGGAGACTGGATCGAGGTGGGCATCAGCCATCCGTTCGAGTTAGCCCGCAACCTTACTTTTACCCCCAGCTACGTACTGGGTATCGACTCCGGATGGTACGGACCGTTCGTGCAGGACGACCGCGACACACGCATCGCCCTGATGACCTACGGCATCGACCTGACCTACGACCTGACGGAGCTGCTCCAGTTGCCGCCCTGGGCGGGAAGCATCACGATCTCCGGCTTCCTCAACTTCACCGACCTGATGGACCAGATCGAGCACTACCGGCCCATCGTGGGCACCCGCGACGAACTGTACGGCGGGATGAAACTGGCGTGGTCGTGGTAGCGGGCGACCGGCAGTCAAAAACAAGTTGCGCAGAGACCGCGGCGGCCGCGGTCTCTTTTCTCTCGCGCGTCGCCCGCGGGCAAGACAGGCTGACCAAGGTTCCAGCGGCCACCCCCTCGACCACCGGAAGGCCCTGGCGGCTTACGTCGCCACCGGCTCCGGCGCCGTTTCTCGTCGGGCCGCCACCACGGCATGGATGACCTTGATGAGGGCCTGCCGGTCGATGGGTTTGGCCACGTATTCCGTGCAGCCCGCCTGCAAGCATCGCTCCCGATCCCCGCTCATGGCGTGCGCCGTCAGGGCAACGATGGGACCGCGGTAGCCGCAGGTCCGCAGCAGGTTCGAGGCCGTGTAGCCGTCCATCACCGGCATCTGCATGTCCATCAGAACGGCGTCGAAGGGCTCACCTCGTTCCTGTGCATCCCGAACCGCATCCAACGCCAGCTTGCCGTTCTCCACCACGGCGACCTCCGCGCCGGCCTTCTTGAGGATGAAACAGATCAGCACCTGATTGTCGGGACCGTCTTCGGCCAGGAGCAGCCGAACACCCCGCAGCGAAGGGTTGGAGTCCGCCGCGGTCTTCGCCACGGGCGGCGGGGCCAAGGACTCCTGGGCGTGCTCCAGCATCCTCGACCCTTCGCACGGCTCCGCCGCGATCGTCGCCCGGAAACACGTGCCCACGCCGGGCTGGGTATCCGCGACCACGACGTCGCCGCCGAGCAGACGGGCCAGCCGACGGCTGATGGTCAGGCCCAGGCCGGTGCCGCCGTACCGACGCGTGGTGGTTGCGTCCGCCTGCTGAAACGGCTGAAACAGGCCGGCCACCTGCTCGGGGGTCATGCCGACGCCGGTGTCGATGACGTCGATCTGCAAGATCGGCCGGTCTTCAGAGTAATAACGGGCCACCACTCGGATGCCGCCTTCCGCCGTGAATTTGATCGCGTTGCCGACCAGGTTCACGAGGATCTGCCGCAGCCGCAGAGGATCGGTCCGCACGACCTCCGGAATCGGCCCTACATACTCCACGGCCAGCCGCAACCGCTTCATCTCAGCGCGGACCCGCATCAGCGAAGCCACTTCGGCCAGCACCTGCGCGGGGGCACAGGGGATCTGCTCGATGTCCAGCTTGCCCGCCTCGATCTTGGAGATATCCAGGATGTCGTTGATGATGGCCAGCAGGTGCTCGCCGTTGCGGCGGATGGTGCGGAGGGCCTCCTGCCGCTCGACCTCGGACAACGCCGGATCCATCAGCGTGTCCGTGAACCCGAGAATGGCCGTCATCGGCGTGCGGATTTCGTGGCTCATGTTGGCGAGAAATTCGCTCTTCGAGCGATTGGCGGTCTGGGCTTCACGGCTGGCGGCGGCGAGTTGCTGCATGGCCGCCTCGAGCTGGATGGCGGCGGCCCGCTCGCGCTCCAGGGCCTCGGTGAGCAGCATGTTCGCCCGCAGCGCTTGATGCTCGCTCTGTTTCCGCTCGGTGATGTCCAGAATTACGCCGACGATCCCGCCCACGGAGCCATCGGGATTATTGAAGGTCCTCTTGTAGAACAACACATCCCGAACCGTGCCCTCCCGGTGTCGTACCTGGTTCTCGTAGGTCTGAGGCCCGCCGTTGGCGAGGAGATCCTCGTCCTGCTCGCGGTAGGTTTGGGCGAGGTCGGGCGGGGCGATGTCGGCGGCGGTCTTCCCGATGATTTGTTCGCGAGAAAGGCCGAGGAAATCCGTGAAGGCCTGGTTGCACCCCAGGTAGCGACCACTCGTATCCTTATAAAAGATCGGGTTCGGGATCGTGTCCATGAGCTTCTGGAGAAACGCGTGGGCCACCCGCAGGTTCTCCTCGGCCTGCTTTCGCTCTGAGATGTCTACGAACGTCTCCAGCAGCTTGGGCCGGCCTTTGATGGCGAGGCGAAGCGCGGACTTGAGCACGGGGAGGTGGCTGCCGTCGGCCCGAACCAATGCCCGCTCGGCATTGTCCACCGTCTGACCCAGGTCGGTGATCGGGCACCGAGACTTCTCGGCTGGGCAGAGGACGTCATGGCAGATCTTGCCGACGATGTTGGCGGCATCCGTGCCCAGCATTCGGGCGGCGGCGGGGTTCACCTGCTCCACCACATGCGTCTCGGCATCGATGATGGCGACGCCCGCGCTGAGGCTGTCCATCAGGAGCCGTTGCAGGGCCTCGCTCTCCCGCAACTGGTCCTCGGCCCGTTTGCGTTCCGAGACGTCGCGAACGATGGCTTGCAAGAGCATGCGGCCGTTGAGGGAGATCGCCTTCAAGCTGACTTCGGTGTCGATGAGCTCCCCGTTCAAACAGCGATGCACCCAGGAGAAGGCCTGGGGTGACCCCTCCATGGCCGCGCGCAGGTATTCGGCGGCGGCCGCCTCTGACCTTCGCCCGTCGGGCTGGGTCTCCGGAGAGAACTCGACGGGTGAACGCCCGATCAGATCCTCCTGCCGGCACTTGAGAATGCGGCAGGCCTGCTCGTTGCACTCCAGGAACACGTCGGTCATCAACATGATGCCGTCTGAAGCATCTTCGAAGAGTCGCCGGTATTTGGCTTCGCCCTCCCGGAGCCGGGCCTCGGTTTCCCTCTGCTTGGTGATATCGCGGAGCTGTTCGACGATGAGCACGACGTCGCCGGCCTCGTTCAGGACCGGGATGGAGCGGGCTTCGAGCCACCGAGCGCGGTCGGGCAGGTACTTTTCCACCACCGTGCTCTGTCGGGTGCGCAAGGTCGTGGCCGCCGGACAATCCTCGCAGCAGACGGAACGGCCCAGCAGCTCGAAGCAGCGGCGTCCCTCCACCTCTTCGCGGGTCTTGCCGAGCAATTCGCAACCCGCCCGGTTGTACCGCAGGATGGTGTGGTCCGGCATCTGGAGGGCGACCACGTCCGGAATGCCGTCAAGGATCGTATCCAGAAGCCGCATCTGCTCGCGGAGCCTTTCCTCGGTGCGCCGGCGGTCGGTCACATCGACGTTGAATTCCGCGATCAAACGGCGGCCCTGGGCGTCTTCGAACGGAATCGTATGGACCTCCACCACCCGGTTGTTCTCTCGCGGCAGCGTTTCTTCGCTGACCTGGGGCTGGCCGGTGGCCACCGCTTTCGGGATGCCGCAGGTGGAGCAGGGCCGGTCGCCCCCCATGAAGTACTCGTAGCATTTGCGGCCCGTCGGATCGCCGTAGACCTTCTGCCAGGCCGGATCGACGTAATGCAGGTTGTACTGCTCGTCCGTGATGTTGATGCCCGTCTTGGTGATGCCGAGGATGGTCTCGAGCCGATGGTGTGTCTCGACCAGATCCGCTTGTGTCCCTCGTCGCTCGTGGTTCAGTAGAGCCAGCGACACCTGGTCGCCCAGTTGGCAGGCGAAGGCGATCTCATCCGGCGTCCAGGAGTGGGCGCGATCCACGTGCTCGAAGCGGAGCATGCCCAGGTTACGGCCTTCCACGCGAATCGCGACGTCCAGCATCGCCGTGATGCCGCGCGGCCGGAGGCAGCCGGCGGCGTAGCCCGCGGTGCGCGGGTCGTGGGCCGGGTCCTCCATCGCAAGGTGCCTGGCGGCCTGAAGATGCTCGAACTCCGCCTCGAACTCGCTGCGCCGAAGCACCTGCCCGCTGCTGTGCCGGCCGGGTGTCGCTTCGTAGAGGTCCGCGCACCGCAGCTCGGTCCCGTCGTCGTTGAACAGCCAGATGCTCACGCGTTCCACATCAGCGGCAGCGGATGCCCGTTGCGTCACCTCGCGGAAGAAGGCTGCGTGATCCGCGGCATTCGGCGAAGTGGACAGCGTGGCGATCACTTCCTGCTGCCTTCGAGTGCGGAGCAGGGCCTCTTGCAAGGCCAATTCGCGAAGATCCTGTTCCGCCTGCCAGATCCGCTTCCGCACCTCCGTCTTCCTGCGAGTTGATTCGGCGCGATGGCGGAAAGAGTAGGTGCCCAGCCCAAGCATCAGGGCCACAAGCAAGACCGGGACCGCGGCGCCCAGCGCTCCCCGACGCAGCCCGGCCAGTCGCCGCTGATACTCCTCAGCGGTCAGGTCGACCGCGGCCACGCAGACCAGCTCGCCGCCGGAATCGAAGACCGGCACGAAACCGGTGATGAAGGTCCCCCACTTGTCCGCGTAAGGCTCCGGTGTGGTCAGGGCCAGGCCCTCACGCAGGGCCGCCTCCAGGGCCGGCGGGGCTTCGTCGTAGGGCTCCAGCAGCCTGGCCTGATCAACCACGCCGTCGCCGTCGGCGTCAACCGGCAAGGCCGAGTCCACACCGAAGAGAACTTGCCCGTCTCTCAATAAGGCTGTGTAAAAATACTTGGTGCCCGGCGTGGCCTGGAGAAACTTCCGCATCGGCTGGAGGATGCGGTTGTAGGACTCACCGCCGTACTGGTCCGGCGACACCAGGGTGCGGTGAAGATCGCCGTCGATCAGGCTCGCGGCGGCGTGGGTCAGACGCAGCAGGTGGGAATGGACTTCGTCGCGATGAGCCTCGCGGGCACTCTGATATAACCAGGCCAGGAGCCCGGTGGCCAGGACCAGGAAAACTCCACCGGCGAGGCAGCCCTCCCGAAGCGGATGAATGGCACACCGCTCGGTGTTCGTCCTGGGATCACTCGCCATGGTGTCCCCCCAACCCCTGACCCGGCCCGGCCCACTGGCGCTCACCAGCCCCGTCCTCATACCACGCCCACCCTGCCCCGACC
>Ga0129299_1000405_pt1 | contig 26923 bp, 24 predicted proteins | sample ConPoolayeCmetaG_FD_94477 | JGI IMG/M metagenome (GOLD analysis project Ga0129299, IMG submission 94477) | Hot spring microbial mat communities from California, USA to study Microbial Dark Matter (Phase II) - Cone Pool mat layer C metaG ...
TACTTCATCGCTGTATCCATGCCGCTTAGGATTGGGCGTGTAGCGATATCCGCAGGCCTTGCATTTGTAGCGTTGACTCCCAACTTCGGTCCGCCCTGATTTGACCTGTTGCTTCTGGTTGCTACATTTTGGACATTGCATGACACTATTATTGCATATATCCAGACAGTTAGCCACTCCCACACATTGGGAACAAATGCACTAGTTCTCTAAGTGTGGTAAAATACCATCGCTATGACAACAACCGAAAAATTCCGCACGCCGACCCCGCCCGTCGGCGTTATTGAGTCACTTTCACAGGGTTTTGAAACAGTAGCTGGCAACTTGGGTCTACTATTGCTCCCGCTACTGCTCGATCTGCTATTGTGGGTAGGCCCCCGCCTTGCTTTTGGGCCGGCCATCGAGGCCGCTTACCGCGAGGTTTGGAAGCCTGCATTGGTCAATTCGGAGCAAGAAATCCCTGAGGCGGCGGCAGAATTATTCCAGTTCATGGCCACTGCCTCTGAAACTGTCCCGCCTGTTTACTTGCCCGTGCTTGGTATACCAAGCCTCATGGCTTGGCATGCCGCCCAGCCGCTTCCCTTCAGCTATACCCCGCCCGTGTGGGTCATTGATACGCCTGCCGGCATTATGGGTGTAGAAGTGCTGGCGCTGGGGAGCGGGATTATCCTGATCAGCTTCTACATTACCTTGATCGCCCAGCAGGTAGGGGAAGGCAGGATCAGCCTGAGAAATGTGCTGGCTCGTCTGCCAGCCAACGTCTTTTGGCTGTCCCTCTTTGTCGTAGGGGGAGGCATCCTGCTATTGGCGATGTTCTTACCGTTCTTTGTCTTGGCGGCCGGGCTGTCCCTGCTCAACGGCTTCCTAGGGAATATCGCGACTGTCGGAGGGATGGTCTTCCTGCTGTGGGTCAGCCTGTTTGGTATTTTCACCGTCCATAGCATTGTGATGCATCGCCGGAATCTGTTCGGAGCACTCTGGGACAGCGTGCGCGTGGTGCAGTGGAATATGTCAGCTACCCTGTTTCTTGTGCTGTTGATTGTGGTGCTGAATTCAGCTTTATCGTTTGTGTGGTCACTGGCGGATACAGCTTCATGGCTGGCTTTACCCGCCATTGCAGGAAACGCCTTCATCAGCACAGGGCTGTGGGCGGCAACGTTTGTCTTTTTTAAGGACAGGTACAGGTACTGGCGGGAAATGCGGGAAGAGCTGATCGCGGAACTTGAACGGAGAAGGATACAGCAACATCGGAGCTAGGCCGGGTTGCGGTTGCAGAGGAGAAAGTAAGCGGAATGAATCGCAGGCAGGAAGATGAAACTGCTCGGTATGATGAGAGTACCATTCAACATCTGAGCGGGCTGGAGGCTGTCCGCCGGCGCCCAGGTATGTATGTGGGAGGCACGGACTTGAAGGCTCTCCATCATCTCGTTTATGAGGTGGTGGATAATGCGATTGACGAGGCGCTGGCAGGAGCCTGTGATGAGATTCAGGTGACGATCTTGAAGAGCGGCGGTGTGCGTGTAGTGGATAACGGACGCGGCATTCCGGTAGGCATCCACCCAACTGAAGGTATCTCGACCCTTCAGTTGGTCATGACCGAGCTGCATGCAGGCGGTAAGTTTGGGACGGGAGCCTACAAGGTATCAGGCGGCCTGCACGGAGTGGGCGTCTCCGCTGTCAATGCACTTTCCGCAGGACTGGAAGCGGAGGTCTGGCGCGACGGTTACGCGTGGCGGCAACGCTACAAACAGGGTGTCCCGGTATCAGAAGTGGAGTGCCTTGGTAAGGTAAAAAGAACAGGTACGTCTATTACCTTCTGGCCTGACCCAACGATCTTCCCTGACACCAACTTTCGCTTTGAGACGCTCATGCAGCGCTTCCGTGAGATGGCATTTGTGGCTCGTGGTGTTACTATCCATCTGTCTGATGAGCGGACTGAGCCTTACCCCAGAGAAATGTCCTTCTACTTTGAAGGGGGCATTCGCTCGTTCGTGCGCTATCTGAACCGCAACCGCGAAGTTCTGCATGATGTGGTGTATGTGGATCGGGTTGTGGAGGTCGAAAAACTAGACGGACTTAAGGTAGAGATTGAGGTCGCGTTCCAGTATGCTGACTACTACTCCGAGTCTATCCTGAGCTTTGCCAATACCATCAACACCCACGATGGCGGCACTCACCTAGAGGGATTGCGGACAGCTTTGACGCGTGCCATCAACTACTATGCCTACAAAGCTGGTGTTCTGAAAGAAGGCGACCCTAATTTCACTGGTGAGGATACGAGCGAGGGGCTGACGGCCATTGTCAGCATCAAACACCCCAATCCCCAATTTGAAAGCCAGACCAAAGTCAAGCTGATGAACCCTGAAGTAAAGGGGCTGGTACAGTCTGTTGTGACTGAGGTTCTTGGTGACTTCCTGCAGTCTGACACGCGGGGAGCAAAGGCCATTTATGATAAGTGCCTGATCTCCTCGCGGGCACGGATTGCCTCCAAGCGTGCGCGTGACCTGATCCGCAGTACCCCTTTGCAGAGCACTACTTTGCCGGGTAAGCTGGCCGATTGTTCCTCCACTAATCCGGCGGAGTCAGAGCTGTATATCGTGGAGGGTGACAGCGCAGGCGGGAGCGCCAAGCAGGGACGCGACCGGCACTTTCAGGCTATCCTGCCGTTACGGGGCAAGATTTTGAACACCGAACGCGCCCGGCTGGACAAGGTACTTGAAAACAAAGAGGTACAGGCTCTCATTTCGGCGCTTGGCGTCGGGGTAGGAGATGATTTTGACCTGTCGCGTTTGCGCTACGGGCGGATCATCATCATGACAGACGCTGACGTGGACGGCGCCCATATCCGTACCTTGCTTCTCACGTTCTTCTTCCGCTACATGCCTGAATTGATCGAGCAGGGGCACCTGTTCATCGCCCAGCCTCCGCTGTATCTGGTTCAGAGTGGTAAAAAGTATGCTTATGCGTACACTGACGAACAGCGCGATATGCTGGTGCAGGAGTTTGGTGAGAAGGCAACTATCCAACGGTATAAGGGCCTGGGTGAAATGAACCCGGAACAATTGTGGGAAACAACCATGAATCCTGCCAACCGTATCTTGTTGCAGGTAACCATTGAGGATGCGGCCATTGCAGATAGAACATTCGACATGCTGATGGGAAGCAGTGTACCGCCGCGCCGCAAGTTTATCCAGACCCATGCACGCAGTGTGCGCAACCTGGATATATGAGGACACAAGGAATCTCAAAGGGCGCTGTCTTCGAGACAGCGCCCTTTTTGTTTGGCAGGTGAGGGATGAATGTCAACTCTCAATGATCTCGACAGTGTAGAGCCTGTCGCCGGGCTGGGGATCGCGGCCCGGATCGCGAGGGCGGATTCGCATTAACACTTCCAATGACGCTGAATCAGCCACCTTCCCAAAGACAGCATGTTTGCCGTCCAGCCAGTTGGTAGCTGTGTGAGTGATAAAGAACTGACTTCCGTTAGTGTTCGGGCCTGCATTGGCCATTGAGAGGATGCCAGGGCCGTCATGCCGTAGCTGAAGGGCAGAAGCTTCGTCATCGAAGCGATAACCAGGGCCGCCCCGCCCAGTGCCTGTTGGATCGCCGCCCTGCACCATAAAGTTCTCAATGACGCGGTGAAATGTTGTGTTGTCATAGAAGCCGTCACGGGCGAGGAATACAAAGTTATTGACGGTAGCCGGCGCTTTGTCAGCAAAGAGGGTCACCCGGATGTCCCCATGCTCGGTCTTGAAGATGGCTGTGTATTTCTTCTGGGGATCAATGCCCATTGCCGGCGGGCTTGTGTATTGCTTAGACATGCTTTTACTCTCTTTCTTTGCAAATGATTGTTGACTATGTATCCTGTTGCCCGCTCGACCGACGGGCGGCCCGGCGCTCGGCGCGCCTTGCCTCGCGATCCATGCCTCCGCGGTTGGCGACCAGCCAGTTCATGCAATTCTCGTCGTGGCCCATCAGTACATCAGCGGCCAGAATCGCCATCTTGATCTCCGGCTCAAGCGGGTTTGTGATGGCACACGGCATACCAGCGGCGATTGCCATGGCCACGAAGGTCGCATTAAGGGTTGGGCGACCCGGTAGCCCAAACGAGATGTTGCTCGCCCCGCAGATCGTGTTGACCCCCAGCTCTTCGCGGCAACGGCGTACCAGCCTGAAGACACTTGCGCCCGCGTAACGTACCGCTCCTGCCGGCATCACCAGCGGATCAATCAACACGTCCTCACGCGGGATACCATGATCTTCTGCCCGCTGGACGATTTTGCGGGCGATCTCAAAACGCACATCTGGGTCCTGCGAGATGCCAGTTTCATCGTTGCTGATGCCAATCACCGCCGCATGGTACTTCTTGACCAGCGGCAAGACTTTTTCCAGCCGCTCTTCTTCGCCGGTCACTGAGTTGACCAGTGGCTTGCCCTGATAAGCGGCTAAGCCTGCCTCAAGCGCCTCGACCACAGAGGAGTCAATGGAAAGAGGAACATCGGTGATGGCCTGAACGCGGCGGATTGTCTCTGCCAGAATGGCGGGTTCATCCGCTAGAGGGATTCCAGCGTTCACATCCAGCATATGCGCCCCAGCGGCGACCTGTGCCAGTGCATCGGCTTCAACCCGGCTGAAATCCCCTGCGGCCATCTCAGCCGCAAGCCTCTTACGGCCGGTGGGATTGATTCGCTCCCCAATGATCACGAAAGGCAGATCAGGCCCAATACGGACAGTTTTAGTGGATGAGGAGAGAATAGTTTCCATTCGTGACTGTCTCCCAGTGAGCGCCAGTGTCTACTGGCGTAGAGCTTGACTCATAGCGCGAATGTGAGAGGGGGTACTGCCGCAACAGGCGCCGATAATGCGCGCCCCTTCAGCACGCAGTTGGACGGCGTACTCAGCCATGATCTCCGGTGTGCCGTCATAAACCGGAACGCCATTTTCAAGATGAGGGATGCCGGCGTTAGCCTTGGCCACAAGCACGACATCGGGGTTCAAGGCGTGCATCTTGGTAATAACTGTTTTGATCTCATCCGGGCCATTGCCGCAGTTGCCGCCCAGTGCCAGCACATCGAACTTGCTGAGCGTGTTCAGAGCCTGCTCCGGGGTTACTCCCATCATGGTGCGCCCGCGTGTATCGAAAGTCATGGTAGTGACAAGGGGAAAGGCGGGTGCAACACGGCGGCATCCTTCGACAGCGGCTCGTACTTCCTCAAGGTCTGACATAGTTTCGATCCAGAGTACATCTACCCCGCCTTCGACGAGGGCACGGGCCTGCTCTTCAAAGGCGGCCACAGCTTCGTCAAAGGTCAGTTCGCCATAGGGGGCTAGAATATACCCGCTGGGGCCGATGTCACCGGCTACGACAACCGGATGCGGGGCGGCCTCTGCTTCTTCACAGGCCAGACGTGCCGCCGCCCTATTCAGCTCAGCGGCCCGCTCAGAGAGGTTGTGTAACCCCAGACGCAATCGGTTACAACCGAAGGTGTTGGTGAGGATAATCTGCGCCCCTGCTTCAATGTATCCCCGATGGACGCTTCGCACTCTGTCAGGATGTTCAACATTCCATAGTTCAGGTGAATCGCCTTGAGTAAGGCCCAGCGAAAACAACATAGTCCCCATAGCGCCATCGGCAATGATGGTCTCACCAGAGGCGAGCAGGTCTTGCAGACTCGTTCTCATGTTTTCCCTCCTCGATCTTGCCCCTAGTCTGCGGCAGGCTGTCTGCGCCGAAGTGCCAGGAGTTTCTTGGCTGTTTCGACGGCGACGGAAGCATCCTTACAGTATGCATCAGCTCCGATTTCCTCTGCAAATGCCTCATTGAGCGGAGCGCCCCCAACCAGCACGATATACCGGTCGCGAAGGTTGCGTTCTTTCAGCTCATCAATGACTACTTTCATGTATACCATGGTGGTTGTCAACAAGGCAGACATGCCTAGAATATCTGCGTTGTGTTCTTGAAGCGCGGCTATAAATTTGTCTGCATCCGTGTTGATACCTAGATTGATCACTTCGATGCCAGCGCCTTCCCACATCATGGCTACCAGATTCTTGCCGATGTCATGGATGTCTCCCTTGACTGTCCCGATCACAGCAGTCCCGATCTTGGGCGCGCCTGTCTGTGTCAGCAAGGGGCGCAGAACTTCCATGCCTGCCTTCATGGCTTTGGCGGCCATTAATACCTCAGGGACAAAGATCACCCCCGCCCCGAAATCCTGCCCTACAATGTCCATCCCGGCCACTAATCCCCGCGTCATCGTTTCATAGGCGGTCATGCCGCGCCGCAGGCATTCATTGACCTCTGCCACGACCTCCTCGGCCAGCCCGTCATAGAGATCGTCCATCATCAACTCAAGTAATTCTTCTGTGCTCAGGTCTTGCAGATTAGGGGATTGATCGCTCATGGATCCAGTTTACCTCTCCGGATGAGATGTGGAACGCTCCCTTGTTCGGTTGCGCCGCCCATCGGGGGATGGGGCTGGCGCATCAGGGAGAATGCCTGCCAGATGCGGGAACGGATCAGTGGCATGCGGCAGGGACATGGCCGCGACAAAAAGGTCCTGAAAGGCCGGATTGAGCGGTGAGGCGACATGCTCAACAGCACGGGCGGCCTTCAGCGCGACCTCCCGCTGGGTGGCGTTGAGCAGGGCGATGCGTGCTCCATCGCCGGCGGAGTTGCCTACTGCTGTCACCTGTGAAAGATCACAGTCCGGGATCATGCCCAGAATCATGGCATGTAGCGGGTCAATGTAACTGCCAAAAGCGCCGGCAAGCTTGATCCGGTCTACGTGGTCAACGCCAAGATGGTTCATCAACAGTTTCACTCCGGCGTATAGAGCGCCTTTCGCAAGCTGGATGGCGCGAATATCCTGCTGAGTGATAACAATCTCATGGCCGGTAGCACTCTGCGAGGCAGTGGCCAGCACGAACTCGTATGCCCGGCCATTGTGGCGGATATATGGGCTGCGCTGGGCGGCGTCCTCTGCAAAACGCCCCCCGGACTTGATCAGGCCGGCGGTGAACAGTTCAGCTACCACTTCGATCATGCCAGAGCCGCAGATGCCCGTTGCACCCAGTGACTCGTCCGGCCCCAGTTCGTCGCTCCACCGATCATCGCCGATCACCTTGAAACGGACTTCTCCCGTCTCGCGGTTGATACGAACACGCTCAATCGCGCCGGGAGCGGCACGCTGTCCATGTGTGATCTGTGCCCCCTCAAAAGCCGGGCCGGTCGGGCTGGAGGTAGAGAGCATCCGATCCTTATTACCAAGCAGAATCTCAGCGTTTGTTCCGACGTCAACTACTAATGTGATCTGGTCGTCGAGATTAGGCTGTTCTGCCAGCAAGACACCTACATTATCCGCACCGACAAAACCGGCGATGCAGGGCAGGATGTGTACCATAGCGCAGGGATGCACCGCCTTCAGCCCCAGATCGCGGGCCTTCATGTCAACCGGGTCATAGGTGGCTAGTGCAAAGGGCAGTCCCCCCAGCTCAACCGGATCAATCCCCAGCAACAGGTGATGCATGACGGTATTGCCAACCAGCACCAGATCGGTGATCGCAGATGGCGGGATACCTGCTGTCTTGGCGGCGTTGGTGGCCAGCGTGTTGAGTGCCGCAATGATGGCACGGTGCATCCGGTTGACACCCTGCGGCTCCATCATGCCGTAAGAGATGCGGCTCATCAGGTCTTCGCCGTAGCGTACCTGCGGGTTCATCATAGACTCCGTTGCCAGCAATTCGCCCGTGCGCAGATCGCATAAATGGGCCGCCACTGTGGTCGAGCCTACGTCAACTGCCAGCCCGTATAAACCTTCGTTGTAGCCCGGTTCAACGCGGATCACCTCGCGGTTTTGCCACACTGTCACTGTAACAGCCCAATTGCCATCCCGCAGAGTCTTTTGCAGTGTCCGGAGGAGTACAGGGTCAATAGTTAGATTGGCCAGCCTCCACTGCTCAGCCAGCGCGGCACGTAATCGTTCCCAGTCGCCGGCACTTTCGAGTGCGGCAGGCTCAACTTCAACATAGGCCAATCGCACCGCAGGTGCTACCTCAATGGTCAGGTCACTGGCCGCCTTGCGGACTACTTGCTTGCGGGCCTGGCTCTCCTCTGGAACGGTGATCAGTACATCCCCCAGAATACGGGCAGAACAGGCAAAACGGCGCTCCTCCAAGTTGATGCCATGTTGAGCGGCATAGGCCAGCTCGGCTTCGTCGGGCGGGGACAGGTGTTCATCTGCTGAGGTAATGCCATGCTTAGGAAACGTGCCTCGTTCCAGTGAAATGAGGCACTTGCCGCAGGTCTGGCGGCCTCCACAAATGGACTCGATCTCCACGCCAAGAGAGCGAGCGGCGTCCAGCACAGTCGTGCCGGACGGCACATCACCCTGTCTTCCGGAGGGCATCAAGATCAAACGGTGAGTTGGGAGGGGGGGAGTCGCTTTTTCGGACATAGTTCCTCTCATAACTCTTGTGTTGGGCTAATGATAGCGCAAGATGGATCGTAATCCCACTACGAGGCGGTTATTGATTTGGGAGTGCATCTGCGATACAAATTGTACCGGATTCAACCCCCTATCTGTTAGATGCAACTGAAGAGAGAAGGTGTCCTGTGCGACTCGAAGTTCGGCCTGTTACATCCCGTCGTGAACGGCAAATCTTTCTGACTTTCCCTTGGTGCATTTACAAAAACGATCCGCTCTGGGTGCCGCCGCTCCTGCCCCAGCGTGCCTCCCGCCTTGATCCTGCTAAGAACCCTGTCATATCAGGAGGGGCAGTACAGCCCTTCATTGCATGGCGGGGAGATGAGCCGGTTGGGACGATTGTGGGTGCAGTAGATGCAGAACGCAACGCTGCATGGGAAGAGAATAACGCCATCTTTGGCCTTTTTGAGTGCATTGAAGATTACAGCGTCGCAGAAGCCCTGTTTGATACAGTTGCGGCATGGGCACGGCAACAGGGCAAGCCGCGGCTGTGGGGGCCATGGCCGTTGGATTATGAGGATAGCCATGGCTTTCTGGTCAAAGGGTGGGATCGCCGTCCGGTAGTGATGTGTGCCCACAATCCTCCCTATTACCCGGAATTTGCCGAACGGTATGGCATGAAGAAGGCGCGGCGTGACAGCCTTGCCTTTGCATATGACACGACGACCCATGATCCCTCTCAGGTCATGCCGGAAAAACTCCAGCGTGTGGCTGAAAAGGTGCGCCGGCGCGGAGGGATTACGATCCGCCCGGCTAACTTTGACCGCTGGGACGAAGAGATCGAGGTTGCCCTCGATGTCCTCAACCGCGGGCTGGCTGTGCTGGGTGAAACGCGGGGTTTCTGGTCAGCGGCGCGGCTGTCTGCACTTGGTAAAGCTCTGCGGCCTGTCCTCGACCCAGAATTGATTTTATTTGCTGAGGTTGACGGGAAGACGGTCGGCTGGGTAATGGGGTTGCCCGACCTGAACGAGGCCATCGCGGCGGCTAACGGCCTGCGCTACCCATGGAATGCGGTACAGTTCTGGCTGGCACTGCGCCGCAGGCCGGCTTGTGTCAGCATGAAGAGCATTGCGGTTGACCCGGACTATTGGAATCGGGGCATTGATGCGCTGTTGATCTATGACTTCAGCAGAAATGCGCTGGAGAAAGGGTTCAAATGGGGCGACTTCTCACTGACAGGGGAAGACAACCCGATGACCCCGCGTATTGTCACTCATCTGGGGGGGCATGAGTATAAGCGGTACCGCATCTATGACCTGACCGGATTGATCTGAGGGCACGTCCCAATGGGGTAGGCACCCGCTGTTCCTATTCAATCGGTATGATCAACTGTACGGCGTCTCCAGCCTCTTCTGCCAAAGACAGCCGGTTGCCTGTCAAAGGGTCGTAGAGGCCCACTGACAACCGGTATTCGCCCGCTGGAAGTGAAGGAGGCAAGGCTATGCTGTAGCGGTCGTCAATGACTGTTCCTGCCGTCCAGATGCGGGTTGGGGCATAACTGCTCACTGGAATGCCATCGTGCTGGGCGGCGATCATTCCGCTGGCGTCCAGCAGGTGGATAAATACCTTGTAATCTGTGCCGGGCGGTGCAATGACTTCCCATTGTAGCCATACGTTCAGCCACTGCCCGTCTGATTGCTCAGACAGTTGATAGGAGACTCCCGCCAGACTGATCTCCCCGTTGCCGAAGGCCTGTCCGACAGGTTGCAGGGGTGGGATGTCTGGCGGAAAGCTATATGGTATAAGCCGATAACCTCCAAACCATGTCTCTGCACCGACAAAGCCACGTTCGGCCAGCCAACGTTCTGCGCCATTGGCGGGGTTGCCGGCTGACGTTCCCTCTGTGACCAGCCACAATCGCCTATGCCATTGACTCATGCGCTCCAGCATGTTCTTCGTTCCGGCGCTGAGCGGATCTTCGAAGACCAGCCCTGTGTCAGGGATGCTTCCGTGATAGCGGTCAATCCAGCTCAGATAGCTGTAGGGGAGGACAAGCGCGATACCGTCGCCGGGCCTGACTCGGTTCGAGACAGCAGAGACGAGATCATCAAACCCTTCCAATTCACTGGTCGGGGTAGGCGCGTAATCATTGAGTGCGCGGGGATAACGCAACAATATGAGCGCGGCCAGTACAACGCCGGCTGTGATCTGTGCGGCTGGCAGAAGCACCGGATGGTATCGCCTGCCCTTTACCAGCCAGAACAGTATGATTGTGCTCAGTGCAATCAGGATGACCTGCCCAGCCAGCAAAGGCCAATCTGGCTGGCCGCTAGACAACCAGAGCATGTCCCACCGCCCCTGCTGAGCCAGCCTGGCTATCCGTGCCCATGGCAGTAATGACAGATCGGTCAGGGCAGGTGCTTGGACAAAGAGTCCGTGCGGGGGAGACTGAGAGGCGGCATTCAGGGCCTGAAAGATGGGGCCTTCGGTAAAGAAGACATCGAGTATGCTGGCAAGCGTCTGGGTGATGGCTGAAATAGACAGCAGGCTGGCAACGGCGATGCTCCGCCATACTGGTTTTGATTGGGCCGCTACATCCAATGCCGGGACAGTCAACAGGGTCAGAGCGGGCATGACTGCCACGAGGAAGCGCGGTCCCCATGCCTGGCCTGCCCACCATTCAGCATAGAAGCTGTATAGCAGGAAGAGCAGGCTGACCTGTCCAAAGCACAGAAGGAGCAAACGTCTGCCCGATTTCCACCCTCTGAGCATCCCTGCCGGTATGAGTATGGTGAAGGGGGCATACCACACCAGCCCGCGCGGCGTGCTGAACAACTGCCCGATGATGCCCGTCGGCAAGTAGCGCCAGTTTAGTCTGCCGGTTGCGCCTGTCTCATGGTACCCTGTCCATAGGGGGGAGCCGAAACGAATCAGGTTATAGATGCCTATCCCAATGACAAATAGTCCTGCTCCTGCCCCAAACGCGATCAGAAGAGGGGCGGCCCGCCTAAGCACAGAGCGCCATGAAGCTGCATCTTTGGCTCCGAACGGCAAGAGATAGAGCAGGTAAATAGGGGCTGTTACCCATGCGGGGGTAGCACTGCTCCCTGCCAGACCAAGCCCTATACCGCCCAGCAAGGCGGCGCGCCAATCATTGTATCGGCAGGCCCGTTCAGTACTTATGATGGCAATCAGAAGTCCCAGAGCGGCGAACGGCTGTGTGAAAAGTGTTTCAGCGTAAGGCCAAGCCAGACTAGCCAGCCCAAAGGTCAGTCCGCCGAGTAGCCCCGTTTTTGGGCTGTAACCCCAAGAGCGTATCGCTAGGTAAAGCCCCCCGCCCGTTAATGCAGTTATCAGGGGAGGAAGCAAAAAAGCGCTCCGCACCGGGCTGATGCCAGCTAGATTAGCCAGCCATACCAGCGGCATAATTACCAGCGAAGGCATGACATCTTTCACCGAGTAGGCATGGCCATCCAAGCCTAGTGCGGTGACAGAGCCTGCTCCTAGGCTGGCTTGTGTCCAGAAGATCACATCGGCATCAAATGTTCCACGCCCTGCCAGACTGCGGGCTACGCTGAAGATGGTCACCTCGTCTATGGACTGGAAGCGCAATGCCGAGGTAGTCAGGTAGATCATCAGCAATAGTAGTCCCAGTAAGAGGGCTACCAGCCGGTCAGGGGGGGTGGTTTCAGGCCTAGAATTTTGCACGGCAAGATTATAACGGCTCAGCAACTTGCCTACACATTTTGTTCTTGCCCGTTAGCTCTGGGTATGTTACGCTAGCAGTATCGTTAGGGGGCTGTTTTGCCAGCCGTATTTACTTGCATGGCCACGCGGCTCTGCCTGCCGTGCAATCTGGAGGGGAAGGTTCGTTGGACAAGCAGGGACACGTGTTGGTTATTGGTGCCGCCAGCCTTGACATCAAAGGCCGGCCCAGCGCTAGGCCGGTGCGGGGCAGTTCGACTCCGGGGTTGATCCGTACCAGCCTAGGTGGTGTGGCCCGCAACATAGCTGAGAATCTCGCCCGCCTAGATGTAGAAACAGTGCTGTTGACGGCGGTCGGTGACGATGATTCGGGCGCTCATATTCTGGGGCAGGCCGCCGGCAGCGGGGTTGACATCAGCGAGGCCCTGGTCGTTGAGGGTCAGCGGACGGGCGCTTACATGGCATTGTTGGCCGAGGATGGCTCACTGGACGTGGCACTGGATGACATGGGAGTCCTAGCCGCCCTGAAGCCTGAGTATTTCGAAGCGCGGCGTTACCTCTTTCAGAATGCACGGATGGCCGCCATTGACGCTAATCCATCCCCTGAGGCCCTTGATACAATTGTGCGGTTGTGTCAGGAATATCGTGTGCCTTTATGTGCTGACCCTACTTCGACAGCTCTAGCCGCTCGACTGCGCCCTCATCTGCCATATCTGTATATGACCTCACCCAATGTGCCTGAGGCAAGTGTCCTATGCGGCGACCGGTTTGAGCCGGGGGATCGGAACGCCGCTCAGGCGGCGGCCTCTCATCTAGTCGCAATGGGGGTTGGGATAGCGATCATCACGCTGGCCGAGTTTGGCGTGGTCTATGCTGATGCCGAAACGAAAGGACATATCCCGGCCATTCAGACCCAGATTGTGGACGCAACAGGCGCCGGAGACGCAATGACCGCCGCAATCATCTTTGGACTGCTGGAAGGGATTCCTCTGGATGAATGTGTACGTCTGGGCGTGACAGCCGCTACCCTGACCCTCCGCTCGCGGGAGACAGTGCGCCCTGACTTGAGCGTTGACTTGCTATACAACGAACTGGTCATTTGATCCCGTCCTGCTCACTGCCTGCCAAGTAATACACCATAGGGGGAGAAACGTGTCCATCTCCGATTACCTTTATGTTGCTCCCGAAGTCCGCACGGCGCTTCAGTCAGGCAAACCTGTTGTTGCACTGGAGTCAACCGTCATCTCGCATGGCCTGCCCCGGCCCGCTAATCTGGAGACCGCGCGTCGTTGCGAGAGCGCCATTCGGGAGGAAGGCGCTGTACCTGCAACGGTCGGCATTATCAAGGGTAAGATCGTTGTCGGGTTAAACGATGTTGAGCTTGAGACCCTTGCTTTGTCTGAGGGGGTGAGAAAGGTATCCCGCCGCGACTTTGCAATCGCAGTCGTGCGGGAAGAGTATGGAGCTACAACGGTCGCCGGGACTATGATAGCGGCACACATGGCTGGAATTAGGCTGTTTGCCACTGGCGGCATCGGAGGGGTACACAGGGGCGATGCTGGAGATATATCGGCTGATCTGCCGGAGTTAGCTCATACTCCTGTGGCAGTCGTCTGTGCTGGCGCAAAATCCATCCTTGACCTGCCGCGCACATTGGAATGGCTTGAGACGGCAGGCGTGCCTGTGATCGGTTACCAGACAGATACCTTCCCGGCTTTTTACTCGGTCAGTAGCGGGCTTCCTGTTGATGCACGGGTTGATACCCCTGCTGAGGCGGCTTCCATCCTGCACCTTCAGTGGTCGCTGGGCTTTGAGAGCGGTGTGTTGCTGGCAGTGCCTCCGCCGGAGGCCCTCGCGTTACCTGCTCATGAGATGGAGTCTGTGATTGAACAAGCTCTCCTTGCGGCGGAGAGAGAAGGTATCCGCGGCAAGGCAATTACTCCCTTTGTGCTGGCAAGGGTAAGTGAATTGACAGCCGGTCGTAGCTTGGCTGTTAACACCGCCCTGCTTGAGAAAAACGCTCGTGTGGCGGCGCAGATTGCTGTCGAGCTGGCCCGCTTACACTGACTCTAATGCGGAGGCGATATGGGTAAGCGTTACATTCCTTTCCTAGCAACGGCGCTCCTTATGCTTTCTGCGCTGGCCTGCAACCTGCCCGGCCCGGCTGGTTCTCCGCCTGAACCGACAGGTGTAACTGAGGCTGTTGTCACTTCACCTGACGCTGTCTCACCGACTACTGCACCAACTAGTACGCCAGCGGCCCAGAACCTGCCTGATCTTCCTCTTTCGCCTGCGGCAAGCCAGACTGGCTCGCCTGTGCCGCCAACCGATTTGCCCTCTGCAACGGTTGTCCCACCGATAGTAACTTCTACGGCTATACCCCCTTCACCCACTTTGCCCCCTTCGCCAACCCTTACTTTTACCCCCGCCATCCCGACACCAAGCCCAGCCATGATGTCTGCCCCTGTTGTGTCCACTCAAGCGCCGTCCGGACAGCGCCCGGCGCTAAACACGCTGAACAAGATAGCCAACCCAAACTTTACGACAGGACAGTACAACTACACAGCTCCGAACGGGGTGACAATAACCGGTGTGCCTGCGGAGTGGTTGCCGTGGGCAGACTTAAGCGTGGGCGGATGGCCTCGCTACGAAGAAGAACAGCATCCAGCCCATCATTTTGTGGAAAGCGACTGGGCTTCTTGGCGTTTTTACACGGAATATTCCAACTTTCGGGGCGGGTTGATGCAACATTTCTTTGATTTGCAACCCGGCGCAGTTTACCGTGCCAATTGTTGGATGTTCGCTCATGCAGGGGAGCCGGGGGTAGGACTGCCTTCAGAAGGATACATCAACCTGCGTATGGGCATTGATCCTCTGAACGGCAACAGCCCGGATGCGCCGAGCATTGTATGGGGAGTCACGCATGCCAATATGATCGGCAGTGTAGCCAACGTACAAGGAGATGTTTACACAGCCCATGATCTGTTCGATCCCTACACAGTGATTTTCGTTGCTCCTTCCCCTTCCGCTACTCTGTGGGTTGAGGCACGTACTACCTACCCCTTCCATCGCAACGAGGTTTGGATTGACTCCTGTGAGATGCGGGCAATCGGTTGGGCTGAAGATTTTGGCATGCGCTGATCAGTCTGTTCTGAATCAAGACCGCCCGGCCAGTACGTGAGCATTGCCGGGCGGTCCCGCTTAAATCAGACCTTAGCTAAAACAGTTGGAGCTTGATGGGGAAGATCAGGTTCAAGATCAGACCCAGTATAAACGTTCCGCCCGCTAGGCGCGTAAAGCGGAAGGCAATCGAAACAAACCACAACGGCCAGACAGGATAGTTCTCAGGAGGCTCAGAGGGCTTGGGCTTGGAATAGAGTGCAAGTGTCTCGATCAGCATGGGGATAGACAGCACCACCAGGAATAGCCAGACGCCCATCTGCCCTGATAGAACCAGCGCAAAGACGGTCGGGTAAAAGAGAATGAACAGGGCCTGATTCAGCCGTAGTGCCGCCTTCTCTCCAATAAGCACTGGCAGGGTATGAATACCCTTTGGCTTATCCATGGAGGCTTTGTCTATGTGCTTGCCAATCAGCACAGTGGTGACCATGAGGGCATAGGGGACGCAGGCCACCAATGCCCATGGCGACAGCGACCCGGCAGTCACATAGTATGTCCCGCCGATCATAAGCGGCCCCCAGACTAAAAACACACCCAGCTCGCCTAACCCGATCCTTTTAAGCCGGATGGGAGGGGCGGTGTAAAAGAAGCTGATAAACAGCCCAGCTAGTGCAAACAGGATCACCAGCGGACCACGCATCGCCGTCAGGAAGATTAAGATGCCCAGATCGATCAGGTTGAGCATAAGGAGGGCAATACGCATCTCCGCTTTGGTCGTCAGGCCAGAGAGGATGGGGTGGGGAGAATACATCGCCCGCGCGTAGCCGTCCGAAGAGTCAAGGCCAGTCTCCAGATCGAAATAATCATTGAGCAGGTTGTTGGAGGCATGGGCCAGTGTGATGCCTAACGTCGCTAGTATGAAGTACAAGGCATTGAAGGTAGAAGGGGAAAAGGCCGCCGCAAGAAGCCCGCCAATGATGCCGGAGGTTAGTGTCATCGAAAAGACACAGGCTCGTGTGAGCACCAGCCATTTGGAGACTGTGTCCATCCTATCCCGTTCGCAGTTGCAGGTGAGGATGGAGGTCTTCCAGTTCTCAAATAACTCGGACAGCGTAAGGCGCCGCTGTCCTACCTTCGTTTCAGAAGCCATTATGGAGCCGCTCCTCTCTCGTGAATTTTATAACTTTCAATTTGTACTAAAAGTATCGAACGATAGCATAGATAGTATAGCTCAAGCGGCATGCAAATTCTAATAGTCCCTAAGCCTTTTTGGGATTTCTGAGTGATTGAGAATAGGTGAGATGCTGACATAAAAACCGGGCGGCCCGTTCGGGCCGCCCGGCAAAACCTATTTCTTCTTTTTCTTCTTGCCGCCGCCCGGGTCCTTGGGTTTGTTCGTACCCTTATCTTTCTTCCCGCCGGGCTTATTGAGAACTTTGTCAGGCATTTCTATCCTCCCTATGGCGATCACCTGTGGCGACATACTGCCAGTCTAAAAGCTATCCCTTCTTCTTGTCCCTATTTTTTCGCTTCTGTTTTTCTTTATCTCCCTTCTTTGAATTGGCTTGTTTGCTGATCGGATCGCGGGGCTTGTAGTCTAGTTCCCTGGAAAGAATATCCACTACGGTAGACAGAGTCTTGACACGTGCCCACCACTTGTCGTTGCCTTCGACTACAGTCCAAGGCGCAGTCAGCGTGCTGGTCTTGAGTAGCATTTCATTGACTGCTGTCTCATATTCTTCCCATTTTTCCCGGTTGCGCCAATCTTCACTGGTCAATTTCCAGCTCTTATAAGGTGTATGTTCCCGCTCTTCAAAGCGCCGTAGTTGCTCGTCTTTGCTGATATGCAGCCAGAACTTGATCAGGATCGTGCCGTAATCTACTAACTGCCTCTCAAAAGAATTGATCTCCCGGTAGGCACGCTTCCACTCGTCCTCCGTACAGAGGCCCTCGATGCGTTCCACCAGGACCCGTCCATACCAGCTTCGATCAAAGATAGCGATCTGCCCGCGCTCTGGGAGCCTCCGCCAGAAGCGGTACAGATAATGGCGGGTGCTATCCTCCCCCGTTGGTGCCGCGATGGGGTGTACTGCATATCCACGCGGATCAAGGCGTTCAGTCAAACGCTTGATGCAGCCACCTTTTCCTGCGGCATCCCATCCCTCAAAGACGATGACAACAGGGCGTTTCTGCACGTAGACCTGATAGCCCAACTCACGCAGTTGCAATTGCCTGCGGGTCAGTTCAGTTACGTACGTTTCATGGTCGAGGCTCAGGGAAAGATCAATCGTGTCCAGCATCAGTTCTTCCCTCCCTGCTCCTCTTCAGCTTCCTCCTTCTCGTGAGGAGGAGTTTCATCCTCACCTTCGTCTTCTTCTAACACCCAGCCGCTGTCTTCCGGTAGAGGAGGTGCGTCTTTGCCAAGCTGCCGTTCTAAGGTCAGGATGATCGTATCATAAACCTTCTTGCGGGCGAACCAGCGCGAAGTAGCCTCAACAATGATCCATGGCCCCCACTCTGTGTCGGTACGTTCCAGCATCTCCTCAACTGCTACAAGATACCGATCATACTTACGATGGTGCTCCCAGTCCTCCGGGGTCACGTGCCAGCTTTCGAGGGGGTCTTTCTCAAGCATCTTAAAACGGCGCTTTTGCTCCTCTTTGCTGATGTGCAACCAGAACTTTAGAATGACTGTCCCGTCATCAGCCAGCATGCGCTCGAATTCGGTGATGTCGCGGTAGGCTTTGCGCCACTCGCTCTCTGGCGTGAGTTCCTCGACACGCTCAACCAGCACCCGGCCATACCAGCTCCGGTCAAAGATTGCCATCTCGCCGCGGGCGGGTATCTTTAGCCAGAAGCGCCACAGCCACGGATGATTAAGCTCATACGTGCGCGGGGCCTGAATAGGGTATAGTTTGAAGCCGCGCGGATCAAGGCGGGATGTCAATGTCGAGATGGTTGATCCCTTGCCTGCCGCATCCCAGCCTTCGAACACCAGAATCGAAGCAATGCCGTGGTCCCAGCAGGCCTTTTGCAGGTCATACAGGCGGCGTTGAAGGTAAGGAAGTGCCCGCTTGTATTCCTCTTTAGAGAGCTTCTGGGTCAGATCAACCTTTTCCAGCATGGGCGGCTCGCTTTCCCGTTTGCCTTGCAGGCAGTAACTACAACACGCTCAGTGCCAGCGCAAGTTTGCGGCGTGTCTCTGGTGCAACGACTGCGCTCCATACAGGCAACACTCCCTCACGCAGGCGCTCCAGCTCTTGCTCACGGTCTTGCAGGTAGGCCACGATCCCGTTCAAGGGGGGCAGGCTGGGCGGCACCATTGCACGTTTCTGTTGTTTGCGAGCCTGCCTGAGTAACCTCTCCATGTGTGTCCTCAGCAGGCTCTGAGACACATCCGCGTCGTGCAATGCGCCGAGGTGATCTTGCATTTTGATCAGTATCCCGATTACCTCTTCGATTTCGCTTCCCAGCACCTCTCGGAAAAACTCCAGTGTATAGCGGAGGCGTTTACCGTCAATCCGTAGGGCATGGAGTGTGGCAATCGGGGCGTCCTGCAACACACCCTCGTAGCCCCATACAGCCTCATAACGGGCATAGACCTGACGGGGGGCTACCTGTCTCACCCTCTCAGGAGCAGGTTGCCGGCCACGCCGATCAGCGCAACCAAGGCCGGGGGTTTCAACAAATTCCTCACAGAAGCGCACAAACTTCTGATAAGCCGGGCTTTCTAAATAGGCCAGCATCTTGGCGCGGGCAGACTCGCGTTCAGCGTGCCAGTAATCAAACAGGGGGTCAAGTTCGTGTTGCCGCTCCGGCGGCAGGCCGGAAAGATAGGTCCTGGCGTATTCCATGAAGACGTCCAGATCGCGTACAGCCCCCAGAGCGCTCCCAGTGAGCCGGAGGCCCTGCAAAAGCCGCCTGCGGAAGCCCTTCTCAAAAAATGGTCCAAATACCCGCAATGCCGCTCGCATCCGTCGTGTGGCGACGCGCATGTCGTGTAACGCCTCAATATCCTGCCCTAGCCGGGTTCCCGGCTCATGATAAAGCATCCGGCGGAAATGAAAGCGCAGTATCTTACGCCCTGCCTCACACATCAGGTCGTCGGGAGTAAGCCCCGGTCTTTCAAGCAGAGGGGGTTTTTCCGGGGCCGCAGGTATAACTGCTTCACTATATGGGGCAATATGAATAGGGATGTTGTACAGCGCACGCCACAGGTCGGCCTTCTCGTCAGCGCGTGCCGCATCTGTCTCTGCATAAGGCCCGGCCACGCTGATATGAACACCCGACGGGCCGGCTATGCACTGACCTAAAGTTGTTGTCTGGCTCTGGGAGTAATCCAGCCCATCGGCAATGCGGATCAAAGCCGCCAAAGTCAGCGCTACAGGCTTTACCCCCTCAGGCAGGGCAATGTAACTGGGTTCTTTTTCCAAGCGGCGTTTGCTCCAGCCTTTGCGATGGAAGGCCGTTGTAACAGCGATGATGGCCCGATCCTCATCCTCTAGGTCACTCAGAGGGTTTGCCAGCAAAATGTCACGTCCGCGGGTGTGGTGGGCTGACACCCCTCCCGCCATGGCCACGTTGTGGAGCAAGCCTGCGTTCCAGATCACATTACGGTAGCGCAGATCGAGCTGATGCAACGACTGGGTAAGGCCAAACAGCTCAACAGCCAGACGACCTACATACTGCCCGTGTGCCATGTCTACCTGATAGCGGCGGCAAAGCTCATCCGTTGTAATCCTGACATCCTCGCCCGACCTAAGCCCTTCTGGAGTCTCGCCCAAAGATGTATATGCCTGAACAGGCGCGGCCATCATAGTGGCTTGTGCCGAAGGGATAGCTTCGGAGATAACTTTGTCGGGGAAAATAGCGATGCCCAGTTCAAAGAAGGCTTGCAACCAGCGGTTGACAGTGCGTTGGCTCATCCCTAACTGTAAGGCAATTTGTTCAGGCTCCAGCCCTTCATCCCACGCCAGCACGATCCGCGCACGTCGTGCCGTAACTGGACTGCTTTCCTGTGCGACTGCCAACAGAACAGCCCGCTCGTCAGCCGTGAGTCTGTCCCCCATGGTTATCTTCCTCCTGCATGGAGTACGTCGCCGGTACTGGCCGGTCTACCCTCTTTTTCGCTTGTCTCCGCCCTTTGCTTTTTCCTCTTCCTTTTCCTTACCTTTTGCATCTGGCTTAGTCTCCGCTGGTTGTTTGGTTGGTTTCATATCAGCAATGACTGTTCTGATCCCGGCCTGAAGGTCCTTGAAGACTTGATGCATTGATCGGTTGGCATCAATGCGGCAGAAGCCATACTCGTCCGCAATGGAGTCGAACTGGGCTAATATGAGCCGCTGATACTCCACAAAGCTGTCGTAGTAATCACCGCCGCGGAGAAAATCAAGCCCTGACTCCCAGTAGTCAAAACCGCGTGCGTTCAGCACGCGAGGGATCAGGCTGTTGACGTCAGCTTGCAGGTAGAAGACAATGTCCGGCACCAGCGCAAAGCTGAACAGGTTGCGAATCCATTCCGGGTCTGCGCCGCGCACCAGTGACCGTACAATGATCGAGTAGATGTACCGGTCGGTCAGCATGATAAATCCCGCTCGCAGGGCAGGAATGATCTCCCCTTCTAGGCGGTCAGCAAAGTCGGTGGCGTACAGCAGATTCATGGTGATGTCGCCGAGGGTATGGCCTTCCATGGCCTTACTGAGCCCCTTGCCTGCCAGCTTTCCTCGTTTAAGGCCGCTGGTTGCCACTGCATAGCCCTCATTTTCCAGCCACTCGCGCAGTAGTGCGATCTGGCTGGATCGCCCGACCCCATCCGTACCTTCCAATACAATCAGACGCCCTTTCAAGCGCTTGGCTTTAGGCGCCAGTAGATCATAACCGTAGAACTCAGGTTTTTCTCGGCTCATGCTTCACTCTGCTCCGGGAACATCTCTCTCAGATAACGCCCGTGTAAACCTTCGGCGGCCAGGACCTCCCGCCACCCGCTAAGCTCAGAAGTCAGGACGTTATCCAGATGTGGTCTGACAATCGAACGGACTAGTTCTTGTTGCTCAAGCAGAGGCAAGGAGGCATCTATAACGGTCAGGCCAAACTCATCCACCATCTTATCGTACTCTCTGAGGATGATACTCTGGAACAGTTTGAAGCTCTCGTATGGATCATCGCTCAGATTGATGTCCAGCCCTGCCTCATAGTATTTTAGTTCGGGACGGCCGCCCAGGATGCGCTGGAGAGACTCGTCCAAGGGGACACGGAAATAAAAGGCAATTGTGGGGCGAATAGCAAAACTGTACAATTGCCGTACAAACTGAGGCGACAGACCGCGTGCGACATCACGGGCGAAGGCGGTGTAGATATAGCGATCCGCAAGAACGATGGCACCTGCCTTTAGGGCAGGCAACATCTGCCGTTCCATACGGTCTGCAAAGTCGGCGGCGTGGATCAGGCTGAACGAGAGCGGTGTGAGAAGCTGTTTCTTCTTGCCGCGTCGTGTGACACTGCCCACAATGGTTGAGGAGTTCCATTCGCTGAAGGCAACACAGTACCCTTCGCCGATCAGCCATTTGCGCAGTAGGTCTAGCTGGGTACTCTTGCCTGAGCCGTCAATCCCCTCGACAACGATCAATTTACCGGGCAATACCTGCCCGTCCGGCAGAGTTGCCATCTTACCTCCTTGCCTTCTTACCCGCTCATACTGTCATCATATACCCCAGTACGCTTGCGGATCAACTGCAATATCCTTGAAAGCCTCAAAGGTGAGATCCGTTATGTCAAGTTGCAGCGAGCGGCGCACGTTATCGAATATCTGGGCATAGCTGAGTGTCAGCCCGTCTGTCATGTTGAACCCCAGTTTCCCCGCCAGCACACGAATTTCCGATGGAGGCCCTTCCAGTTCCAGAAACCAGCCATAGGGCATCTCGTCTATCACGGCCTCGACAGGCTCTATCAAGAAGACCTCCCGCCGTTTCTCGTAGCGCCAGTAAGGCGAATAACCCAGCACTTCTAAAGCGGCCAGCATCGCTGAGCCGTCGCTCACTTCCAGCTCGATCTCTCTTCGGACGCTGAAGCCGATATGATCCCCCCCTGCCGGCGTCTTGACCGTCAGCAGGTGGGTGACCTTTCCTTCAGCGTTTTCAAGCCGACGCAGCCGCAGTACAATTCCGCGCTCTGTCAGACCGCGTGCCGGGTTGTCCAGGCGGATGTTGATCTCCGTATGGCGGCCACGTACCATGGCTCCCAGGCCTATCAGTGTTTTTCGGGTGGAGTCGGGATCACGCAGGACGAACTTGATCTCGGTCTCTTGTTGGTCGGGCATTGTGCTCACAAAGAAAGTAGTGCAATATGGTGAATTGATTGTAGCATACTCTCGAAAACTACCATAGCATACAATAAATACCGATTATGTCCCGCAAATCTTTTATTGTCATGCCTTATCTGCTTGTGACAATGTGTATGACGGCAGGTTGTGCTGACTGGCTGACCGATGTTCCCACTATCGAGCCACTGCCCAGCCTGACCCCCAGTCCGATAGCCAGCCCAACGCCGGCTGTCTCTGATCTACAGGCATCTGCTACTGCCGCTTTCTCGCCTACCCCTATACCGACTGCCTCGCCTATCCCTCGTTACTCTCCGACACCTCCTATCGGCGCAACCTCTACACCCTCGAATAATCTGTTAACAGTGACAGCACTAGGGCCGGTCTCTTCGATCTCACCGCGGATTATCTATTTTGTGGCTACTCCAACTGAGGTCTTGCCGGGAGAGCCGGTTCTGCTTTTCTGGTCATCAGAGCGGGGGAGCGCCGCCGCTGTCTATCGTGTTAACGAAGATGGGACGCCAGGGCGCACTTGGGCAGTGGACACTGAGGGTTCTCTGACAGTCACGCCCCGTACAGTAGGAGGGACTGAGATCTACACCTTGAGCGTGACCAACGGCACAGTGACAGTCGAGCGCTCAGTGAGCATTACAGTTGCCTGCCTGTTTACATGGTTCTTCCTGCCTGCGCCGGCGGGGAGTTGCCCAGAGTCACAGGCTAACGTCTCTCCAGCCACCGCCCAGTTGTTTGAGCGGGGACGAATGTTCTGGCTGGCTGTTACTGATGAAATCATCGTGCTGTTTAACGTTCCGGAGGGACAGGGCAGTGGAAATAACCCTGCCTGGCTGATCGTACCTGATCCCTACCTTGAAGGACAGCCGGAAGATGATCCGGCCATTATCCCGCCAGAGGGGTTTAGACAGCCTCGCAGAGGGTTTGGTACATTGTGGCGGACAACGCCAGCCATACGTGATCGGCTGGGCTGGGCGGTCAATGATGAAGTCCCCTATACTGTAACCTATCAGCGGGGACAGAGTGGCGGGGAGACGATCACCTACTTTACTGATGAAACAGGGGCTGTGATTGGGCTGTTACCGCAAGGGCAGGGGTGGGAAATTGCCGGGCCATGATCAAGCCTGCCCATTCAAGATGGCTTCATGGATAGGACATACATAGCTGAGATAGGTCTGACAGGCAGTTGGCACATCAGAGCTGACTTCCACACCAGCCCGTCGTAGCAGACGGGTAACATGGCACAGCGGCAGGCCCATCACATTGGCGAAGCAGTGATGGAATCCTTCGGCAGGATGAAAAGCGCGGTGCTGGATTCCATATGCGCCGGCCTTATCAAATGGATCGCCGGTGTCAATGTAGGCTGTGATCTCCGCCTCAGTATAGGGCCTCATTGAAACTGGGCTGACTGCCAGCTCACCCAACAGACGGCCTGCTGGTGCTTCCAGCAAGGCAACCGCTGTATAGACGTAATGGGTACGCCCGCGCAATCGTCTCAGCATTGAGGCCGCTTCCTGGGCATCAGCGGGCTTGCCGAGCACGTCATTCCCATCCAGCACTATAGTGTCAGCGGCTAAGATCGACGCAGAGAAGTCTAACGCAGTAGATGCCGCCTGAGCTTTTTCGCGGCTCAGGCGGCATACGTAATCCACAGGTGATTCGCCGGGCCGTTGGTCCTCGTTGATGTGCGGGGCCAGTGTCTTAAACGGCAAGCCGAGCAGAGCGAGCAACTCCCGGCGCCGCGGTGACACAGAAGCCAGAACAAGGTCCATACATGCCTGTTTTAGATTGACTTTAGCGCCTTATCGCTATCTTTCATCGTCATGGACATGACCATGCTTCAGTTCTTCGGGGGTAGCGGCGCGTAGACCTGTAACTTCCACATCAAAGTGTAACCGCTCGCCGGCCATTGGGTGGTTGAAGTCAAGAGTGACAGAGTCCTTCGTGACTTCTGTGACCTGAGCGATGAACTCATTGCCTTCCTCGTCCTGTACGGAGAGGAGCATTCCAACCTCAGGCTCAAAACCCGGCGGCAGTTCATCAATCCCTAGCTCGTCTACTTCATCGGGATCGTAATCGCCGTAAGCATCGGCAGGCTCCACAATGACGGCCTTCCGGTCACCTACACGCAGGCCTTCCAGCTCGCGCTCTAGGCCGGGGATAATGTTGTCGTGACCGTGTAGATAGACCAGAGGCTCATCCGCCGTGCTCTCTTCGACCACTTCACCATCGTCTAAGCTTAGCTTATACTGTAGGGTCACGACTACGTCTTTTTCAATTTTATTGGGTGGCATTGTTGATTTGTACTCCTTACTAACAAAAAAACGTGGGTGATGGGCACCCACCAACAGAGAGTATAACTATGATTCCCCTTCTCATCAACAAGAGTTCCGGACAGCCGTCACACCGGCGCCAAGCGGGTATGCCACTCGGTGGTCTGCTCGTAGGCATAGGCCGCATGCAAGATGCGTTCCTCTCCGAAAGCAGGGCCGAGAAGCTGGAGGCCGATTGGCAAGCCAAGCTCGTCGAATCCGCAGGGAACCGATATGCCGCAGATGCCCGCCAGATTGACAGCCAGGGTGAAGATGTCTGACAGGTACATCTGCAATGGGTCATCTACGCGCTCACCGATCTTAAAGGCCGTTGTAGGCGAAGTAGGGCAGGCAATCACGTCAACCTGAGCGAAGGCGGTATCGAAATCCTGCTTGATCAGGGTACGTACCTTCTGGGCTTTGAGGTAGTACGCGTCGTAGTACCCCGCAGAGAGTGCGTAAGTTCCCAGCATGATACGCCGCTTCACTTCCGGCCCGAAGCCGGCCCCCCGTGTCTGGCGGTAAGTCTCCCACATCGCACCAGTGCTGATGCGCGGCCCGTATCGTACCCCGTCGAAGCGGGCTAGGTTGGCGGATGCTTCAGCCGGGGCAAGCAGATAGTAAACAGGTAAAGCTGTATCGGTATGCGGCAGGCTGACAGGGTGGATTTCTGCACCTAAAGAACGAAGATGCTCGATAGCCGAGCGTACAGCTTTCTCGACAGAGGGTTGCATCCCTTCGATGAAGTATTCTTTCGGAACACCGACTCTCATCCCTCTGAGGTCTTCTTTCAGGGCGACGGTATAGTCTGGCACTGGCAAGGCCATCGAAGTGGAGTCGAGGGGGTCGTGTCCGGCTATCGCGTTCAGCATCAGAGCCGCCTCGGCCACAGTCCGGGTGAAAGGGCCGATCTGGTCAAGCGAAGAGGCAAATGCCACCAGCCCATAGCGTGATACACGCCCATAGCTGGGCTTCAAGCCGACCACTCCGCACAGCGAGGCAGGCTGTCGGATACTGCCACCCGTGTCTGTGCCTAGCGCGGCGGTGGCCATTCGTGCCGCCACTGCCGCCGCGCTCCCTCCGCTTGAGCCGCCCGGCACCCGCTCTACGTTCCAAGGGTTGCATGTGATCTGGTAGGCCGAGTTCTCGGTTGAGGACCCCATTGCAAACTCGTCCATATTGGTCTTGCCGAGCATGACTGCGCCGAGCGCTTCAAGTTTGCGGATGGCGGTAGCCGTATAGGGAGGACGGTAACCCTCCAATATTTTGGAGCCGCAGGTCGTCTGGACACCGCGTGTGCACAGCACATCCTTGTAGGCTAGAGGTATTCCCAACAGAGGCGTGTCCTCTCCCTGTGCGCGGCGTGCATCTGCTTCCCGTGCCTGAGCCAGAGCCTGAGTATCAGTCACTGTGAGGTAGGCTTTGATCTGACCGTCCAGAGCGGCGATACGGTTCAGGTAGGCATTGGTCAGCTCGACGGATGAAATCTCGCCCTTTTTGAGCAGGGCATGGGCCTCTCCAATAGTCAGAGTCGTCAGGTCAGTCATGGGCCTTAATCCAGAATAGCTTCCACGCAGAACATGCCGTCTTCTTTGCGAGAGGTGTTGGCAAGTAGTTCTTCGCGGTTCAGACTCTCACGGGGGACGTCCGGACGCAGGACGGTATCCAGCGGAAGGACGGTAGCCGTCGGCGGGATGTCGCTCGTATCGAGGGCTTGTAGGCTGTTTGCATAGTCGAGGATGGATGAAAGCTGTTCTCGGAATCGGCTCTTTTCCTCGTCAGTCAGCGCCAATTTTGCCAGTTCGGCAATATGTTCGACTTCTTCCAAACTGAGTGTCATGTTCTCTTCTCTGACGCGTGGGAGTTTAACGGGGGCGATTATAGCATGGGCGGCAGGCAGGAGCGAATTATCGCAATGTGTCATATCAAATGCGACTCCGCGAAGGCCTGAGCAGGGGTACGCATGCCCAGCGCCAAGTGAGGGCGCTGGTGGTGATAATAGGCGGGATAGTCATCGGCACGGCGTTGGGCTA
>Ga0129299_1000406_pt1 | contig 26922 bp, 23 predicted proteins | sample ConPoolayeCmetaG_FD_94477 | JGI IMG/M metagenome (GOLD analysis project Ga0129299, IMG submission 94477) | Hot spring microbial mat communities from California, USA to study Microbial Dark Matter (Phase II) - Cone Pool mat layer C metaG ...
GATCTGGTTGCCCGCTGAGTCTCGCCCCGCGTTGAGGTTCTGCTTGATCAACCGCACCAGGCCCGACGGGACGATGTCGTAGTTATCGGCGGCTTCCGGGTAATCGCCGATGTGGGTTGGATCGCCCATCACCACGAACAGATTCCGCACGCCCAGCGCGTGTGCGGCCAGCAGGTCACCCTGAATGCGCAGTAGGTTGCGCCCGCGGGTGGGAAAGTGCAGCACAGTCTCGATTCTCGCCTGCTGCTGGAGCAGGTAACTAACCGCCCAGGGACTCATTCTCATGCGTGCCATCGGCGTATCGGCCACATTGAGCACATCCACGCCTGCCGAGCGAAGCAATTCGGCAGCACGCAGCACCTTCTCCGTGGCGATCCCTCTGGGGGGAGATATCTCAACTGCGATCACAAAGTCACCGTGCGCGATCTTCTGGGCAAGGGGGCTTGGGGCAGGCGGCCTGCCAACATCCTCGGTGCTCTCAGCCTCCACGTCGCCGACCAGAACTGCCGTGGTACGGGCCGGATCGTCGAGAGCGGCGCGCATGGCCGCGATGTGCGCTGGGGTCGTGCCGCAGCACCCGCCGATGATAGTCACGCCCTGCGCCCGCAACGCCAGCGCGTATTCAGCAAAGTAGCCTGGCCCGGCGGGGTACATTACCCGCCCACCCACGTACTCCGGCCAGCCTGCGTTGGGCATCGCGGAGTAGACGAGGCCGGGCGCGACGGTCTGCATGGCCCTGATAACACGCATGATCTGGGCCGGGCCGTTGGAGCAGTTCACACCGATAGCCGACACGCCTAAACCGGCCAGCGTTTCGGCGACCTGCTGCGGTGTATCCCCCAGCAAGGTGCGGTCATCACGGGTGAAGGTCACCTCGGCAACGATGGGCGTTTCCGGGCACACATCACGTGCAGCGCGAACGGCCTCGGCCAGCTCCAGCAGGTCGGAGAAGGTTTCCAGAAATAGTAAATCAGCCCCGCACAGCGCTGCGATCTGTTCGCAGAACGCCTCATATGCCTGCCGCGCTGGGACGCGCCCGAAGGGAGCCAGCCGCACCCCTAACGGGCCAACCGATCCGGCGACGTACCGGTTAGGCTGGGAGGTGGCCTCAACAGCCTGGCGGGCCAGAGATACGGCGGCGCGGTTGATCGCCGCCACCTGGCCCTCCAGCCCATGCTCACCCAGCTTAAAGCGGTTGGCTCCAAAGGTGTTGGTCTCTACGATCTCGGCCCCGGCCTCGAGGTACGCACGGTGAATCTCGGACACCAGTGCCGGATTACTGAGGTTGAGTTCGTCGAAGCAGGAATCAATCGGAACACCCTGGCTGTGCAGCAGGGTTCCCATCGCGCCATCGGCTAGAATGACGCCTTGTGACAGCCGATCCCGGAATGGAATCTGAATACCCATCGCGCCCCCTCTATGTCTCCACCCTGGCAGTCTGGTGCGCGACTCTACCGCCTCTCACGGCAGGAAGGCAAGTGCCAGGCTTTGTTGTTAATCAGGCTGTGGTTATACTTGAGGGAGTTCGATACTCATCTACCGCCTTGAAGTATGGAGAGAACGCGCATGAGCGTCACGATGAGCGACGAAGTGCTGAAGGATGGCCTGCACAGGATCACGCTGGCTGGCACGTTGGATGCTCCTAACACCATGACCATCGAGGATGACTTCCGCACCCGCGTGATGGGCCTGGGTGGCCAACAGGTGATCGTTGATCTCTCCGATGTGGACTACATGTCGAGCTACGGCCTGCGGATGTTCCTGATCGGGGCCAAGTTGCTTGACAATCGGGGTGGAACATTGCATCTGGCAGGGCCGAATCCGAAGGTAATGGAGGTTATTCGCCTGGCAGGTTACGATACGATGTTCCCGGTTCACGAGACAGTTGATGAGGCAATTCTGCTTCTGGCAGGTTAGGGTTGTGTTGGCATTCCCAGGAGCACAAGCGACAACACGCCCTAGCCATTCTAAGCTACACCCTGCCAAGAAAACCTTGCGGCTGCGACATGCCTCTGCTGTGGCCTTCCCTTGATGCCCAGCATATCTACCTCTCTCCCCATCCCGACGACGCCGTGCTCAGCTGCGGCGGCATGATCTGGCAACAAGCTAGGCGGGGAGAGACCATCGCGGTGATCACGCTCTTCAGCGCCAGCCCGCCCTCGCACCAGATCCTTTCCCCATTTGCACGCTCACTGCACGAACGCTGGCAGCGTTCAATGCCACCCGGGGTGGATTTCTCCAATCCCCCCGCCGTGCGTCGTGCTGAAGACCAGCAAGCCATCAAGTCGCTGGGCAGGGCAATCCGGGTGATCTACCTCCCTTTGCTTGATTGCATCTACCGCCATCACCCCCTCACCGGGAAGCCCCTTTATGCCAGCGAGGAGAGCCTTTTTGGGCTAGTCCACCCTGCTGACCCTGCACTGGATGGGTTGAGCGCAGCCCCGCCCCTCCCGCTGGGATCAACGCTGTATGCGCCTCTGGGAATCGGCCATCACGTTGACCATCAGATTGTGTACGCGGCGGTGGAAAGATGGGGGCTTCTTCCTCAGCAGGTGTGGTACTACGAGGACTATCCCTACGTTACCGTGCCAGGCGCGTTGGAAGAGAGGCTGAGAGAAGGTTCAGGCTGGAGTCCGGTAGTTGTGTCACTTGGCCAGGCCGCGCTCGAGGCCAAGATCGCTGCAGTAAGCCGGTATACCTCCCAGATCAGCACCTTCTGGTATGATTTGGCTGAGATGGCGGCAGCACTGCGCGCCCACACTGCTCACAGCGGCGGCGAACGTGTGTGGCGTAGAGCGGGTAAAACCGCCTAGATTTGCTCGTAGCGTTCGATGTTGAAGACGAAGATTGTGGCACCACCAATGGGGATTTCGGTGTAAGCCACTCCCATGGCGATAGGCTCAGTTGGATCAAGATGAATGGGGTGGAGTCGGGTACGTTGCTGGCAAACTTGACGCAGCACATCCAGCACTGCATCCACCTGATCATCCTCGGTCGCGCAAAACAGGGTTGTATTCCCCTGCCGGAAGAATCCACCGGTTGAGGCCATGCGCGTGACGCGCTGGCCCTTCTCAGTCAGCGCCTTGATGGCCGCGTCCGCATCGATATCCTGAACGATGGCCAGAACCAACTTCATGGGCTTTCGTCCCCCTATCAATAGGGCCAGGCAGGGATGTGGCTTGTAGCCCTATTATAGGTGCATTTGCACCTGGCGGTAGTGTTTCTACACACCCCGCGCGGAGTACCCCGGCCCGCGCGAAAAGAAGTCGTAGTTGGGTTGAATATCTCCCCTCAGTGGCTGCGGAACCTCTGATTCCGGCCAGATCGCATTATACGGGCAGGCTGGGATGCACTTCCCGCAGTCGATGCACGCGGCAGGATCAATGTAATAGGTCGGCCAGGCGTCGATGGGCTGCCCCGGTATGATGCAGTCCACCGGACACACCTTAACGCACTCCCCCGACCGCAGACACAGCCCTGTGATGATGTGCGTCATCGTGGCTTGATGCAAGTTACGGCAGGAACGCGATCTGCGGCGGGAAGAATACCGTATCCGCCGTATGGAAAAACGTCGTCCCTGGCTTGAGCGGGACGGCCCCGCCACTGGCATCAGTCAATTGCAGCATCCCCTCTGCTGCCAGCCGGTTCCAGCGGATGGCATATCGCTGCCCATCGCGCAGCAATACACCATCACCCTGACTGGCCAGATTGATCCGCACAGAGTATAACTCACCCAGCGCACCTTCCTGTTCCAGGAAGTCCGCTTCCGAATGGGGAACCTGCAGAATCACCACGTTATCAAAGGCGATCTGGGTATTGGGCAGCAGATAATCACCGTCCGGCTGATCGTCTGTCCAACTCAGCCAGCGTCCCGACGCGCCATCCCAGCGCCAGGTATGCTTGGGGCCGATGCCGGGATAGTCAATCGTTGCTTCAGTGGTGGGCGTGCCCCCTGCAGGCGGGTTGAGGTTGAAGGCCAGTCCGTCGAGGTTGGGCCGCTGGTTGATGCCTGTCTCGGTTTCCCACTGCCAGATCGCGGATGGCACGGCGAACAGGGTATGCCAACTGGCAACACCAGGTCGCGGAACATCGGGGATACGCACCAGGTATGGGGCTCCATATCCCTGTTGTTCTGACATCGCCCGATTCCGCCAGGGAGCAGCCAGCACCAGCTCCATGATGCGGGGCGGGCCGGGCGGCTCGTGCCTGAAATTAGAGCTGCCGCCGGAGAACACCAACACCCCACCATACATATCCACCAGGTGCTCCACGTCGATCAGGCGGGCGCTACGCACCGACCCCACCTGTTGCGGCGACTGGCTGTAGATCACGGCGGTATAGCGCGTCTGGGCAAAGCCCTCCATTTGAGATTCCCAGACGTGATCGGCGAAGGCCCAGCCGCTCTGCGGTCGTACTACCGACGATTCGTTACTGACCTTGACCAGCAGAGGGCGGCGGTTGAGGGTAGTGGGGTCGGCCACGGGCTGGCCGGTCAGGGGATTCACATCGGGCGGGAAGCCGGTTGGGCCATAAGGGCCGATGGGCGTGGCAACGGATTGCTCTGGTGCAGGAGCAGCCGTTGGCGTGGGCGTGACGGGAATCGCCGTTGGTATGGCAATCAACGGCGTGGGCGTCGGGGTAGGGATAGGCGTTGGGGCGCTACACGCCACCAGCCCCCCGATCAGCGCAATCCCCATCATGATCTGCCATCTCTCCAAATGAACCATAGCCCCAACCCTCATCAGGATTCCTAAATATGGTACGGTGCAGCTCGGCGCCTGACCGTTGCTTTTCGCTCCGCTAGGCGCAGACCCTACGGTTCCACGAACAACTTATCGAAGCCAATCGGAACCATCTCAAACCAGGTTTGCCCAGGTTTCAAGTACAACACACCTCCGGTTGAGTCCGTAAACTGAAGCATATTCTCCGGGTTACTGCGCGTCCAGTGGCCCTCGTAGCGCTGTCCATCGCGGAACAAGGTTGCCGGTCCATCGCCCCAGATCTGGATTTCAACCGACAGATGTCCGCCGCCAAAGCTATCCTCCGGGATGTCCGTCTCAATGTGCCACGCGCCGACCAGTAGCACGTTGTCGAAGGCAAGTTGCTGGCCGGTGAGGGCATCCGTGTGAGGTTCTCCAGCCAGAGTACGCAGGTATTGGCGCGTCAGCGGGTCGTACTGCCAATCTACGTTTGTCCATGACAACCCATATCCGATTTGCACGTGGGATGCGGGCGTCCCGCCAGCGGGCGGTGCATTGCTGAAGGCCAGGCCCGGAGTCAGCACAGGTGGCTGGTTGATCCCCTGCTGGTCAGCCAACCGCCAGATTTCAATGGGCACGGCGAACAGGGTATGCTCGTAGGCTACGTTCTGGAGTGGCACACGCACCAGCGCAGGCGCGCCAACATATGGCCCGGAGAGATTGCGCGCTGCCCACGAGGTGGAATCAATGCGCGCTCGCACCCCATCACTAAAACCCGACGCGGTCAGGATCGCATCAAACATCGGCACAATTTCGAGATCAAGCAGCCGCCCACTGCGCACGGACCCAACCCGCTCTGGCGTCTGGCTGTAGATCACAGCGGTCAGGCGCGTCTCCCCGCCCTCAGCGTAATGCTCGAAGACCAGGTCGGCGAAGCTCAAACCAGCCTGCGGGCGCGCCCCGATGTAGTTCGAGACTTTGATTGCCAGGGGCCGGCGGTTCAGCACAGCAGGATCGGCGACCATCAGCCCCGTTAGGGGGTTGACTCCCGCCGGGTAGCTATCCGGCCCCACGACAGGGTCTCCTGGCATGGTAGGCGCGGGTTGTGTCACGGCAGCCGTCGGCGTAGTGTTAGGCAGCGGCGCAATCACCACCCCCGGTGTGCGGGTGGGTGTGGGTGTAGCAACAGGCAGCGGGCGACACCCTCCTAGGGCGAGGGCTGCTACAGCAATCGCGCAGATCAGCAGAACAAGAAATCGCTCGCGTGGCATAGAACCCCACATGAATTCAGCGCGTGCTCCGGCACGCAGCGCGGCGAATTATACCATATCGTCATTGATGCAGAGGGAGGACAGTCCTTAGATTAGACGCAGCGGTCCGCCGATCAGCTCATTTCAGGCAGGGGGCCTATTTCCGCGCCTTGAGCCGCCCGCGTGGCATAGAGGTCAGGCACGCGGCCCGTGCGCTGTTGGTAGCGCCGACCTGTAGCCGCCATGAAGTCCTGCGCGCCTGCCGCTTCAACCAGGAAGATCAGGCAACCTGCCCATCCCGCGCCGAGGAACCGCCCGCCCAGTCGGGCCGGATGCCCGAGCGACGCTTCCCACATAGCATCAATGTCTGGGCCGCTGGCGGCGTACAGGTCGCGGGCACTGATCTGGGATTCGTCCATGAGCTTTCCCAATGCCTCTACGTTTCCCTGCTTCAACGACTCGGCTGCCTGCCGCACCCGGTCAATCTCCTCGATCACATGCTGGGCACGATCGCGGGCAGGCTGTGGAATAACCTCTTTGACCTGATGGAAAATCTCCACCGGCACATCGCGCAGCGCCTGGATGCCCGGCAGCACGGTTTGGAGAGCGCGAACGGCCTGCTCGCATTCGGCGCGGCGCTCGTTGTAGCGGCTGGTGGATAGGGTGCGTCGCGTGCCTGTATCAGCGATGACCAGCGCTACCCGCTGGCTGAGCGGGACCGCCTCCCAGAAGAGAGTCCGGCAATCAAACAGCAGAGCATGATCGGCCTGCCCGAACGCGCTGGAAAACTGATCCATCAATCCCGAGTTGACACCAACATAGATGTTCTCAGCGCGCTGGCAGAGCTGGGCCAGCGCCATCCGATCTCCTTCCCAGCCACTGAGGTATGCCCACATCACGGCGTGCGCTACCTCTATTGCCGCTGATGACGACAGTCCGGCTCCCACCGGCACGTCCCCCGTCACCGCGATCTCGCAGCCCGGTAGGTCTGCGCCCACATCCTTCAGCGCCCAGGCAACTCCTGCCGGGTACCGTGCCCATTCAGGCAGAGGTCGCCCATCCAAGGCTTGCTTAGCATCGAGCGCCAGCAGGTCAAAACTGACTCGCTCGTCCATATCTAGGGAATGGATGGTCACATGTGACCCTGATATCTGGCGGGCAGCGACCCACACACTCCGATCAATGGCAGCGGGCAGTACCAACCCGTCGTTATAGTCAGTGTGCGCGCCGATCACATCGACACGCCCCGGCGCACGGGCGATGATCTCGGGCCGCACGCCAAACGCTGCCTCGAAGCGGGGTATCAAGTCAGCAGGAGGTTGCATGATGCCACCGTTCCATTGTGGTGTGGTTGAGTAAGGCTCTGCTGCGGGGCCTGTGCAGCCATCTGCTTGCTACTGGCGGGCGCTCACAGTACCCGCACAGCAGCAGCAATGCCATCGCCCACCGGGAGGATTGTTGCCAGCAAGCGCGAGTCTTCAGCCAGGCGACGATTGAACGCCAGTAGACCCTTCAGATCACGATCCGGGCGTCGGGCGGCGTTCACCACTGCTCCGCCCCAGAAAGCGTTGTGCGCCAACACCAGTCCTCCTACCCGAACGTTGTTGATGGCCCAGTCCAGATAGTGCGGGTAATCACCCTTGGCTGCGTCAATGAACACCGCGTCGAACGGCCCTTCTGCGGTAAGCGTCTTCAGATAGTCCCGCGCATCGACCACCCGCACTTCAACCCGATCCGCTACCCCGGCACGTTCAAACGACGCCCGAGCTACCTCAGCATGGTGCGGGTCCCTTTCCAGCGAGATCAGCTTCCCGCCTTCGGGCAGGGCGCGCGCGATCCATGTCCCGCTGTAACCAGCCAGCGCCCCGATCTCCACCACTCGCCGCGCCCCGTTGGCTGCCAAGACGAATTGCAGCATCCGGCCCTCTTCCGGCTTAATGTGAATCTGGGGCAGCCCTTCGGCCTCGCTGGCAGCGCGGATCGACCTCAGCGCCTCGTCCTCCGGTGCGAACAGATCGCGGACGTACTGAGCGAGAGCAGTATGAGTCACTTCGTCCACTCGACAATCTCCTGGCACTCATGTGGCGGAGGTGCGCTGGGAATAACTCTAAACATTCCGCCCGCCCCTGTCAATGGAGAGCTGGCGCAGCAGGCCCTATCGCAACCGACTGACAGAGGGTGGATCGCCTGCTCCAGCGCCGCGCGGGGCCGCCTCAAGGCGGATTGCTGCGCAGTGGGAGTCATGCTAAAATCCCGCCCGTTGAGAGGGTAAGGGATGCGCTTGACTGCGCTACATAGCAGCCAAGCGAAGCGCTGTTTTTGTTATTGATTTCGGTCTTATTACTTCAGACAGGGTCTCAATGAGCTTTGAGTTTTTGATGCGCCTGGTGGGCATGGTGGTTTTCGCCTTTGGCGGCCTGAACCTGGGCGTTTACATGGCAGGCGTTGCAGGCGACCCGCCCGAGATCTGGGCGCTAGTGACCTTGCTGATCGGCGCGCTGTTTGGCCTGATCCTGACCCCCTACTTCACCACCCGTCCTGCCCGTGCGCTGCGCGATTATTTGGGCCAGGTTCCTGCCCAGCAACTGGTCGCAGGGGTATTTGGGCTGATCGTTGGCCTAGGCATCGCGGCGTTGCTCTCCCTGCCGCTGTCCCTGCTGCCGCAGCCCTACAGCGCGATTTTGCCGGGCATTGCGGCCATTGTGTTTGGATACTTTGGCACGGCGATCTTTGCCATGCGGCGGCGCGATGTATTCGAGGTTTTTCGCGGCCAGTTCCCCAGCCTGACACTAGGCGGCGACGAGGGCGGTCTGCCACCCAGCCGCCAACTCCTGCTGGATACGAGCGTTATTATTGACGGGCGCATCGCTGATATCAGCCAGACCGGCTTCATCATGGGGCCGATGCTCGTCCCGCGCTTCGTGCTGAGCGAACTGCAACACATCGCCGACTCGCCCGATACCCTGCGCCGCAACCGGGGTCGCCGGGGGCTGGATATGCTCAACCGGCTCCAGAAGGAATCCCTCGTCCCGGTGCGCATCACCGACATGGACGTAGAGGGTGTGGACTCGGTGGATGAGAAGCTGATCGTGCTCGCCAAGCAGCTTCATTGCGCCATCGTGACTAACGACTTCAACCTGAACCGCATCGCGGAGCTTCAGGGCGTGTTGGTATTGAACATTAACGACCTGGCTAATGCAGTCAAGACGGTCTATTTGCCCGGCGAGGAGATGGAGATCGAGATCATCCAGGAGGGCCGCGAGATCGGTCAGGGAGTGGGCTACCTGGAGGACGGCACGATGGTCGTGGTCGAAGGAGGGCGGCGTCATATGGGCCATACCATCCCAGCGACCGTCACCAAAGTGCTGCAAACCTCCGCCGGGCGCATGATCTTCGCCCGCCCAACCGATCCGAACGCGCGATGATATCCCCGGCGGTTGCGCGGTTTGCGCCCAGTCCTACCGGACCTCCCCATTTGGGCAATCTCCGCACAGCTACGTTCAATTGGCTACTGGCGCGCGCGACTGGCGGGCGCTTTATCGTGCGCCTCGATGACACGGATCAGGCTCGCTACAATGCCCAAGCCGAAGCAGAAATGCTCAATGCGCTGCGCTGGCTAGGGCTGAACTGGGATGAAGGGCCAGACGTAGGCGGGCCACACGCGCCATATCGCCAGTCTCAGCGGCTTGACCTGTATCACGCGGCTGCCGAGCGACTGGTCGAGATAGGGTCTGCCTACCGCCCTGATGACGAGCCGCATGTTGTCCGGCTGCGCACACCACCCGAGGGTCAGGTAGTGTTGCGCGACGCGATCCGGGGCAACATTCGCTTCAACTACACCCGTGTGCCGCGCGACCCTGTGTTGATCAAGTCGGATGGCTTTCCCACCTACCATCTGGCCACAGTGGTGGACGATCAGGCTATGGGTATCACTCACATTCTGCGCGGCGAGGAGTGGATTCCCTCCGCTCCGATCCACCTTCAGCTATTCGACGCGCTAGGCTATCCCGCTCCTGTGTTCGCCCACCTGCCGCTGGTCACGGATCGCGCAGGCAAGAAACTTAAGAAGCGCGATCCAGCCTTTGAAGTACGCAACTACCGCGAAGACGGTTTTCTGCCAGAGGCCATGATCAACTATCTGGTGTTGCTCGGCTGGCATCCCGGCACGGAGGATGAGATTTTCACACCGGAGGAGTTGATCCAGCGCTTCAGCCTGGATCGGTTCTCCAAAAGCCCGGCTGCATTCGATGAAAACCGGTTGCGCTGGTTCAACCAGCAACACCTCGCCCGGCTGGATGCCGACGATCTGACGAGGCGCGTAATACCGCGCCTCCGCGAAGCATACCCGCAGGCTGCAGCTTGGGATTCAGCACGCCTCACTCGGCTGGTAACCGCCGTCCGCGAGGAATTGGTGACGCTAGCTGATGTGGTCCCGGCGACCCGCTTCGCCTTTGAATTCAGCGAGCCAACTATTGAGGCCCGCGCTGCGCTCACCAGCGAGTCAGCTCTGGCGGTGATCACCGCCTTCTGCGAGGCGCTGAGAGACATTCCCATCCTGGATGCAGAGCGTAGCGCGGCATTACTGGCTGATCTGCGGGCGCGGTTCAAGGCATCGCATGGATGGGGGGGCCGGGTTGTGATGTTCCCGATCCGTGCTGCGCTGACAGGGACTGTCACTGGGCCGCATCTAGCAGACGTGATCTCTGTACTGGGCAAGGACGAGTGCCTTCGTCGGATCGAACTGGTCCGTCCTATGTTATAATCGGGGGTTAATCGGGAGTTTATGCAGCCGTGATTCTGTACAAACCCTTCTCCTGCTCCTGTTACTGACCTCACCCCCAGCGTTTTTTTGCCTTGTGCTATGGTTGGTAGGAGGGGGTGAGGTCTGCTGCGTTCGGACTGCGGGAGCAGTCTGCCACTTTCTCTCTCCGGTTTCTAGCCACAGGGAGTAGAAGGTATGCCACTCACTGTCTTTAACCGTCTGACGCGCCAGAAGGAGACGTTTGTTCCCTTGGTTGAGGGGCAGGTGCGGATGTACGTCTGCGGCCCGACAGTCTACGACCATGCCCATGTTGGCCACGCCAAGACCTACGTCTCGTTCGACGTGATCCTGCGCTACCTACGCTACCGGGGCTACCGGGTGCGCTATGTCCAGAACATCACTGATGTAGGCCATCTGCTCGATACCGGTGAGGATCGCATCCTCAAGAAAGCGGGCGCGCTCAGCCTGGAGCCGATGGAGGTCGTGGAGGCTTATACGCGCTCGTATTTCGAGGATATGGACGCGCTGGGGGTGATCCGCCCAGACATCTCACCCCGCGCCAGCGGCCATGTCCCAGAGCAGATCGCCATGACCCAGGCGCTTATTGAGAAGGGGCACGCCTATGTCACACCACAGGGCGATGTGTACTTTGATGTGACCACTTTCCCAGAGTACGGCAAGCTATCCGGACAGGACCTAGAGGAGTTGATGGGCGGGGTTCGCGTCGAGGTGGCAGAGGGCAAACGCAACCCGGCTGACTTTGCATTATGGCGCCACGCTGGGCCTGAGCACCTGATGCAATGGGATAGTCCCTGGGGGCGCGGCTTCCCCGGCTGGCACATTGAGTGCTCGGCCATGTCCATGAAATATCTGGGCCAGACCTTCGACATTCACGGGGGTGGGCTGGAGAATCGCTTTCCGCACAACGAGTGTGAGATCGCACAGGCCGAGGCGCTAACCGGCCAGCCGTTCGCCCGCTACTGGTTGCTGACCGGCTCGCTGACGGTGGATGGGGTCAAGATGAGCAAGTCGCTGGGCAACTTCATCACCGTCAAAGAGGCGCTGGCCCGGACGCGGCCTGAGGCGCTGCGAGCCTTTCTGCTCTCCAGCCACTATTCTAGCCCCATTGACTATTCGGCAGAGGCGCTGGAGGCAGCGGAAAAGGGTTGGGAGCGGCTGCTAGTGCCGGTGCGACTGTTGCGCCACATGCTTCCCAAAGCCCCGGATAGCGAGGCCGCGATGGGTTTCCAGACGGTGCTGGACGAGCATAAAGCCCGCTTTCTGGAGGCGATGGACGACGACTTCAACGCCCCCGTGGCGATCAGCGCCCTGCACGACCTGACACGTGAGGTCAACACGTTGCTTAACAGCGGCGAGGAGATTGGGCGGCCTATTTTGGAGAGGATCGACAGCCTGTACCGCGAGTTGGGCGGGCAGATTCTGGGCATTGTCCCGGACCGGCTGGAGGCTGAGGGCATGGATGCGGAGCGGCTGGATGGGCTGATCAGATTGCTGATCGAAATGCGGGCCGAGGCTCGTGCTGAGAAGAACTATGCCCGTGCCGACGCGATCCGGGGCCGCCTGGCCGAGTTAGGCATCGCACTGGAAGACCGCCCAGATGGGACTATCTATCGCCTGGAATGAGCCTGCCTGAGCAGGCCCTCGGTTCCTCCCCGGACTCCCCGTCGACTATGGCGCACGAATTTCTTTACGGACGCCGTCCAGTGCTCGAATCACTGCGCGCAGGGCGGCGTCCGTTCAGACGGTTGGTGCTGGCGGAAGGCTCCGCCAACTCTGAGATTCTGGCTGAGATTGTTCGCCAGGCGCAAGCGCGGGGCATCCCGGCTGAATCCATGCCTCGACGCTGGCTGGACGATCACACGCGCGGCGCGAACCACCAGGGGGTGGTGCTGGAGGCCGGGGCGTATCCCTATGTCGAGGTCGAGGATATGCTGGGGCTTGCTGTTGAGCGCCGCGAGCCGCCCTTGCTGTTGCTACTCGATCTGCTTCAGGACGTGCAGAATGTCGGGACGCTGCTGAGGTCGGCAGAGGCAGTCGGCGCGCATGGGGCTATCCTTCAGGAGCGCCGCGCCGCCGAGATCACCCCGGCGGTGGTCAGCGCATCATCGGGCGCAATCGAGCATCTGATGGTGGCACAAGTGACCAACCTCGTACAAGCCATCGAGGCGTTGAAGAAGGCCGACGTATGGATCGCCGGGCTGGATATGGGCAAAGACTCCGTGCGCTACGACCAGGCCAGCCTGCGCGGGTCACTGGCAGTGGTCGTGGGTGGTGAAGGGCCGGGGCTGCGGCGATTAGTGCGTGAGCGGTGCGACTTCCTCATCCACCTGCCGATGCGCGGGCAGGTCGAGAGCCTCAACGCTGCAGTAGCGGGCAGTATCGCCCTGTATGCTGCGTGGCAGGCGCGGGGATTCACGTAGTTCCCAGCGGTGGGCTACCTATCACGCCAAACAGCACAAGCAAATAGGCGATCAGTAGGCAGATGGCGGTGATGCCGAGCCGCCAGCCTGCCGATCCAGGAAAGGTCAGGCGCGCATCCACCGCGCTGACGGCGGGATCGTCCGCACGAATGGTCACCTCCACTGGGGCGCCCTGTTCGCCCAGCCGCTCGTAGAACCCCCGTGTGACGATCTGTTCGCCGGTACGCACCTGCCCCTGCGAGGTCGGGAAGGCATAGCGCACCACGTACACAGTCACGTCGAAGGGCAGCAGGGTATCTGGCTGGCGCTGGACCAGCTTTTCGGTGATGTTGCCGTCAACAGCCACCGCGCCGCGCAGCAGCATCAGCGGTGTTGCCACACGGCGGTAAACCGTGTAGAGCAACCCCAGCGCGGCAAGCAACAGGATCAGACTCACGGCCAGGCTAAGGGGCCGCTTGACAGCCACACGGCTACTCCCCGATGATCTGTACCACGAGCTTTCGCTGGCGAGGGCGGGTGTCAAAGTCCACGTATGTAATCTGCTGCCACGTGCCGAGCGTCAGGCGTGCCTCTGCGAAGGGAACAGTCAGGCTAGGCCCCAGTAGCGCAGCCCGCACGTGGCTGTGACCGTTGCCATCACCCCAGCGCAGGTTGTGCCGGTACTCGCGGTCAGGCGGCACGATCTCATCGAACAGGCGGTTCAGATCGGCTAACGCCCCGCTCTCGAACTCGATGGTGGTCAGTGCGCTGGTGGAACTGGGGCAAAAGATTGTCACAATCCCTGCTTTAAGGCCGCTTCCCCGCACCAGGTGAGCGATGCCATCGGTAATATCGTGCATATCAGCATTGCCGCGCGTGCTGATTGGAAGTTCGCATGTGATGACCATGTTACCCCTCACACAGGCTCTCTCTCTTGCGCGAACCTTCGGCTGGCTGGGCAGAAAAGAAGCTATCCCGAGATTATCTCAGGTCACTTCAACGACCTGCGCCCTGGTGACGCGGATCAGGTCGTGTGGGGAGAGTCGCAGGTCCAGGCCGCGTTGCCCCGCGCTCACCACAATGAAATCCAGTAATTCGGCCCAGGTGTCTATGTAGATCGCAAAACCCCTGTTCAGCAGTGCCAGTGCCGAAATGCCCCCCGTCTGGAGGCCCGTGATGCGCTCAGCATCAGCGTGGCGGGCCATATGCACCTTCTTCGCGCCGACCGCCTGGGCCACCTTCTTGAGATCGAGCGTTGTATCAGCAGCGATCAGGATGAGCATCGGCTTAAACCCTGGCTCCGATGCCTCAACCACCAGTGTTTTGTACACGTTCTCCGGTGGAAGGCCCGCCCAACGTGCCACCTCCAGTGCGTCGTGGATCGTAGCGGGAAATTCGATCACCTCATAGGGCACACCCTGCCCTTCCAGAACCCGCATTGCAAGGGTTTTCTCGCGCTTCGCCATTTGTATTATGCAGCCTCAGCAGCAGCCGGCTCGAACTATTGTGGTGATCTTCTGGGCGGGGTCAGTAATCCAGAGCCGATCCCTGGCCCTCTTCGTCTCCCTTTCCATCCTCATTCGGGTTGGGGAAATCCTCACCTTCATCAGGAGCAATCGGCTGCGAATCCTCCCCCGTTCGTACCAGTTCCACCATCATCAGGTTGGTCGTGCCGGGCATCGTTGTCGCCACCCCGGCGGTAATCACCACCCGTTGCCCATCGTGCACGTGCCCGCTGCTCACTGCCAACTCGATGGATTCTCGCACGACCCCCGAAATGCGCTGGAAGGCGCTACTGGTTAGGGGGATCACGCCCCACGTGAGCATGAGCTGCCGCTGCACGGCTGGGAACGGTGTTGTAGCGATGATCGGCGCGTGGGGCCGATATCTGGCGACCGCTCGCGCCGTCCGTCCGCTGGCAGTCGCGGTGATGATCGCGGCTGCGCCCAGCGCGTGGGCGGTGCTGCAGGTCGCGCGGCTCACCGCGTCGGTTACATCGTGGGCTACTCCTTCCACATGCAACGGCGGGTTCCAGGGCTCGGCTAACATCGCTCGCTCTATTTCCTCGGCGATGCGAACTATCGTCTGCACCGCTTCGAGAGGATACTTGCCGGTGGCTGTCTCGCCGGAGAGCATCACTGCATCGGTCCCGTCAAGGATAGCGTTCGCCACGTCGCTGGCTTCGGCTCGCGTTGGTCGCGGGTTACGCACCATCGAATCGAGCATCTGTGTGGCCGTGATGACTGGCTTGCCGGCGATGTTAGCCTTCTGGATCAGCCGTTTCTGAACCATTGGTACGCGCTCGGTCGGAATCTCGATTCCTAGGTCTCCGCGCGCTACCATAACCCCGTCGGCCACCATGATGATCTCGTCAAGGTGATCCAGCGCCTGCGGCTTCTCAATCTTGGCGATCACCCGCACCGGGCACGCCGGATCGCAGTTGTTGAGGATCATCTCCTTTAGCCTGAGAATGTCTTCCGCCGACCGCACGAACGACAGCGCAACCCAGTCTACCCCATGCTCCAGCGCGAACTGGAGGTCGGCGGCATCCTTCTCCGTTATCGAGGGAGCGGATAGGTCCGAACCGGGCAGGTTAACGCCCTTGTTGTCAGTCAGCGGCCCGCCGGTGATCACCCGGCAGAAGATGTTCGGCCCATTCACCCCAAGCACCTGAAGCTCCAACAGCCCATCGTCAATCAGGATGCGTTCGCCGGGCTTGACATCTTCCGGCAGATGCTCGTACTGCACCGGGATCGTTGCCGCCACATCGCTGCCCGTGTGCCGCTCTCCGATCACCTGCCGGGTGGTTAGCACAACGCGCTCTCCCTGGTTAATTGTGATGCTATCCGCGCCGATGTCTCCGATACGCAATTTGGGTCCCTGCAGGTCAGCCAGGATCGCGACTGGCTTGCCCAGTGCATCCGCTGCCTGGCGGATGCGCTGGATGTTCTCCGCGTGGATCGCATGGCTCGCATGGGACATATTTAGTCGTGCCACGTCCAGCCCGGCGCCGATCAGCTTCCGCAGCATCTCCGGCTCTCGTGAAGCTGGGCCTATGGTGCAGACAATTCTGGTGCGGATCATGGTTACCTTATCCTCGCCACACCACTAACATATGCCCGTAGGCATTCATCTGTCAATTCTCCCCCCATGATTGGCTTCCGCCTTGACGCTCTTCCCATCCCGGAGTATGTTTAGAAGCGTGTAGAAACATATGGTCTATTCCGTGTGCTGTGTGTGCCACTAACGTTGTACCAAGGGGGTTATCTGTTCGATACGGAGTGGAAAAATGGGTGGAAACTTCATCAATGCGCTGGCAGAAAATACCTCTGACGTGCTGATCGTGGCTGCTGTGCTGGCCACGGTGGTTGGCCTAGCCCTGTTCATGCGCGCACGGGCACGCCACGTCCGGCGGTTGCGGGCTGAAGTCCTGGGCGAGGTTCCCATCACGGGTGGCATGAGGGAGATCATTGCCCGTGCTTTCAATGTGACCAGTGCCGAGCTGGCGACCGTCGGCGCGGTAACGTTCGCTGACTTGGCCTGGCAGTATAGTCTAGCTGCTCCCTCTATCTGGGATCACTTTCATGGCCCCGCCGCGAACCATATCGCCGACGCCATCCACAACCTCGAGGTGCTGCGTGATGCACTGGGGGCGCAGGCTTCACAGGTGTTCGCGCAGGTGGTTGAGAGTCTGAAGCACATTGAGGCGACACAGGTATTTCACGAGCTGGCTGAGCGCCTGCCGATACTGGAGAGCGCAGGCACATCCAGCGCATTGGCGCTGAGCGCCGCCAGCCATTCGGCTGTGGATACGCTAGCCGGGGCCGGAGCGGTGCTTGAATCGAAGGCTGGGGTCGCTGCCAGTGCAGCCAGCACCATCGGCGATGGCGGCCTGCTGTATCACATTCCCCTGATCACCATGGGCTTTGCGACCTACCGTGCCTGGAAGCGAGGGCAGCAGGGCACGGCACTGTTACGCAACATGGAGTTTGCCGCGATTGAAGTCACCAGTCGGGCTGGTGGTGCATTGATCGGTGGGCAGATGGGAGGGGTGATCGGCACGGCCATCGCGCCTGGCATTGGGACCATTGTAGGTGGAGTGGCCGGAGCCATAGCCGGAACCTTCGCTGGGATGAAGGTGGGTGAGGACCTCAAGCAACGACACGTCCGGCAGGCCCGTCGCGCCTTCGATCAGGCCCTGTCCCGGCTCGGTCAGGCATACTTGGAAGACCCGGCCCGCTACCAGCAATTGGTGGATGTCTTTGTGCAACATGAGCGCGCCTACCAACAGAGCCTCCGGGAGACCCGCCGCCGTCTGCATCGCCACGCGACTCCCTGGCGTGTCGCTTGGCCTGATCAGAAGCTGATCCTGCTTCAGGAGACGGTGAGATTGGCAGAAGATCGCCTGGGGGCCGTCCGCCAGGGAACTATCGAGGCATTGGATCGGCTGGACTTTATGCGGCTGCGCGGGCAGAATCACGAGCTGGGGGTGGTTGTGTGGAGTAACCCAGCCCTGCGCGAACAGCTTGCCCCCGATCCGGCGCTGGTGGAGTCGTTGCAGGCTGCCCATGACCGGCTGACCTATGAGGTGGCTCAGTTCGGCGCGGCATGGCAGCAGGCGAGCGCCCCCTCATGATCCTGGCGCTGGATACAGCCACCCGCGTGGTGAGCTTGGCGCTGCATGATGGTCGTGAGGTGGTGGCTGAACTGAGCTGGCGTAGTGTTGATCACCACTCAGTTGAGCTAGCCCCCGCGGTGCGTGACCTGTCGCAACGGGTAGGCATCTCCCTACGGGAACTGCGGGCGATTGGGGTAGCTCTCGGACCTGGTTCGTATACGGGGTTGCGGATTGGCTTGAGCTTGGCCAAGGGGTTGGCTATGGCAATGACGCCGCCAATCCCGTTGGTCGGTGTACTGACGCTCGACATCACTGCCACCGCACAGCCGCATATCCTAGAACGGCTGTGCGTTGTGTCGCAGGCGGGCCGAGGACGGGTCAACGCAGCGTTCTACCGCTGGCAGAGGGACCACTGGGCGGCAGATGGTGGGCCGTTCATCGCCGACTGGCCTGATCTGGCAGCCCGGTTGGACGTGCCCACGCAGGTCGCGGGGGAGATCGGTGTCGCAGGGCTGGAAATTCTTTCCGCGCTGGGGGATCGCGTCAGGGTCGCCAGCGGCGCGGAGTCTCTGCGGCGGGCGGGTTTCCTGGCGGAGATCGCCTACCACCGCCTCGCTGAAGATCGGGTGGATGACCCAGCGACACTGACCCCCATCTACCTGACCTGAAAGTGTGGGGTTAAACCATGCGGGCGCGGCGAAGCGCAGAGGAGGAAGGGGGAGAAATCACTGTCTTGCCCCTTGTTCCTGTGGCGGATAAGAGACGTTCCTGATGGCCGATGACCGTCTCCACGTGATCTTGCGGCGGATGTTGCTCTCCGACATTGAGCCAGTGGTGGAGCTGGATCACCTGTCTTTCCCCACGCCCTGGCCTGCCCGTACTTACCGCTGGGAGATCACCAACCACGACCGCTCAACCATGCTGGTGCTGGAACAGGGACCCCCGCTCGGCCCCTCGGCCAACGGGTCGGGGCTGAGGAACTGGCTGAAGCAACGTTTGGCTGGGACGCAGGCCGCCGCGCCGCTGCTGGGCTTCTCTGGAATGTGGTACATCGCTGGCGAGGCGCACGTCAGCACGATAGGGGTTCACCCAGAGTGGCGGGGTCGCAAGCTAGGCGAGTTATTGCTATGGGGTATGGTGCGGCGGGCCATCCAACAGGGCGCAGATATGATCACCCTGGAGGTGCGTGTGACCAACCACGTGGCGCAAAACCTGTACCGCAAATACGGGTTGGAGGTAATGGGTCGCCGCAGAGGCTATTACCGCGATAATGGCGAGGATGCCTACATGATGGGAATCAATCAGCTTGACGCTGCTTACCGTGAACGTATTGTCGCTCTTGGCCGCGACCTGGCACGCCACCTGCGCGTCACGGATCAGGTGCCTTAGGCTCTGTCCGCTGGCGCTTGATGCGGAGTGGGATCAGAACCCGAGGTAGACTGCCGGGTTATCGGGGGTATGATTCCAGCGCATCTCGAAGTGCAGGTGGGGGCCTGTGCTGTTGCCTGTTGAGCCGACCTGACCGACGTAACCACCGCGCGGCACGAATGCCCCACATCCCACGCCGTTAACGCTCAGGTGCGCGTAGTAGGTCGTCCATCCATTGCCGTGATCCAGCACCACCAGGACGCCGTAGCCCCAGTCCGCCGGAACCCAGCCGGAGAAGATGACCACCCCCGAGTCGGCAGCCTGCACGGATGTACCCACCGGGGCGGCGAGGTCAATGCCAGAGTGCCCCGGATAAAACGGCTGCACGAAGGTCCCGCCGGGTAGCGGGTTGGCCCACGCGCCCGTGCCTCCCGATCCGGTGAGGCTGGATGAGCACGATCCGGCCATGTTGGGCATAAAGGCACGGGTGACCGTCCCGCTGACCGGATCGGTCACTTCGACCACCGGCGGCTTCCACAGGTCCGGGTTGATCTCGCTGACGCCGCCCGGCACAACGATCCGCATCCCCCAAGGGGGAACGTCAGTGGGCGTATACTCGGCCAGCTCGTTGTATTCCGATTCCAGGATGACCTGCGGATCGACCCCAAATTCATCTGCGATAGCCTGGATACTGTGTTCGCCATCGGCACGGTAGTAGACGCCATCTACTGGCAGGATTGCCAGCTCCATGCCCGGCTGGAGCATGTGCACATCGCCGCGCAGTGTATCGGCATTCGACCAGAACAACGTATTCCGGTCGAGGCCAAATGCCTGGGCAATGCCCATCAGCGTATCACCTGGCTGGACGGTGTAGGTAATCACCTGGTTGCGCGGGCGGTCGGGGATGATGGTGAAAGGCTCGAGCTGCCGGTCTAAGGCTTCGATGGAACCCATTGTGTTGGCTGCCCCGCCGGGCACGTTCAGCCCTGCCGACAGCGGCCCGCCAACACTGGTAACGGGGGATGGTTGCCTCAGCAGCGGGCGCATCGGCCCAGCGATCAGCAGCGCCACTGCCACCAGGGCCATTACCACCGACACCACCGTCAGGTGGTGGTTTAGGAAGCCAAGCGCAGCATCTGCCAAACCGCCAATGCCTGAGCGCGGCACGAAAGTCTCATCAGGGCGGTCTATCATAAGCAATCCGCATTGCGCAACCAAACGGCCAGGCACGGCATGTCCTGGCCGTTGTTGTGCGGTGTTGTGTCCATATTCACCGCGTATACTATCGCGCTGTTGTCAGGCCGTCAACCGCGCCCCGAGGGCGTGGGACACTGGATGTAAACCTACCCCACACCGGGGGCACAGCAACCTGTGCCCCCGGCTGGTCGTGGGGCAGGTCCGCTACACAGCCGGAGTTGGAGTGGGCATGGGTTGACCAGGGCGCGTCCCTGCCACCCACGCCCGCCAGGCGAGCGTCCACATGGTCGAGAAGTACGTTGCAATCGTCCCACCAATGGCCCACAGCACCGGCCACAGCAGGCAGCAGATCGCCATTAAAATGGTAGGCAGGAACAACACCACACCCAGGGCAATCTGAATGCCAATGTGCACCAAGGCCAGCAGCACCGCGTCACCGAGGTTGGGCTGTAGCACCTGCCAGGCACGTTTGTACGAGTCAATGACACCCGTGTTTTCCAACATGCAGGCTCGGTCCGCCAGGCCGCGCAGCAGTGCCAGTGGTAGCGAGATCAGCGCACCCAGGCATACGATACCAACGATAACAACAATCAGCCCAGTGCTGGTTGCGATCTGCGACGCCGCGTCCTCGACCGTTGTCGCTACAGCAATGATAGGGATAACAAGAGCCAGGGCAATGATAACGGCGATGATGGATGGCAGGCTAGCCAGGATTCCGATCCCGATCAGCCGCCAACCCCTGGCCCAGCCCGCCCGCCACGCTTGCCCCAAGCTGGACGCGCCGGTAGCTTCAATCTCGTTGACTCCGGCGATCAAACCGCCTGTCGCAATTCTCGCCACTACTGCCAATGTAATGCCGATGGTGAAACCAATGCAGAGAAGGCCGATCAGGATCGGGATGCCGATGGCGGCAAACCGCGCGAACTCCGGGCCAAACTGGCTGAAGTCCTCGAACTGGTCGAAATCAAAGCGGCCAGGGGCCTCATATGGTGGAGGAGACACATTGTCGTTGGAGGGAAAGCCAAAATTCCCGCCACGGAAGTTGTAATTCCCACCTCCCATACCGCCGCTGCCCAGCGCCACCAGCACGCCAAGAAGGATCAGCCATTTGTGGTTCCACACGATACTCCAGGTGCGCCCAAGCAGCGCTCCGATGTCCATGCAATACCTCCTTAATAGATTCCGCTACCCTCAATACGCAGGAATGGGGGGCTGCGTTGCAAGCCCAGGGAGTTGGCAACATCAAAAATGCCCGTGCCTGTCCGGCTTTGGGCTTTGCACAGCACTTGTTCGATTTTTGGCCTGTCACCAGCAAGATTCGGCCCTGGGCGGGCCTCAGGGCTTAGCAACCGCCCAGGCCGTCTGTAGAGTGGAGGAGCGATCAGCTGTAATACCCCGCCACACTGGGGTCCTGGGCGGCGCTGAGGCCAGATGACGATGCAGGCAGGATCACCGATGCCCCATTGATCACCACATCCCAGTACGGAACCCAGCCGATGCCAAACAGGATGAAGCTGATGTCTTTCTTGTAAGGTGTGATGGGCACCTCATCGATCTGGCGGGCGGCGGCGGCCCACTTTTGGCGCACGGCCTCCAGTGCCTGTTCCATTTCGCGCTCTGTGGCCTCAAGGCGGTCAGCTAAGTCGAGAAGTTGCTGCTGGCGAATGCCGACCATATCCTCGCTCTGGGAACTAAAGCGGCGCAGGCGGCCCATCTGCGAGACGGTGCGGTACACATTGCCTTTCATCAGCCGCACCACACTTTCCCCTGCGGAGAGTAGCTCCTCCTGCTTACGAGCCTCATATTCGTCGCGTTCGGATTCCAGCCGCAGGGCCATCTGCTGGGCGCGGTCTTCGAGGTCCACCAGCTTCTTCTCATATCGCTCCGCGACCTTATCCAGCTCGGCATCGCGTAGGTCGCGGGCTGCGGCCTGCACGCGGGCGTAGAAGTCGCGCTTGCTTTCGCCCAGACCGCTGTACAGTTTGAGGGCGGGATTATAGTACACCATCAACCGTGCGTTGGTATACAGCCAGTCCACCAGGCTGCTCTGCATGTCCTTGAACCCCGAGCCGGTGGCAAGTGTCGGAGGGACTTCGGCATAGTAGCCCGTGGCGAAGGGGTGCGGCTCCAGAGTGCGTGGGTCAAATGGCTCGGCCTGATACTCAGACCAGTCGAGGTAGGGCACACGGGGGAGGTTGGGCACAATAAAGGCATACCACAGCGTCTCGAAGGTGTTGGTCTGGGTATGGTTGAAGCGCACCTGCACCTGCGCTAGCAGCGAGGGTCGGTACAACAGGCGGCGGCGTGTCTTTACATCCACAGCGGGCTGGCCTGTCCAGCGCTCCCAGTTGCGGATGGATTGTTCAACTGCATATTCGGTGGGGATATAGTACTGCTGCACAGAGGATGGGATGGCGGGCGGAACCGGCGAGAAACCAGCCGGGGCCTCTTCCTCGGCAGGCTGAGCCTGGGGGAGAGGCGGAGTGATGGCGGGCCTCATGCTGGGTGCAACCCCCTCCGAGGAGGCCCGCTCTGCGACGGCTTGGGGCGGGTTGAACCCGCCCGCATCGTAGAAGCCTTGAGCAGCTTCCGAGCCGGGGCGCGGCGGCGGGGTGAAGTAGCTGGGGAAGGTCTCCGGCGCGGTATAGGCCGCGCGTTGACCCGCCATTAGACGGCTGATCTGCTCACGGGTCAGCGGGCCACGCAAAAAGGACATGGACCAGCGGGTGTGGATGAGGAATGGCGTGGCTGGCTCGTGGATGTTGTGCATTACGAACTGGCGAGGCCCCAACCGCCCAATCAACTGCGCCACTGAACGCACATCAAGCGCAGAGGTCGCATCGCGGGCACTATCCAACCCTTCCAGGACACGGGCCCGGTCGTTGTCGGTCTGCATCTTGCCAATAATCCATGTCCCGGCGTTAGCCAGGCCCTTGTAATCCAGATCGGCAGGGTTCTGGGTGGCGATCATCATGCCAATGCCAAAGGCGCGGGCTTGCTTGAGCAGACGCAGTAACGGCTCTTTAGGGGCGGGGTTACGTGGGTAGGGCGGGAACATGCCGAATACTTCATCGATATAGATGATGGCCCGCAGGCTGGTTGAGCCAGATAGCGAGCGCATCCAGGCCAGCACCTCTTGCAGCAGCAGCGTGATGATGAACTGCCGCTCGGCATCATTGAGGTGTGCCACATAGAAGACCGTCGTGCGCGGGTAGCCCTCCGGCGTGTACAGCAGGGATGGAACATGCAGCGGCTCACCGTTGATCCAGTTCTGGAAGCTGGGCGTGGCAATGATGTTGTTAAGCCGCTGGGCCAGCTTGAAACGATCCTTCTCCGGGAACAGGGACTCAACATCGAAGACACCCAGCTTGGCAAAGGGCGGCTTCTGCACCTGGAGGATCAACTGCTCCATAGATAGATCCACGCCGTTGCGCCAGTTGTACTCGAAGATGTTGGATAGCAGAATATGCTCGCGATCTTCCACCGGCACAGCGGTGATGCCAATAAGGGCCAGCAGGGCGGTGACGATCCCGGAGATGCGCTCGCGCAGCATCTCCTCGTTGCCGACCCAGCCCTCGGATGGGGCCGCAAAGGATTGCAGGATACTGATCTGAAGGCCCGCCTCGGAACCCGGAGTATAGATGCTGAAGCGTGCTGCCTGCCGGTATGCCTGGATGCGCTCATTATCAATGCCCCAGGATTCCAGCCCTTCCTTCCACTGAGTGGCGACAATGCGCGCCTGCTCCTCGATGGTGCGGTCGGCGCGGGTGGCATCTTCCGGGTTGACCCAGGGCAAGAAGTTGTCTGGCGTCAGGTCGGGAAAGGCCAACAGAAGATTAGTGATGTCGCCCTTGGGATCGATGATGATGGAGGGAATGCCATCCAGCACAGCCTCTTCGAGGAAGGTCACAGCCAGACCGGTTTTGCCGCTGCCGGTCATGCCGAGGATCACAGCGTGGGTGGTTAGGTCGCGGGCATCGTAGTACACCGGCGCCGTCTCGATCACCTCGCCGGTCTCCGGGTTGATCTGGGCCCCCAGGTAGAAGTTGTTGGGCGCTTCGGTGAAATGGATCCGCATGGTGGTTATCTCCTGCATACAGTTTCGCTCAGGGCGCAACGCGATTGGGGCCGAATTGCCCGTGTGATTTCACCCGCGCCCGCCTGGATCGTTACTCGGACAGGCACTGGCCGCCGAAAGGTAGCAGTGCCTCGGCCCAGCGCCGATTGAACTCCTCTTCATACAGAGCTGCTGCCGACGGATCATAGAGGATGATCATGTTTTCGTCATTGGATTCGGCGGCGTTCTTACTGAAGTTGAACGAACCAATCGCCACCGCCGCACTGTCCACGATCACCACCTTATGGTGGAAGGTGCGCGGATTGCCATCCAGCCGCACGTCCAGCCCGGCGTTGAGCATCGGAGGGCACGCGGAAAACTCGGTGTTGGCGCCACGTTGCTCAAATATGCCGAGCACCTCGACCCCCGCCGAGGCACGGTCAATCATGGCCCCGGCGAGGTCATCATCAGTGAACGAGAAGGCCATAAAGTGAAGGGTGGATTGCGCAGTACGGGCAAAGTCCACCAGACGCGGCATGACCCCGTCCTCTGGCGAGAAGTAACTCTCAACCCGGATGTCGCCGATGGTGAATGACGGGTAGGGCGTATTAGCGGGTGAGGTCGGGCCGAACTGGCCGTTGAACATCTCCTGGAACTCGGCCTCGTAATTCTGGGCCAGCTCCGGGGATCGGATGACAATGGCGTTGTTGTTGTTCCTGAACGTGTCATTGACCGTGACATTCCATGAGCCAAGCCACACCGTCGCGCTATCAAAGATAAAGAACTTGTTGTGCATGAACGCGCCGCGCTGGTCGGGCGTGGCAGGAATGCCTGCACCGATCATTTGCGTCATTTGTGGATCGTCCTCGGTGTGCTCGTCGTCGTAGACAATCTGCACTTCCACACCGCGGTTGTGGGCAGCGATCAGCGCATCGGCCACGTTCTGGAGGTTGAACTCAAACACGGCCAGATGGATGCTGGTCTGCGCTGCATTGATGAGGTCAATCAGGTGGGTCTCGATCCCACCGCTAGTGGTACCGCTGCTATACAGCGATGGCTCGGTGAAGTAGATGGTATAGTAATCTCCCTCCACCTGTGAGGCAGGGGGCGCTACGCCGCCGATCTCGTTCGGGCGTGGCGTTGCCAGGCCGAGCATCTGCAGGGCTGTGTCCCAACCGTAGATGATTCCCACTACGATCAGCAGCGCCAGGACGACCAGCCCTAGCCGCCATGAGACATTGCTGGTGCTGCTGCGACCGCTACTGCGACTGCGGCTACGCTTTGCCATTGGGCATCTCCCCCTTGAACTGAGATAGAACTTGGGCGAGTATGTCGGATGGAGACTGAGCCTGGGTGGCCTGTATAGCTTCCCGCAGGGCGTTCGCATCGAGGGCTACGCCAGGGACTGCAGAGGTGGCCTCTACTATCTTATCTAGCGCCCCGTCAATCTCTTCGACAGGCGGCTGGTTGCCGAGCACCCCCACCAGCTTGTTGATCCGGCGCACCAGCCTGCGCAGATTCTGGATGTGCGTTTCGAGCGCCTCAGCAGCCTGGGCATCGTCCAGCCCCGCTGTGCTTTCGGCCAGCCGCCGCGAAATCGCTACTGCCCAATCGATCAGTTGGGATGCCTCAACGTCGTCCATGTCCTCGGTCAGACTGGCGTCGTCAAGTATCTGCGTCGCCGCCCTTTTGATCCGCTCCTCCACGCTTTTGCCTCTCCCGGTTGTGCCTGTCCGGCCCTTGAGCCACATCATCACACCACTGGCAACCAGCACCACCAGTGCGGTCAGGGCTGCGATCCATTGTAGTGAAAGGGCCGACTCTCGCAAAACCCGCCTCCTCAGGTAACTCGTCATTCAAGCAGCAGGGGCACATCGCAGCGCTGGCAACCTTTTTGATAGCACAAGTGTACTACTCATGTAGAGCCGTTACAAGCGGCTGTACCTCATCGAGCAGGTCAGGATGCCCGGCCAACATGGCTGGCTCGCCGAGCTGCCACTCGCCGCCGCCGGGCTGCTGGAGAACCCCCCCGGTCTCGCTGATCAGCACGGCCCCTGCGCCCACATCCCACGGCTGGAGGCCAAAGTTGAAATACAGGTGCACCCTTCCAGCGGCCACATATGCCTGTGAGAGGGCTGCCGAACCAAACGCCCGCACAGTATGACAATGCGGAGCTAGAGCGCTCACTGTGGTCAAGGCGCGATGCCGTGCCTGAGGGGCGCGTGCCCAATCCAGGCTGATCACGGCCCGGCGCAGGGGTGCAGGCTTGATGGGGGGTAAAGCCTTGTTTCCGAGGCGTGCCCCCTGCCCGCGCGCGGCGCTGAATAGCTCATTGCGGTATGGATCATAGATCGCCCCGATAACTGGTTGGCCATCGATGGCAACACCAATAGACACGCATATGAACGGCAGCGCGGTCGTGAAATTGGTGGTTCCGTCCAGAGGATCGACCAGCCATACCACCCCCGCCGGGATCTGCCACCGCCCACCTTCAGCAGGGTGGTTTGATGGGTCTTCCTCGGCCAGGATCAGGTGCCCAGGGTGGCGTGC
>Ga0129299_1000408_pt1 | contig 26883 bp, 21 predicted proteins | sample ConPoolayeCmetaG_FD_94477 | JGI IMG/M metagenome (GOLD analysis project Ga0129299, IMG submission 94477) | Hot spring microbial mat communities from California, USA to study Microbial Dark Matter (Phase II) - Cone Pool mat layer C metaG ...
GGCTGATACCACGGCCTCTGGCCGTGGAGCACATGTCAACAATTCGGCACTATCGTGCCGACCTAGTCGTACCGGCCTATGGCCGGAATCCCAGGCCACGGGCTTTGCCCGTGGTTGTTGACTTCAGTCCCGCATTGTGGGCACGACAGAGGCTTCGTATCGCCCCCTGCTGTGCGTCGCACTTCCCATGTCAAGGGCCGTAATCGACGCGTCTTCCTCTGTTCAAGCAAGAGGCATGCGTGCGGCAAGGCTGTAGCACGCACGGCTGAGGCAAAAAGACCATACTAACGAACCTGATGAAAGGAGCGCTGCGGAAGATGCTGCTCCAATACGCAATGGCCCGCAGTACAGCGGGGACGCCCTATGTGCGTTTCGAATCCCCTCTATGACGTTGAGCTTCCATTCCATAGCCAGCAACGGGGCGGGAACCATATATCGTTTAGGCGCATATACCCATCGTTTCCCATCACGACGAATGCCGCCGCCGGTAATAACAACATGACCATGTACGTTCCATTTCAGATTGCTTCCGAACGTATGCACAACGACTATAAAGCCCGGCGTCATGCGCGTACTCTCCGACACCGTTCCCGCCATTTTGTGGAGGTGGCATCATGAATATGGAGAAAATCAATGCGGCGGGCATTCGTCTGCGGTGTCCGCAGTGCCGTACAGACATCGCACCGGCGCATTATGATAAAACCGCCGGACTAATCTGCGGATCATGTGCGGCAACATTTCCCGTACACGAACACTTTATTGATTTTCTGCCTGCCGCTTCAGGCGCGCTTTCGACTGCGGCGGAATACGAACGGCTTTTCAGCGGCGCCGCCGAAGGTAGAGAGCCGGTCCTTTATTATGGAAAAACGATTCATGAGGAAGTCGAGGAGTTTTTCGGCGAAACCGGTTATCATAAAAAATGCCTGCCCGGCATGAAAATCCTTGACGCGGGATGCGGACTGGTGTGCGGCGCGGCCCATTGATGCCGGCGCGCGGCGAAAACGCTATCCAAAATGCTTTGCCGTCCAGATTTCGTAACAGGCAATCGTCCAGAGACGATGGCCGTTGTCATTGCGTCTCGCCAGATGCTCGCGCCACGGCGTGGGGGAAGAGCCGTTCCATTTCATCGAATGATTCAATACCGCCTACGTGCCTGCGCTGCCGGCCGTCGAACGCCGTGCGCCAGGAATAATATGAATGTGGAAAGGGATGGCTTTCATGGGAAAGAAAGGCTTTCAACCGCCGGGAAAAGCTTGTGCGTTCGAGAGAATCAGGAATGCAGTGCGCCAGGCAGCGCATCGGTATTTTCAATGCCGGGGGTAGGCGCGAGGTCAGCATCGCCGCTGCTCGCTGCGGCAGCCTCCGAAGATCTTCATGCCGGAGGGAAGCTGCTTGTGCATGCCCTGAAATATGGTATAGGGCGCGGGAATATATCCGAACGTAAAGTAAGAGCCATTCAGATCGATGAGCTATGCGGCGCCGTGTGTCGTCCTCACATATGTTGACGGTATGATGGAGAGAAGCTTCTTCTTTCTTTTAGCCTTTTTTTGTTTCTTCACATTGTCACGCTGGTGTATTTTATAATCCGGATTCTCCGGAAGCAAACAGGATTACACAGATTTTGGGTGGGGAATAAGACTTTATAGATCATATTCTTATCTGACGTATATACGCGTCCCGCGTCTCTACGTCAGATACAGAGTCTGTTATTCGTATTCCCGCTTCCATACCGGTTTCATAGGACCAATTGGTTGAAAGGCACCGTATCGTGCTCGCAAAACTCCGCTCCATGGCAGTTATTGGTATCGACGCTTTTGAAATAGAGATAGAAGCCGATATCGCTGAAATGCTTCCCAGTTTCACCATTGTGGGCCTGCCGGATGGCGCCGTGCGGGAAAGCAAAGAGCGAGTCATGTCCGCAATCAAGAATTGCGGGTTCGAGTTTCCGTCGCGGAAGGTCACGATAAACATGGCGCCGGCCGACATGAAGAAGGAAGGCTCAGCCTATGATTTGCCGATCGCCGTGGGTCTTCTCATGGCGTCCGATCAGGTCGAACTTCACAACGCCGCAGAATACCATATTGTCGGCGAGCTTTCCTTAGACGGTTCGGTGAAGCGGATCAAAGGCATATTATCGATGGCCATCTGCGCGCGCGCCATGGGCCTGAAAGGTATGATTGTCCCCGCTGATAATGCGGAGGAAGCGGCGGTCGCCGAGGGACTGGACATCTTTCCTGTGTCGAATCTCACCGAGGCGCTGGATTTCCTTTCAGGAAAAACAGCAATCAAGCCGACGCGGATTGATCTGGCGTCATTGTTTAACCTATCGCGGGAGTACGGCATCGATTTCAAGGACGTCAAAGGCCAGGAACATGTCAAGCGCGCACTGTTGGTCGCGGCCGCCGGATCGCATAATCTGCTGATGATCGGGCCGCCCGGTTCGGGAAAGACCATGTTGTCGCGACGGCTCCCCACCATTCTCCCCGATTTATCGCTCGATGAGGCACTGGAAACCACTAAAATTCATTCGGTCGCGGGGATGCTTGACAGCAAAACGCCGCTGATTGCCACCCGGCCGTTCCGTTCGCCGCACCACACCATCTCTGATGCCGGTCTTATCGGCGGCGGCGCGTATCCGCGCCCCGGCGAGGTAAGCCTGAGCCACCACGGCATTCTGTTCCTCGACGAACTGCCGGAATTTGGAAAAGCGGTTCTTGAGAATTTACGCCAGCCGATGGAAGACTCGCGGGTGACAATATCGCGAGCGGCGATGTCCTTGTCATATCCCGCGCGGTTCACCTTGGTTGCGGCCATGAACCCCTGCCCGTGCGGTTACTATACGGATCCGCGGCACACGTGTTCCTGTTCACCGCCGCACATCCAGAAATACATGTCACGAATCTCCGGGCCGCTTATGGATCGTATCGATATTCACATCGAAGTTCCTGCCCTCTCCTATGACGAACTCGCCGCAAAACAGCCCGGCGAGGATTCGGCGTCCATGCGTAAAAAGGTTATGGCAGCCCGGAAGGTTCAATCGGAACGGTTCAAAGGCGAAAAGAAAGTGTTCTGCAACGCACACATGGAACCCAGGCATATCCGGAAATACTGCGAACTGAAGCCCGATTCACAGACGTTGCTCAAGAATGCAATCGATCGGCTCGGACTTTCGGCCAGAGGGTATGACCGCATTCTGAAGGTGTCCCGCACCATTGCGGACCTCGATGGAAAGGAAAACATCGAGTCGGCGCATATTGCCGAGGCGATACAGTACAGGAGCTTGGATAGGAAATTGTGGATGGGTGGATAATAAATTGAATGCAAAATAGTTGGAATAAATAATAAGCATAATTCCGATTTGTCCCGCGCGGTACCGGCAAATCAACCTGGTTAAACCGGCAACTACCTTCCAGCCTAAGAATCGATCTTCTCCATGCAGATGAAGCATTACGGTTTTCAGCTTCGCCAAGCCGGTTGGCTGACCTTGTCCGAGCAAATCCGGGTCGGAAACAAAGCATAATTGATGAAATTCAGAGGGTGCCGGGACTTTTACCCGTTGCACATAGTCTGATAGAAGAACTGCGAGATCGGCGTTTCGTTTTCACCGGCTCAAGGTCACGAAAACTGAAGCGCACCGGCATTGATTTGCTTGGCGGAAGGGCGCTTCTGCGAACCATGCATCCATTCATGGCTTGCGAACTGGGGAATTACTTCTCGATCGAGCAGGCGCTTATCTCTGGTCTTATTCCGGTAATTGTCGATCATGGCGGGACCAACGATGACCTGCGCGCATACACCTCCCTGTATATAAAAGAAGAGGCGGTTGAAAGAAAAACTGTCGAAGGATATGTATCCGTTCTTGAAGATCTACTTCTGTGTTTCCGCGTATCCGTATTTTCAAAACGGGCAAAACGGACACTCGTAAATCATCATAAGTTCTATCTGTTCGATCCGGGCGTATTTAGAGCTCTCAGGCCGGCGGGTGCTCTTGACCGCCCTCATGAAATTGACAGGAAAACGGACGGATTTTTCTAACATGCCGTTTTCCCCTTTATTAGTTTTATATCATATACTACACCATCTTTCCGGCATATGTTGAAGCCGTCCCGGTAAGGGAGGCTGATACCTGTGCGTGCCAGCGGGCATGTGACGGGAGAGGAGCGGGAGTCGATTGGCCATGTGGAAACGCCGGAAAGGACAAACCGTTACGGGAGAAAGCGCGTGCCTCTGAAACCAATGGCCAAAGGCGGAAAGCCCGGCGCGGCGAAAGAAAAGCGCGCAAAGAAAAAACCGGGCGGCTGGCGATCAGTCGAACAGGATTTGGATCTGTGCCGCCAGATTCAGCGGGCCATGATTCCGGCCTCCTTGCCGCGTGTGGAAGGGGTGGAGGTGTGGTCGATGTATTATCCCTGCGGGTCTCTGGGGGGAGACCTCTTTGATGTGATCCAAATATCGGACGATCTTATGGCGCTGTATATGTTCGACGTCGCCGCGCACGGGGTGCAGTCCGCCTTGATATCCGCCATAGCAAAGGTTTCGTTTTCCAATCATATCCGTCAGGTAAGTTCTCCCCGTTCGGTGCTCGAACGAGTCAATGCCGAGATGCGGGCGAATATATCGATTGATTTTTACCTCACGGCATTTGTGGCATTCCTTGATCTCCACAATAACCGGCTGAGCTACTGCAACGCCGGGCATCCGTATCCAGTTGTATACCATAAAAAAACCCAGACGCTCATTCCGTTGAAATCGGCGGGGATGTTTCTGGGCGTTTTCAACGAGGGTAATTACGAGGATGAGAGCCTGTATTTATATGCCGGCGACTGGTTCATGCTGTTTACCGACGGCCTGTATGCCGCGTTCAGCAATACAAGCGAGATGGAAGGGAGAAAGGGACTGGAACAGACGATACTGACTGCCGCGCCCGCCGGTCCGGCGGCATTTATCCGGGAGTGCAGGCTGCGGTGCGAAAATCTGTGCCGTGATGGCGGGCAGGAGGATGACATAACGGCGCTGATAATAGAGATCCTGACGCAATCGCGAAAGGACCAGATTAAGGAGAAGCTCGGGTTCAGCAAGGATGATCCCGCATACCTTCAATTTATTTCCTATTATGAAGAAATGGATACTGCGGCGAGTGTCATTCTGAAGGACATGGATGCGGCGGCGTTTACGGACGAGTCGATACGGAAGATGAAGATCACGCTGACCGAACTGATGGCCAACGCGATAGGCCACGGCAACGGCGAGGACCATTCGAAAAAAGTTACCGTGGGCCACATGGTTAACCGTACGGCGGCGACGGTGGCGATTATGGATGAGGGGGCGGGATTTGATCCGGCGGCAATACCCGATCCGACACTGCCGGAGAATCTCATCAAGGATCACGGCAGGGGGCTGTATATCGTCAAGAACTATGTCGACGAGATCCATTTCAACGACAAGGGGAACAGGGTGCTGATACGGAAATACCATCAGAATGCCTGACCTAGCCGGGATGGAAACTCAAAATCCAAAATCCAAAACTCGACACAATTGCCGATACGGCGGAAGGAGCCGCGAGGTTGTGACGTCGGAGATGCGGCGCGTGGGTATCGCCGGCTACATGGGAAGCGGCAAAACGCTTGTTGCGTCGATTCTTTCGCGGCAGGAGGGGACGTTCATAATCGACGCCGACGCGGTTGCAAAGCAGTTGATGAATTCGAATGCCGTGATACAAAAAGAACTGGCGGCGGCATTCGGCGGCGACGTAATCAAGGAGAAAACGGTCGTTTTCAGCCTTCTGGCCTGCCGCGCATTCCGCTCGCAGGAAGACCTCGTGCGCCTCAACCGTATCGTGCATCCGCTTTTGCTCCTTGAGCTCAAGCGACGGGTGCATGAACATGGGGGAAGGGGGACAATCCTTGACGCGGCGTTGATTTCTTTCTGGGGAATAGAGGAATGGTTCGACGCGTTGTGCTGGGTTGAGGCGGATTTCGAGACACGCTTCAAGCGCCTGTCACGCAAGCTGGCGCTGCATCCCGATGCGATTCGCGGCCGCATGCGTCTGCAAGAGAACCTGTTCGGCAGGCCGGAAGGATCGCGATGGATTGCGGTGAATAACAACGGAACAATCGCCGAACTGGAGCGCTTGATGGCGTCGGAAGAATGTGCGCCGTTACGGCAGATTATAAGCGAACGGGGAAAAACAATATGAAAAAGTCATTCCGTATCGTGTTGATTGCCGCTGTGGCCGTGGGATGCATGGTAAGTATGTGCGGCAGGAAAAAGGGAGCGGTGGAGAAACCCGTCGTCGTGCTCGGCAAAGATACCCTGACCGCTGAAGAGCTGACGAAGATGTCGGGCGACACGGCTTTAACGCCCGCGCAGATACGCCGGACCGCACTCTTGGTGTCACTGGCGAAAAAAGCGCCGGTTCCCGCCGACACCGCGCGGTTTACCAAGGATGTTGACGAAATTTCGGAGCAGATGTCGCTCCGTTCCGGCAGGCAATGGACCCGCCAGCAGGTCGCATCTCTGTTGCAGGCGTCGCGCGCGCTCAAGGGCATGGTTGACAGCACAAAAGACGCCGCGGTGGTGATGCGCCATCTCGATTCACTGTTCAGGCAGGTCATCATGATCGGCGGAAGGCCGGTTGACGGCGGCGGCAATGCATTTCCGGCCCCGGTGGACATGGAGCCAAAAAAACGCATCGGGATGACCGAAACGGAGATGCGTTTGGCGCTTGCGTCGATTGTCGGCCGGGCTTTTCAACTTCCGCCCGAGCTGGCCGACATCGTGGCCGGCTACGCGTTTGAAGATGAAGCGCGGCGCGGCGAAAGCGCGGCGCTATCCGACATTGTCAAAGGCCTTGTGTACGATCCCTCGAAAGAGATGCGCAGGGAGAAACGTCCCGAGATTGCTCCGGCTCAGCGCGACAATTCCGCGGTTGCGCTTCGCTACCGTACCCGCGCTTCGATTATGGATTCCATCGGCAGGCACCTCCCCTACCTCGAGGCAATCTACAAGCGGCAGCTCAAAATTCATCAGACCATGTCCGGTACCGTGATTGTGTCGTTTCGAGTGGATGCCGGCGGGAAGGTAATGGCGGCGCACATTACGCGCAGCGATATCCGCGAAAAGGATTTTATCGATCCTTTTCTTGAATATGTACGATCGATCAGATTCCGTCCGATACCCGAGCAGGTCGGACCGATGACCTTCGAGTTTCCATTCGAGTTCAAGGCCGAGGACTAGACCGGCCGGCAGGAGACAGGCAATGCTGAAGGAACATTCATCATTTGTCAAACAGGCCATTGCGGCCGTCGACTGTCTGCTTATCATTATTGCTCTTGTTCTATCATACTGGATTGTGGCGCCATACAGGCCGCTGTCGGATTTTTCTGATTACTGGTTCATGCTTATCGGGTTTATGGGGTTTTATCTGTATTTTGCCTGGACCCGGCAGTTGTTTTCGGTGCTCCAGTTCACGTGGGTGAAGGGGTTGATGCGCCGGGTGGTGATGATATTCATTTCGGCCGGAATCCTCGGCGCCGCCATTCTCTACGTGCTCCCCGACCGCTACAACTCGCGCACGCTCTACATCGTTTTCGCCGCAGTGTCGTTTCTGTTTATCGCCGTCGAGAAGCTCGTGCTCAAACAGTTGTTTTCGCAGATACGCCGCAATAACCGCAATACCACGCCGATACTGCTGTTTGGCCGCGGACGGCTCGCGGCCCAGATACACAAGAAAATCAACACCCATCCCGAATGGGGACTGCGCGTGGTCGGCAAGCTCGATCTGAGCGTCACCCCGCATACGTTCGAAGAAGTTTTGAAAAACAGCTATGTGGAGGAAGTCTTTTTCTGCGTCCCCCGAAGTTTCAGCAGGGAAAATTTCAAGATCGATCCGTATCTGCTAATCTGCGAGGAGATGGGCCGGTCGGCAAGGGTATTCATGAACATGACCGCCGCGACGCATTTTGCCCGGTGGGAATACCATCGATTTCTCGATTATCCCACCTTTATTTCCCACACGGTCGAGCTCGACCCCGATCAGCTTTTATTCAAGAGAATTTTCGACATTATCGGAAGCCTGGTGGGATTGGCGATTTTAGTTGCACTGTATACGCCGCTTGCGATCGCCATCAAGCTGACGTCGCCGGGGCCGGTGTTTTTCAAACAGATTCGCGTGGGAAAAAACGGCAAGCGGTTCGTCATCTACAAATTCCGCTCCATGTATCTGGACGCCGAGCAGCGGAAAAAGGAACTGGAGGACAGGAACGAACTGCGGGGCGCGGTATTCAAGATTAAGGACGATCCGCGCATTACGCCGGTGGGAAAACATATGCGCGCCCTGAGCCTTGATGAGCTTCCGCAATTCATCAACGTACTCAAGGGCGAAATGTCGCTGGTGGGGACGCGGCCGCCCACACCCGACGAAGTGAGCGCGTATGAGAAATGGCACCATCGCCGTATCAGCATCCGGCCGGGCATGACCGGATTGTGGCAGGTGAGCGGACGCAACAAGATCGAGGACTTTGATGAAATCGTGAAACTTGATTTGAAATATATCGACTCGTGGAGCATCTGGCTCGATATCGTCATTATTTTCAAGACCATTTTGGTGGTATTCAGGCGCGGTGAAGCATACTAGAATAGCATTGGAAATTTCAGGTTGAATAGCGGATATTTGTTGTTGATGAGCCGATATCGACATCGCCTCATATACACAGCGGTTCTGTCGTGTACGTGCATAACCGCGCTTCGGGCCGTTCCCCTTGAAAACTGGCGGCATCCCTTCTACAGCCTTGCCGCCGAGCGGGGCGATTTTATCCAGTCTCCCAGCGGTCTCTTTTGGGATGACCTGACATATCCCGCCGTATTTCACTCGTCGCTGTGGCCCGATACCGCATCCTATGCCGCTGACCACTGGCTCCTTGAGCCGTCGCTTGGCCTTGCCGCGTCGAATAGCGAATTTCCAACGGGGAAAAAGACAAACCTGCACTTTGACCTTCTCAGCGACGTCCGCTATAGAAACCTTACCGTGAGAAACGCGCTTGATGTGGATCAGAGCTATAAGAGCCATCCCGGATATACCTGGCACAAGGAACGGATTGCCGCGGGCCGAATCGAAGAGGCCTATGCGCAGTATGGACGGAAGCGCTGGTTCGTAAGGTTCGGACGGATGAACCGGTGCTGGGGACCCATGCCCGACCGGAGCTTCGTGCTGTCGAACAACCCTTTTTCCTACGACGCGCTGGAGTGGCAGGTGGCTGCGCCCTTCTTTGAATTCAGGCATCTTATCGCCGCATTTCCTCTGCACGGATCCGAGATTGACACGCGCGGTTTGCAGCTCAACCGCTATTTTTGCGCCCATTCGCTCAAATTCATATTCGGGAAATGGGCGGCGGCGGGCGTTACCGAAACAACGGTTTTCGGCCGGAAGGACGGATTGCCGGATTTCCAGTATATCAATCCGTTTTCGATATACGCGGTTATCAATACCAATCAGGAGGCTGCCTCGTGGGGACAGGGAACCGGCAATCTCATGCTGTCGTTCGACGCGCGGGTGCATCCGTTTATTGAAAATGTCCTGCTGTGGGGCCAGGTGGCGATAGACGATTTTCAGGTGGACGACGCCTCGCCCCTTGACCAGGAGCCCACGCACTGGGGCGTTGACGCAGGGGCGTCATGGGCGGATCCGTTTCCTGCCCTTCCGCCGCATCACGTTGCGATCCGGTACCGTTACCTTTCAAAATGGATGTATACCGTGATGGAAGGCAATACGCTTTTAGGCGAGCGATATACCTACCTCGGACGGTCGCTGGGCTTTGAGAGCATCGACGGCGACGAGATCGAGGTGTCGGCCACGGCAATCGGGAGAAACTGGTGGGCGGCTCGCTGGGGCGTTGGCGTTGCGCGTCAGGACACCGTGACGGTGGCCACTCCATGGCCGATAGACCCGGCAACCGGTACGCTTGGATACCGGACAGAGACCCCGCTGTCGCAGCGTTCTCATGTGGAAACGCTCATTTTTGCGCGGCTGACCGGGCATGCATATTTCAGGGATTATGCGGCATTATCGGTGTCGTTTGACAACAGGTTCGTGCGGAATAAAAACAACGTGATCAATGACGGGTTTGAATATGACCCGGTGATATCAATCACCCTGACGGGCCATTACAGCGGCATCTTCGTACGATTTAAATAATCCAATGAACAAAAAGGACATGCAATCAACCGTTGATGTAAACGGCAGAGGCATGGCCGTTTTCCCCAAGCCTCCGAAACTGCCCATACCGGATGCGGCTCGCAGCATTCATCGCCACATCATCTGCCGCATCAAGGACCTCCTTGCCGGCGATGTGTCCTCGCCGCTTGATCCTCTTTTTATGCGGGGATATCGGGAGGTGTTGGATTTGTTCGAGAAATACCAGCGCGAGGTCATACGGCATTCTGGCTTCCGGCTGACCTGTTCAAAGGGCTGCATGCGTTGCTGCTGTCATTGGGTGGAAGACGTCTATTGTTTCGAGGCGGAGATAATCGCCGATTTTATCCGCCGCACTGCCGGCGATCGTGTCGGAGAGATCGTTGAAAAGTTCCGCGAAGATATTGCCGAGATGACGAGGCTCGATGCGATTGTGGCGCGAAAACTCGCCGAGCATGCAGGCGCGTCCGGTGCCGGCGATATCGATCAGGTTGACCTGCTGCTCGCCTGTTTCTACCAGATGGGCCGTCCCTGCGCGCTTTTGGGCCCGGATGCGGCATGCGGGATTTATCCCGTGCGGCCCATTACCTGCCGCATCTATGTGAGCTTTTCCGACCCGGCGTTTTGCGATCCCGATTATATCAACATTGCCGACGTCAGGACCTATTTGCTCGACTTCGAGGAAGAGGCGAGCGAGCTCCTTGACCGGCTCCACCTGAAATATGATCGATTCGGCAGCGATACGGGCCTTAGGTCGGTCCTGGTGAAGTGCCTGACACAATAACGGCGGGGCGATACGCACATAGACGCCATCCATTACCCCGCCGGGTTCCCGTTCCGTTCATGCCTCTGCGACAGGTACAATCGGCACAGTGTCTGCGGCCGCCGCCGTTTTCTTCACAAGCGGCCGCCGCCATTTTCCCGTGCGGTAATAGGCTAAGCTGATAATCATCGAAACGAAGAAGCTTGCCGCAAAGCCGCACCAGACGCCGGTAACGCCAAGCGATGTGCGGGAGAGAAGCCAGGCGGCCGGCACACGGATTCCCCAGAGCGAAATAAGGCTGAAAACCATGGTAACCATGGTGCGTCCTGCGCCGTTAATTACGCCGTTTGATACGAAGAATATCGCAAAAAACACCAGCGATGGACCGATGATTCGCAAATAGACGGTACCGGTGTGAATAACTTCGGGATCGCCGACGAATGCCGACATAAGCACCGAGGGGATGCTCATGAAAACAATCGCAAAAGAACCGGTTATCATGCATGTAAACAGCAGTCCCCATCTGAAGCTCTCCCGCACCCGCTCGATGCGGCCTGCGCCGAGGTTCTGGCCTGCAAGCGTGGAGACCGCCATGCCGATGGTCATGGCGGGCATGAACGCCGCCGCATCCACGCGGCCTGCGGCGCCGTAGGCGGCAATCGCCTGTGGGCCGAACCGGTTAACTAAAAACGTCATGGCCGCCATTCCAATTGATATGAACGAGTGTTGTATCGAAGATGGAAGTCCTATGCGGCCGATGAGAAGAGCCGTGGCTGAATCGAACGCACGCCGGCGCGGCTTGAACGCGACGATGCTGTTGTGATGGTTGAGATATATCATGCCGCAGATGAACGCGAAAAAGGCGGACATGACCGATGCGATGGCTGCGCCGCTCACACCCAGGCGGGGAAACGGCCCCGGGCCGGCGATGAGAAGCGGGTCCAGAAGCGCATTCATGCCCACACCGGCGGCCATGAAATACAGCGGCGTACGCGTATCGCCGATACCCCTAAGGATTGCGCTGACAAGAAAGAGCAGCATCTGGAACATAAAGCCGATAAAGGAGATTTTCAGATACGATGAAGCGAGCGGAAAGACGGCCGCCGGCGTCTGAAGCGCGCAGAGCAGGACATCTCCCAAAAGAAAACCGCAGACGCCGATGATGGCGCCCAGAATGATGGCGATAGTGAAGGAGGTGCCGACCGTACGCTCGACCGAGGCGTAATCGCGGCAGCCGTAATATTGCGAGACAAGTATCGATGCGGCCATGGTTGCGCCGGCCGTAAGCGCCACGAACAGCATTACCACCGGGAAACTCACGGCGGTTGCGGCAACCGCGTAATCGCCGGCGATTTTGCCCAGCCAGATGGTGTCGATGATGCTGTAGCCCGTGTTAAGGGCGTTGCCGATGAGCATGGGCACGGCAACGGCGAGCAGGTGGCGGGGGATGCTGCCGGTTGTCAGGTCGCGGCCGAAATTCCTTGGTGTCATAATGGGAATCAAATATATAATCGGCTTGTTTGGGCTTGCGGCACCGGGCGGCACTGGAGTGTATCGCCCGGCAGTGTGTCAGCCGGACTCTTCTGCTTCGTCCTTTTCCTCTGCGCGCCGCATGCGGAAGACCTCCGGCGTGACGCCGGCAATCCGGGTGAATGACAATTCGAATTCCTTATACGTGGAAAATCCGCAGCGCCGGGAGATTTCCTCCGGCGGGAGACAGGTCGTGTCGAGCAGGCGACGGGCGGCGCGGATGCGGACAAGGGCGAGAAGGTTGTCGAAATCGGCGCCGAGTTCCGAGTGCAGGGCCGCCTCGAGCCGCTCAACACTCTCGCCGGTGGCGCGGGCGGCGCCGGCAAGCGAAAAGCCCGGCTCAGCGTACCGCGATTCGATGCAGTCACAAAGCGCCTGGGCCGCCGGCGAGCGGGGCAGGCGATCCTGTCGCCGGACGTTGATGTCGTGATATTTTCTTATACCGGCCGCGGCGCCGACTCCGGTCACAATTGCGACAACAACCCCGCATAGGAAAAGAAGCGTCGCTTTAAGCCAAGCCATGGTCTGGCGGAGGATAACGATACCCCATCGGACCGGACTGCGCCGGCACGCGGCTTCTGCGGCCGGCCAGCTAAACACCTTCTCGACGCCGGCTGCCGCATCTTCATCAACGACCGAAACGCCAAATCCGAAACGACTGGGAGGAAACACGTGGTCGGAGAGAACGCAAAATGGAATACGCGCTTCTATACGGTAGCCGCCAGGCCGGTGTGATGGCCGCCACTGCATTTCATCGCCTATGCGGACGATGACGCTGTCCATGCGGCGGGGGCCGTGCGCATCGAGCGCCGTTGCCAGCGCAAAACTGCGGCCAGCGGGGGAGAAAAAGATAATGCGGTGCAGCGAGTCGGCAAACGGCGCGCGCGTGTGGTACAAGTCAAAACACGCTTCGACGCGATCGCCGGACGTTACGACGCTGTCGTCGACGTCGACCAGAAGATAGAACGCGGCGGCGTTCCATGTGCATGCATATACCGCGCCGGCGCAAATCGTATGCCGGCGGATTCCCTTCCAGTCTTTGGCGTCGCCGTCGATGTCGATAACCCGGCGCGGGGGCAGTTCGCGGCACGATATGCGTTGAGAGGGCTGGGTGGTTCGGCGTACGATGCACCATCGGTTTGTCAGCGGCGGCGCGACAATCGTATCGCCGTTCACATGATAAAGCGTGTAGCCGAAATAGAGGGAGAATTGATCCTGGTCGGCTGTGGCGGAGATGTCCCATCGGGCGTTGAATGGATGAACAGCCTTGCGGGCAAGGGTTTCCGTAACGGCCGGATAGCGCGTCACATACAAATCGGCGCATGCCACGGAACAGCGTGGTGTGACGGCATAGTCGGCAACCGGTCCATGCAAAACGGTTCGGTATGGCGGTGAATTGATGACGGCGCTGTCGGCGCTCACAATGCGGCGGGGAACATGCGCCGCGTGCGCCTCCTGATCCCTGGGGGCGACGCTGATGCAGAGAAGGGGCAGAAAAAGCGAAACGGCATGCATGTCTGTGAAAGTACATGCTGTTGCCGGTTTGCGCAAGAAAGGCGGCATTGTTGAAGCGTTTTCCATCCGCATATATTTTCTTGCATGCGAACGGGGCGGCGTACGTACTATCTTTTCGGCGTATACCGTAATCGATATGGCGACAGATGGTATTTGAATAAAGGAAACGGTATCATGGGCGACGAAAAACGAACAATATACCTTGATAACAACGCCACCACGAAAGTTGCACCCGAGGTCCTCGATGCAATGATGCCGTTTTTCGGCGGCAGCTACGGCAACCCGTCGAGCATGCACCGTTTCGGCGGATCTATCCGCAAGGTTGTTGACCGGGCGCGGGAGCAGGTCGCCGCGCTTCTGAACGCGGAGCCGCGCGAAATTTATTTCACCAGTTGCGGAACGGAGAGCAACAACACCGCGCTGAAGGGTTTTTTTGACCGCGCCGGCAGCCGCTGCCGTATCATTACCTCGGCGGTCGAACATCCTGCGGTGGGCAACACCTGCCGGTATCTTCTCGAAAAAGGCGCTGAGCTTATTGAAATCGGCGTTGACGAAGCAGGGCTATTGCGCATTCACGACCTCATAGAAACCCCTATCGACGAGCGGACGATCGCGACGTTCATGTGGGCCAACAATGAGACTGGCGTCCTGTTTCCCATTGACAGAATTGCCGAACATGTCAAGGCAAAAGGCGGCATCATGCATACCGACGCGGTACAGGCTGTGGGGAAAGTGCCGATTGACGCGAAAAAAACGCCCATTGACATGCTGTCGCTGTCGGGCCACAAACTCCATGCGCCCAAGGGCGTGGGGGCGCTTTTTATCCGCGGCGGCGTGCGCATCACCCCCCTTCTTCACGGCGGGCACCAGGAAGGCGGCATGCGGGGGGGGACGGAGAACGTGGCGTATATCGCGGGCCTGGGACGAGCCTGCGAGCTTGCGCTCAATCGCATGGAGGAGGAAAACACGCGGGTGCGGGCGCTTCGCGACCGCCTCGAGCGTGAGCTGCTTGCGCGCTGCACGGGCGCGAAGCTCAACGGCGACCGGAATCAGCGGCTGCCCAATACGCTCAACATCAGCTTTGAATTCATTGAAGGCGAGTCGATACTGCTGCTTCTTGACGAACAGGGCATCGCCGCGTCGTCGGGTTCGGCCTGCACCTCAGGTTCTCTGGAGCCCTCGCACGTGATGCGCGCCATGGGCGTTCCCTATACCTTTGCCCACAGTTCGACACGGTTCAGCTTGAGTGTGTATACCACCGACAGTGACATTGATGCGGTGATAGCGGCCATGCCGGCAATCGTGGAGCGCCTGCGCAGCATATCGCCGTATGTGAAATAAGCGTTTGTTTGACGGTCGTATCGATACGTTGAGTTGAGACGCGCAGCCGGCGCATTCCTGTAGTGGGGCACATGTATGACCACCGATATCCGTGAAACAATAGAACGCCTGAAACGCGGGCGCAGCGCCGTTATCCTCGCTCATACCTATCAGCCGGCCGAGGTGCAGGACATCGCCGATTTCGTGGGAGATTCCTACGGCCTGAGCGTGGAGGCGACGCGCACGGCGGCCGAAACAATCATCTTCTGCGGCGTGATGTTCATGGCCGAAACCGCGGCGATTCTCAATCCGGAAAAGACCGTGATTATTCCCGAGCCTGCGGCCGGATGTCCCATGGCCGATATGATCGGCGCCGCGGAACTTGCCGGCATGAAAGCGCGGCATCCCGGCCACATCGTTGTCTGCTATGTCAATTCCACGGCCGAAGTCAAGGCGCTGTCCGACGTCTGCTGCACCAGCTCGAATGCGCTGAAAATAGTCAGCCGCCTGCCCGCAGATTCGGGAGTCATTTTTGTGCCCGACAAGCACCTCGGATCGTGGGTGGCGGAAAAAAGCGGACGGGAACTGGTACTATGGGATGGATTCTGCCCCACACACGCCCGCATAACGGCCGCGATGATTCGCCGGGCAAAAGAGCTGCACCCGCGCGCCTGTGTCCTCATCCATCCTGAAGCGCCCAAAGAATGCCGCGACATGGCCGACGAGGTTCTATCAACCGGCGGCATGTGCGACTATGCGCGTAAAAGCGGTGCCGCCGAATTTATCATCGCCACTGAAATCGGCATCCTGCACACGCTGCGCACACAGAATCCGTCAAAACAATTTTATTGCGTGGACGCTTCGATAACCTGCCCCAACATGCGCCGCAATTCTCTCGCAAAGGTTGCGGCCGCGCTTGAGGGGAGCGGCGGCATGCGGGTGCGGGTCGACGGCGACATTGCCGCCCGGGCGCGCCGGGCGCTGGAAAAGATGCTGGAGATGAGCGCATAAGGGAAAGCGGGCCGATGGGCCGCTTACCGCATCAACGGTACGAGATCATTTTTCTGTTCCCACCCGCCAAGACGAACGATGTCGGCGTCGGCAATGCCCTGCCTGCGCAACGGCCGGATGATTTCATCGTGAAGATCGGGTACCGACGAGAGCAGGAAATGCAGGCGCGGGCCGGCGGTGACGGATGCGGTTGTGAGCGCAGCAGGAATAAAAACCGACATTCCCTTCGCGATTTTCATCGCTCCGCCGTCATATTCCAGATTCCCCCCGCCGTCAAGAACGGTAAGCACGATAAACGAACTTTTTTCGGGCAGACGCAAATGACGCCCGGCTCCACAGCAAAACTCCTCAAGGGCAAAGTATCTGCATGCAACCCTGACAAGGTGTACGCACCCCGGCGGCGTGTCGTCGCAGCAAAGCGGTGCGATTTTATGGCGGTCATGAAAGGCGGTGCCAAGCACCGCGAGCGATTCCTCGATATGCAGATCGCGCGGTTTGCCGTTCGAGTCGCAGCGCCCCCAATCATAGAGCCGGAAGGTTGTATCCGATGTTTCCTGCACCTCGTAGATAAGCGTGCCGGCAAGTATTGCGTGCACGGTTCCTGCGGGCATGAAGATGACGTCACCGCGCGCGATATCGATATAATTGAGCAATGAATCGAGCGAAGAGGCGTTGACTGCCGCGCGAACATCATCGATGGTCACGCCGTCTCTAAATCCGGCGATTATCCGCGCGCCCGCGGCCGCATCGACAATGTACCACGCCTCGGTTTTTCCGTTCTTGCCCCATCCGTTCGCCCGTGCCTGCTCGTCGTCGGGATGCACCTGGACGGAAAGTTTGTCGTTGGCGTCGATGAATTTATACAAAAGGGGGAACTGATCCGATGCGGCAAGCGACGGCCCGAGCATCCGCCGGGGATCGGCCGCGCAAATGTCCGCAAGCGTCCGCCCCGCCATCGGGCCTTCGGCGACGACCGAAAGATCGCTGCCGCAGGCGGAAATTTCCCACGATTCTCCCAGGAGCTTTCCGGCCGGGGCGTGTTTGTCCAGAACGGTATTAAACGCCTGACCGCCCCAGAGTTTCTCCTTGAACATGGGCCGGAAAAGCAGGGGCTGAAGGGATATGGCGCCGGTCATGCCTTTCCGTCCTTTCCGCACATACGGCTTAGAAAGTCGTCTATCGAGGGATAGATGTATCCTTCGAACACCATGTCGAATTTCAATGTCTGGAACATATAGTCGATATAGTCATTTGATGAAATGATATACAAGGCGCCGCCGTTCTTTTTAGCCGTATTGAGATTGTATACGAGGGCGCCGATGCCGGCGCTGCAGATATACGATACGCCGTTAAGATCAAAGGCGATATGATACGTACCCTCGGAAAGAAGCCGTTTGACGGTCTCGTCGAGCCGGCGGGCGTCTTCCCACCCGACTCTCTGCGACAGCGTGAGAACAACATACTCGCCTATACGGCGTGTCGAAAGATTCATGAAACCACTCCGATCATACAGCCACCCGGCGGCTGTTGTGCCGCGTTAATAATCCAGTCGCAGCTACAGGCAGCTACTGACTCAGTTCCTCGAAATCACCGTCCACTATATTTTCGCCCTTCGCGTCAAAGCGTTCCGGCCGCGGCGCTCTTTTGTTTCGATTTCGCGGGATCGTATTTTTTCTTCCCGCAAACAGCGACAAAAAGAGCTTGGCCGCGAAGTAAAGCGCAAAAAGCCGCACGGTCAGCCAGATGAGCGCGCTCATGCCGCGCACCCGGTCATGAGCAGGGCAGACGGACCGTAGTGTCGCATCATATCCATATGATTAAAATACATATCGTGGTTTATCGTAATGTATACTATGGGTTCAAGGGTTTCATCATGTTCAACCGGATTTGCGGAGGAGGAGTATGGACAAAACGACGGCCGTGGGCGATGATATCGCCGTATTGAATGAACGCATCAAGGAAGAAAGCAGTTTTGTCACGCTGGTGCGCGGAGAGCTGAAAAAAGTTATTGTTGGCCAGAGCCGCATGCTCGACCGCATGCTTATCGGCCTTCTTACCCGCGGCCACATTCTTATCGAGGGTGTGCCGGGGCTTGCGAAAACATTGTCGATATCCACGCTGGCAAAGATAATCGATACCGGGTTCAAACGGATACAATTCACGCCGGATCTGCTCCCCGCCGACCTCATCGGCACGATGGTGTATAATCAGAAAACCGGTGAATTTACGCCGAAAAAGGGGCCGATCTTCTCAAACATAATCCTTGCCGATGAAATCAACCGGGCGCCGGCCAAGGTCCAGAGCGCGCTCCTTGAAGCCATGCAGGAACGCCAGGTCACCATCGGCGACACCACCTGGCCGCTCACGGAGCCGTTTCTGGTGCTTGCAACCCAGAATCCCATCGAACAGGAAGGCACCTACCCGCTGCCCGAGGCCCAGGTCGACCGATTCATGTTCAAGCTGAAAATAGACTATCCAACCCGTGAAGAAGAACGGGAAATACTCGCGCGCATGGCCAAGGGAACCATACCCGCTGTTTCACGAGTGGTGACGGTTGACAAGATATTATCGGCACGCGAAGTGGTGCATGAGATTTATATGGACCCCAAAGTTGAGGAATATATCGTTAATATTGTCTTCGCCACCCGTGAGCCGGATAAGATCAAACTTCCTGAGCTGGCGGATTTGATCGAATACGGTGCGTCACCACGGGCGACCATCTATCTGACGCAGGCCGCGCGGGCGCATGCATTTATCCGCGGACGGGGGTATGTGACGCCCGAGGACGTAAAGTCGGTGGGCATGGACGTGCTTCGTCACCGCGTTATCGTGACGTATGAGGCCGAGGCGGAAAATATCACGGCCGAAAATATCGTGCAGAAAGTGTTCGATAATGTCGAGGTTCCGTAATCTGCCGGACACACAAACCCGCAGGGGATGGCCGGGTGGTATCTCGTCACTGTAGTAATGAATCGGGGCTGCAGGGGGCTGCCGCTGCGGAGATGCGCGCGTTCGCGCCTGCCGTGTTCGTATGCGTGTGGGCCGGCATGTCGGTGACGTCCATTGCCGTATGCGAAGAGAAAGTGCTGATGTACGACGAGAATCGGGGAATCATTTTTGTCGACAAGAACGGCAAACCGGAGCAGGACCGGCCGGCTCGGCAAAAGACGCCGAGAGAGGCTGGGGGGGCGGAGGCGCAGAAGAGAACGGCGGCGCAGACACGAACAATGGGGGGGCTTGATATTCATGTCGGCAGACGGAAGGACCCGCCCGAGCTGTATTTCAAATCCGGCCTTCAGTATTTCAAAAACGGCGATTACATGAATGCCCTGAAGAATTTTACGTATGCGCACACCGCGGATCCCAAGCCTCATTATTATTTGTGGATGGGCAAGGCATACCGCCAGCTTGAACAATACGACAAAATGATGGAGATAATGGAGGAAATCCGCAACAAATATCCCGACAGCGATGTGGCTGATGATGCGCTTTTTGAGATAGCGTTGTATTACCAGAAGGATGATGACTACGATATGGCGATACAGAAATATACCGAACTGGCAGAACAGTATCCGTTCGGGGTTTCGTTTGCCGACGGGGAGGAGTATCTCGAAATATCGCGGCGACAGCGCCAGCTCATGCGGGCGGAGATGGTTTCGGCGCTCAAGGTGCTGGGCTTTGAGGGGGCAACAATTGCGGACGCCTACCGGGAGTTTCAGAAGAAAAACGGCCTGCCGGCCGACGGCCGGCCGACCAAGGAGACGGTCCGGGCGATAAAGGCGAAATACCAGCAGAAGCTGCAATACGATGCGCGGCAGACCGAGCAGAAAGAGCATATCCGCGCGGGCATGATCGTCGCCCTGGTTGCCGCGGCGGTATTGGGACTGAACCTGTGGATTCTCCTTGCGGTTCGGGCAAAGATGCTTCAGCGCCGCCGTCTCCTCGTAAACCTTCAGAACATTCTCAATGATCTGGACACGAAAAAATTATGATCCCCAAAGAGATAGTGCAGAAAGTCCGCCGCATCGAGATTAAATCCCAGAGCATCGTCAATAACGTGCTTTCGGGCCAGTACCACAGCGCCTTCAAGGGGCGCGGCATGGAATTTTCCGAGGTGCGGACCTATGTGGAGGGCGACGATGTCCGCACGATTGACTGGAATGTCACCGCGCGCACCGGCATTCCGCACGTCAAAAAACATATCGAGGAACGGGAGCTGACGGTCATGCTGCTTGTCGATGCGTCGGCGAGCGGCAATTTCGGATCCGTTCGGCAGATGAAGGCGGAGGTAGCCGTGGAACTGTGCGCCGTGCTTGCCTTCTCGGCCATCAAAAACAACGACCGCGTCGGCCTGATAATCTTTACTTCGGATATCGAAAAATACGTGCCGCCGAAAAAAGGGAAAAACCATGTGCTGCGCGTGATACGTGAGCTTTTGTATTTCAGGCCGCGCAAGAGCGGCACGGCCATCGGCGAAGCGTGCAGGTTTCTCAACAGCGTCCAGCGCAAGAAGTCCGTTGTATTTCTCGTCTCGGATTTTATCGACGCCGGCTACGAGCCGCAGCTGCGTGTCGTCGCCCGGCGCCACGACTGTATCGCGGTGTCGATGCTGGACCAGCGGGAACATCAATTGCCCGATGCGGGATTGATGGAGCTGGAGGATCCGGAAACAGGCGAGTCCCGGCTTGTTGATTTATCAAGCGCGGCGTTCCGGGCATATTACGGCCGGGCGGCCGCACAGCGGCGCGAATCGCTTCGAGCTCTGTTCAGACGCAATTCGATTGATCACGTGGAAATTACCACGGACGCCGACTATGTCGAACCGCTGGTGCGGTTTTTCAGAAAACGCGAACGGTTGATTGCGGGATGATTGACGCACAAATAAAAAAACAGTTGTTTACCGCGATTGACGCAGGGCTCCCCGGCGTGATTCGCATCCGCCGCGCAATCCATGCGAATCCCGAGCTGTCGGGCAGGGAATATGCAACCGCCCGGCGGATATATTCATTTTTGCGGGACCTGGGGCTTTCACCCCGCTATTATGTGCGAAGGACCGGCGTTGTCGTGCAGATACACAACGGCGAAGGGCCGACCGTGGCGCTGCGGGCCGACACCGATGCGCTTCCAATCGAGGAAAAGAACCGCGTTTCGTTCCGATCACGGCGCAGGGGAGTAATGCATGCCTGCGGCCACGACATGCACACCGCCGCGCTGCTCGGGGCGGTCCAGGCATTGCTTGCGGTGAAACACCTCTGGAGCGGCACAGTTGCGGCGATATTTCAGCCCTCGGAAGAACAGGAGCCCGGCGGAGCGTTGTCAATGATACGCGAGGGAGCGTTCCCGCATAAAACGGATGCGGTATTCGGCCTTCATGTCTCATCGGAACATGCGACCGGCCAGGTCGGAATCAAGGCCGGCGAGGAATGCAGCGGCGAGCTGGTGTTTGATGTGCTGGTGAAGGGAAGGGGCGGCCACGGTTCCGCGCCGCATACGACCATTGACCCGATTGTCTGTGCCGCTTCCATGATTATGGATCTCCAGACCCTGATCAGCAGGGAGTGCCCGGCCGTCCAGCCGGCCGTTCTCACCGTCGGCTCGCTGCATGCGGGAACAAAGAACAACGTGATTCCCGATGAAGCGGTCTTTTCCGGAACGATTCGCACTTTTTCGGCAAAGCTCCAGCGCTTTTTGCGCAGGCGTGTCGGTCAATGCCTGAAAACAACCGCCCGCTCGTTTCGCGCAGGCGTCGACGTGACTTTTCGCGATTCGTATCCTTCGGGATTCAATAATCCGGCTCTGGCGAAGCGCGCACAATCCGCGCTTGCGGTTTTACTAGGCAAGCGTAACGTGATAACGCGGCCTTATCCGATAATGTTTTCAGAGGATTTTGTGTATTATCAGAAAAAAACGCCGGGGCTTTACATGCATCTGGGTGTTCGACCGAAAGGTGTGCGGACAATGCCCGGCATTCACAGCGCAACCTTCCTTCCCGACGAAAAGGCGCTTCGCACGGCTATACTGGTGCATACAGGTTGTGTTCTTGAGATGCTGGGGAAAATGGGAGGGTGATAGGAGAGCGAAAGAGTGGACACGAAGTTAAGCCACCCCCGCCTTTTGAGGGGGCGAATGCGTACCATTAACTTTGGAGGTGTCCATGAAAAAAACGCTACCGAATGTCCAACTCCGGCGGCCGTAACTGCATCATCCGGATTCTTCGGAAACAAACAGGATTACACAGATTTCGACTAGAGATGAGCGTTGACGACCTTTGTAATGCGTACGCCGCTTCCAGGGTAATCCCCGCAATAAAGGACGGCTATGTGATATCCTTATGATACTCCTGCAGCGACTTTACGGTCGTGGCTTTCCTGCGCCGCTCCGCGATACCGTGGGCCGAGGCAATCGCGGCCCGCAGTGTCGTGATATAGGGAATTTTATGCTTGATTGCAGCCTTGCGGATATAGGAATCGTCATGGGTACTGAGCTTTCCCGACGGGGTATTGACAATGAGCTGGATTTCCCTGTTCATGATTTTGTCGAGGATATTGGGCCGTCCCTCCAGCAGTTTTTTCACCGGTTCCGATTGTATCCCGTGTTTTTCGAGAAAATCGCGCGTGCCTTCGGTGGCGATGATTTTCATGCCCATGGCCGCGAACATTTTCGCGGCCTCGGCGAGCCCGGTGCGGTCGTGCGGCGATACGCTCATTAACACCGTACCCTCCAACGGCAGATCCTGCTTCGCCGCCTCCTCGGCCTTGAAAAACGCCATGCCGAACGTGTCGGCCATACCGAGCACTTCGCCGGTCGAGCGCATCTCCGGGCCAAGCACCGGGTCGACCTCGGGCATTTTGTCAAACGGGAATACCGATTCCTTCACGCCGAAATGCGGTATTTTGCTCCGTTTTAAACCCATCTCACCCAGCCGCTTCCCCGTCATCAACTCCGTGGCGATACGCGCCATCTGGACATTGCATACCTTGGATACCAGAGGCACGGTGCGCGACGCGCGCGGATTGGCCTCGAGCACATATACCTTGTCGTTTTCAATGGCGTACTGGATATTCATCAGGCCCACCACCTTCAGTTCCCGCGCGATACGGCTCGTCGTCTCGTTGATGGTATCGATATGTTTCTGCGCGATACCGACCGGCGGGATCACGCAGGCCGAGTCGCCTGAGTGTATCCCGGCAAGCTCGATATGCTCCATGACCGCGGGCACAAACGCGTCGGTACCGTCGGCAAGCGCATCGGCCTCGCATTCAATGGCGTTGACCAGAAAGCGGTCGATAAGAATCGGCCGCTCGGGCGTGACGTCGACCGCCTTTGCCACATACTCCCGCAGCATCTCTTCATCGTAGACTACTTCCATGCCCCGTCCGCCGAGCACGAATGACGGCCGCACCATGAGCGGGTAGCCGATGCGCGCCGCCACCTCGAGCGCCTCGCCGAGGTTGCCGGCCATGCCTGATTCCGGCATCGGAATCCCCAGCCGTTCCATCATGGTGCGGAACAGGTCGCGGTCTTCCGCGAGATTAATGGTGTCCACGCTGGTGCCCAGGATTTTTACCCCGGCTTCGGCGAGTTCCGTGGCGATATTGAGCGGCGTCTGGCCGCCGAACTGCACGATGACGCCCTCGGGTTTTTCTTTTTCGTAAATACTCAGTACGTCCTCGACCGTCAGCGGCTCGAAATAGAGCTTGTCGGAGGTATCGTAATCGGTGGAAACCGTTTCAGGGTTGCAGTTGACCATGATGGTTTCGAAGCCCATATCGCGCAGGGCAAAAGCCGCATGCACACAGCAGTAGTCGAACTCGATGCCCTGGCCGATGCGGTTGGGTCCGCCGCCGAGGATCATAATCTTGCGCCGGCCGCTTACCGGCACGGTATCGGCCGCGTTATAGGTTGAGTAATAATAGGCGGCATTCTCCACGCCGCTCACCGGCACCTTGTCCCATGCGTGGACCACGCCGATGGCAATGCGGCGGTCGCGGATGCGCTTCTCGGAAATGCCCAGGAGTTTCGAGAGGTACTTGTCTGAAAAACCGTCTTTTTTCGCCTGCGTCAGCAGTTCGTCGGGAAGGTCGAGACCCTTGTATTGCAATATCTTTTCCTCAAGCTCAACCAGTTCTTTCATCTGCTGGATGAACCAGGGTTTTATATGCGTAATGGCGAACAGATCATCGACCGTGGCGCCTTTGCGAAGCGCCTCATACATGATGAACTGGCGTTCGCTGGAGGGCTCGCGAAGCATCGAGAGAAGCTCGGGTAGGCTTTTGCGGTTGAAGTCCTTGGCAAAACCAAGGCCAAAGCGGCCGTTTTCAAGCGAGCGTATCGCTTTCTGAAACGCCTCCTTGTAATTCTTGCCGATACTCATCACTTCGCCCACCGCTTTCATCTGCGTGCCCAGCTTGTCCTCTGAACCCTTGAATTTTTCAAACGCCCAGCGGGGGAACTTAATGACCACGTAGTCGCCCCACGGCGTATACTTGTCAAGGGTTCCTTCACGCCAGTACGGGATTTCCTTCAGGGTCATGCCGCCCGCAAGTTTGGCTGATACGAGCGCGATGGGGAAACCGGTGGCTTTGGAGGCCAGGGCTGAGGATCGGGAGGTGCGCGGATTAATCTCGATAATCACCACGCGGCCGGTTTTGGGATTGTGCGCGAACTGGATATTGGTGCCGCCGATGACGCCGATCGCCTCAACGATATCGTACGACCATTTCTGGAGTTTCTTCTGCAGGTTCTCGTCGATGGTGAGCATGGGCGCGGCGCAGAACGAGTCACCGGTATGCACGCCCATGGCATCGATATTCTCGATAAAGCACACGGTGATCATTGTATTGGTCGCATCGCGCACCACCTCAAGCTCGAGCTCTTCCCATCCAACCACGCCTTCTTCGATAAGCACCTGGCCCACAAGGCTTGCCGCGATACCCCGCGCGGCGATGGTGCGAAGCTCTTCGACGTTGTACACGATGCCGCCGCCGGTGCCGCCCATGGTGTAGGCCGGGCGTACGACGACGGGGTAGCCGATATCAGCCGCGATTTTCTCCGCTTCTTCGACCGTATAGGCAAGCTCGCTTTTCGGCATGTCGATACCAAGCCGCCGCATGGTGTCCTTGAATGCCTTGCGGTCTTCGCCGCGCTCGATGGCGTCGATATTGACGCCGATCACCCTGACGCCGTACTTTTCGAGCGCTCCCGATTTATAGAGTTCGGTGGAAAGGTTGAGTCCCGACTGGCCGCCGAGGTTGGGAAGCAAGGCATCGGGGCGCTCCTTCTCGATAATTTTCTCCATGGTGGCGGCATTGAGCGGCTCGACATAGGTTATGTCGGCCATGCCCGGATCGGTCATGATTGTGGCCGGATTGGAATTGACAAGCACGATTTTATATCCGAGTGCCCGCAGTGCCTTGCAGGCCTGGGTGCCGGAATAGTCGAACTCGCAGGCCTGACCGATGATAATGGGGCCGGAACCGATGATCATGACCTTGTTAATGTCGGGATGTTTTGGCATGGTTTCGCCTTTCTCTAATTGATAAAGAGACATTTTGTGGCAAAGTTTGGTTCGCTCGTCAGGTTCACTCCCAGTTTGCGCAGTCCGGCCTCGTCGCCGGGCGTGGGCATGTGGGTCATGTGCACGTCGCAGCCCCGCAGATCCTTGAGTTTCTCCACCGCGGCCTGGGCCGCCGGGGTGGAAATGGCGCTGATACCGAGGGCGATGAGCGTTTCCTCCAGGTCGTCAATCTGTTTCATGGCGTCGGAGTCGTAGGTTATGCCAAAATCGGCGCGGACTTTCTTGCGCTCGATATCGCCGGCAAAAATGCAGAGGATGACCGCCGCCTTGTCGCGCAGTTTCTGCAGAAGGCGCATCTTGACGTTGGGGGCGAAGCCGGGAAGCACGCGCGCGGCATGGTAATCGTACAGGAGTTTTCCGCCGAATTCCAGATAGAGCTTGTTGTTGAAACGGCCGACCCGTTCGAGGATGGCGGCGGTTTGCTCGGCAAGGTATTTCTCGTTGTCGAAACCGGGACGCGGCGGCATTGCGGAACCCCCGACAGTGGAGTTATCAGGTGCGCCGTCACGCCATTGTGCCGGCAGGATATATCAAATTTGACAAAAATGTGCCGTGGAATGGTTAATAAAATAGTACAGGATTGTGCAGCCGCAAAATAAAAAATCAACTATTGAGCCGGTTTTTTCCCGGATATTCATCGTGATTCAATTCACAGCGAGACACTCCGATTGACCCGAAAGATGTGTTTTATAGACAGGCGAATGTAGGGGGCGTGCCGGGCGCCGTTGAAGGTAGTTTGGGGAAAGCATTGATTAGTCTGTGTATCTGATGTATATACGTTTTTTGCGCGCATCTTTAGCCCAGCTCATTGTACGATACGTTGTTACTGCTTTCAACTTTTAACCCAAGCCGGCTGAGCCGGAAACACCCCAACATTCATGTATGTCGCTCGCTTGGTTGCCTTTGTATCTGCGTTCATCTGTGTCATCTGCGGATACTTTTGTATTCATCCGCAGATGTGCGCAGATGCAGAACATA
>Ga0129299_1000411_pt1 | contig 26754 bp, 15 predicted proteins | sample ConPoolayeCmetaG_FD_94477 | JGI IMG/M metagenome (GOLD analysis project Ga0129299, IMG submission 94477) | Hot spring microbial mat communities from California, USA to study Microbial Dark Matter (Phase II) - Cone Pool mat layer C metaG ...
CGGCGAAGTGGAGTACAGCGATAAACAGGCCGGGCCGAAGAACATTGGGAAGGGTGTGAAGGAGATGATACCGCCACAGGCTGATCCCGAGTGACCAGCCGGCGGTGAGGGGCAACAGGACGAGATTATTGAGTCCTGCCGCGCAAGCAGTGCCAGCCGCCATGCCAACGGGACCGTAGGGGCCCACCAGTACCAGACTCAGGATCAAGTTGATTCCACCCTCGGCGATGTTCGCCCCGGCGAAGAAATGGTGCCTAGACGTTCCATACATGTAATGGATGGTCGGGATCTGCATGATGCCGAACAAAGAGGCGACAACGAGAACCTGGCAGATGGAAATGGCCGGATGCTGTTCGGCGCCCACCCAACGGAGGATGAACGGGCGACCGAAGACCGCAATCATGCCGCTCAGGTACACGGCCAGGTAGCAGGCCAGTTTGTAATTGAAGAAATACGACCAGCGGATGGCGGCCTGATCATCGCGTGCTTGCTGTCGGCTGAAGACCGGCGCGGTCGTAGCCAAGATGGCCCCGGCCAGATAGTTGGCGGCGCCAACCAGTTGTTGGGCAATGCCATACGGCGTGACGGCCGCCAGACCCAGGTACTTCGGCAGAATAAAAGCGAAGATCCGCGTGCGGAGCAGATCGGCGAGCTGGGCCACGAAAGTAATGAGACTATAGCCGAAAAGAGAACGGACCCTTGTCCGGGAAAAAAAGTCCCGGCCGAGCCGCGTGGGGCCGTGCACCCGATGAGCCAGTCGGACGGTCGCGACCGCCCGCAACAACAGAAGCAGGCCGGCGGCCACGGCCAAAGACATCAATCTGCCGCCTCCGTAGAGAACGGCGAGGAAGAGAACCACCCGGAGGATGGAGAGCGAAGTCTCCAGAACGCTGATCAGATCGTGCCGGAGATGGGCTTCCAGGACGCCGACATAGCCTCGCGAGGGGAAGGCCAGGGCAAAGGTGAGGCCCGTCACCAGGATGACGTTGCGAAAGAGAACCGCTTCCTCGGGCGTGCCCTCAACAAAGCGGTGACTGGCTAGGGCCACGCCGATTGTGGCCAGGCCCGCTGCCGCGCCGCCGACGGAAAAGAGATAGACGGCGGTAGTGATGTACCGGTCGGCGTCGTCGCGGTCGCCGCGGCCCAAGGCCCCAGCCACGAAGCGGTTAACCGCAGAACTCAGACCCAGGTCCAGCAGGCCGTAAGCCCCCAGGATCGTGCCGACCAGCAGCCAGGCGCCGTACAGCCGGTCGCCGAGCAGGTTCACCATCGTCGGCACCAGGGCCAGCATGGTCGCCATGCTCACGGCCATGGACAGGCTGCGGCCTATTCCCCCGCGAAGCAGTGCCGCCCCGGTCTGGCTCAAGACGGTATCCTCATTGCGGCTTTCGCTGTCAGCGACTGCTCAGTTCCCCTCAGCCGGAGGAGCAGGTGGTTGCTGCGCCGAATCCGCATGGCAGAAATGCTGTCGCACGGCCTCCAGCAGCGTCATGACCAGGGTTTTTTCGCCCACCGGCCGTGCGTTGAACATCTCGCGGCAGTCTGACTGCAACTCCGGCTGGTCGTTCAGCAGGCCCAGGTGGTTCTCCACATACTCGGACATATACGCCCGCAAGCGCGGCTGGGTTCGATACCAGTACTCGAAGGGATTCATGGAGGCCGTGCGCCATTCGCCGAGGCATCGCCGGCGAGCGGACAGGAACGCTCGCCGCACGAAGGCCAGCGCGGCGTGGCCGCCGATCTTCAGGCCGGTTCGCGTGCTGGGGTATCCCGCGGCCCGCGGATGCTTCCGCACGATCCATTCCTCATAGAGCATAGACTTATACTTCAGGCGAGGCGGAACGGTCAGGACATAATCGAGTAGGTCCGTATGCAGGAAGGGGGAGAACATTTCCGTAAATTGATTGCCCACCCAGTTGCCGTTGGCCGTGGCGTTGAATCCCCGGTTCTTGATCATGAAGATCTCTTTGGAGTCGTAGCCGTCTTGCAAACGCTCGATCAGCGGGCGGATCCGGTCGACGAGGTACATCGAAGTGATGCCGACATGAAGGGGCGGCTTCTGCAATTGCGGCGCCGCCAGCCAGATGCCGGTCAGGGGATGCCCGCCGACCTGGCCGCTGTGGATGCCGCCGTAGGGGCCGAAGTTGAGGACGCGGTAACAGGATAGTTCGTGGGCGGCTCCGCTGTAGAGCACCAGACCGCCGTTGATCCGGACGACGTCTTCGATCGTTGTGGTCAAGCATCGACCGCTGTCGAGGGCATAGAACAGGAAGTCGTGCCCCAGATCGGTGGCCATCCGCTTGGAGATCTTCTCATCAAGATAGTCACTCTGTGAGAAGGTCACATTCAGCATCTGGTCGTAACCCAGCTCATGGGCCACGAAAACGTTGAGCCGGCAATCCAGCCCCCCGCTGATGTGAGCCAAATGCTGGTAGCCGTACTCGCGGTCCTTTTCGTATTCGGCGATGACCGCCTCTCGGAAGAGTTGGTCGAATCGTTCGATGAAGTTCTGCCGGGTTTCCTCGTGCCAGACGTTGTTGTGAAGAACGTGGTAGGGTTGGACCGCGAATGACCCATGACTCCAGCGGAAGTAATGCCCCGGTTGAAGCTTCCGCACGTCCGTGAGGAGCGTGTAATCCTCCAGCATGTAGCCGTAGGTGAGCAGCATGTAGGCGGCTTCGACATCCAGGCTCGGCCGCCAACCGGTGGCCCGCAGCAGTCGGTTCAGAACCAGTAGATCGGTGGCGCAGGCGAAGCCGTCTTTCAGACGATGATAAAAGACGGGCTTCATCCCCGTGTGGTTGGTGAACACCAACCACTTGTCCGCCGACTTGTCGTACAGCAGCCCGGAGAACTCCCCGCGAAAATCGCGAAAGAACTCGTCGCCGTTGGTCCGGTAGAGCTGTTTGACGGTCTGAAAGTAATCGGGAGCATCGAGTCGGCGACGTAGATCGCGAAAGTTCAGGATGGCCCCGTCGATCACCACCAGGACGTCGTCGTCCTCGGCGAAGACCTTATCCCGCTCGAACTTGGCAGTAACGTACTGACAGACCGCGTAACCCGGACCGGTCTTGTGCGAGATCCGAAGCGGGCTGAGCGCCGTGATTGGCCAACTGAACACGTCCCCCACGCCGCCTTGGGAGGCGATACAAGCAAAACCAGGCATGGGAATTCCTCTGATTGGCGGTTCGTTGTCAAGCGATTCGCGGCAGCTTCCATAGTACAAACTCACGCGGACGGATGCAACGCATTGTCCGTAGTGCGGATATATGGAAGCCGAGCGCCCGGCCGGACAGGAAAGACTGACACCACCCGAGCTTGGTCATCGGAATGCTGAACCACGACTGAAGGCAATGGCCGACTCCCAGCCCTGCCAGGCACCTGTTCCACGCTCCCGCGAGGTCCCGGCACACAGCAGGCCCAGCAGGGCGGAAGCGATCGCCCCATAGCCGATGTTCCAGAAGAACTCGCCCGTCAGTTCGAAGATGGCCATGGTCACCAAGCCCATCACCGTGGCCGACAGCATCATCCGCCGGGTACGATCCTGTTCCCTGAAGAAAGCCCGAATCCCCCGCCCGAACAACACGACGAACATGCCGACATAAGCGAGTGCTCCCAAGATGCCCGAGGCCATGAGCGTGAACAGGTAACCATTATCGGTAATATGAACGGCCATCTTCTTGAAGCCGGTGCCGATCACCAACGAGGTCTTGGCCTCGTCCCAGCTGCGCTGCCACAGCCGATAACGGCTTTCGATACCACCGCTGACCGCTCCCTCCTGCCCGGTGAGCAGTTCGCGGGTGCGCGGGTTGATGAAGGAGAAATCGGCCACTTGCTTCCGCAGGGTCAGGAAGGCGCTGAGCATAAGGAACATGATCATCAAGGCCGACCAGCGGGCCCTTCCCTGCATCGAAATCAGCAACGAGAAGCACGTGACCACGACCAGGGCCACGATCCCGGTCCGCGAGGCCGTCGCGATGACCTCGGCCACCACCAAGGCGAAGTAGGTCGCCAGGGCCACCAGGCGCATCAGCCGTTTCGAGTAGATGGCGATAGCCAGCGCGCCGGCCGCCAGGATCACGATGAACCCGGCGAAGACATTGGGGTTGCCCAGCGTCCCGAGTACGCGGGCCTGCGTGCCGGTCATCTCGATCTCAAGGCGGCGGACATCGATGGCGTAGTACCGCTCGATGAAGCCCGCCAGCAGGTGCGGATAAAACCGCTGCACCAGCGCCAGCGCCGCGGTGGCGATGGAGACGATCAGCAGGCCCTTCATAAACTGCTGGATGTGGCGCTCGTTGAAATCATACGAGCCCATGATCGCCGCGATGATCACCATCCGCACCATGGCGATGGGCTGAAAGTAATCCTTGAGGAAGAAGATGTACTGCCCGCTGGCCACCTGAGCGGCGGTCGCAATGGTGCCGATCAAGGCGATCCACAGGATCGGCAGGCTGAACGCCCGCATCCGGCGGCTAAAGATGAACCCGCCGTGCAGTTGGGAGGTCTTCAGCCAGCGCGAGATCAGCAGAATGAGGATGAGGAAGTCGACCGAACGAATGGGCGGAAGGGAGGGGCTGGGCGCCGTGGAGGGGCCGAACACCAGCATCCACAGCAGGAACGCCGCCATCCAGCCGTCATAACGCCCGACCCCGGCCGTCGGCTCGGCGTACCAGGTCATCTGCTGGGGATAGGCAACCATCTGCTGGGACATCATCGGGCTTTCGTCCTGTGCCAACGACTCCGGCGGCAACAAGCCCTGTTCGGGACGTACTCCGGCATCCCCTCGCTGGGCGGATCTCGGCGCACCACAACCGCGGACGGCGACAAACGTTAGATCGGCACTCGCCTCAGGTTGGCTGGAATCCTTCTACCCTACCCCCGCGCCGCTCCGCCGTGTCAGTTAAACGCCCGGATGCTTTCCGCCACGTAACCCTGCATCGCCTCGGTCAGTTCCGGGTAGATCGGCAGGGCCAGGACTTCCTTGGCGGCCTGTTCGGCCACCGGGAGCGACCCGGGCGGGCCGCCGACGTCCCGGAAGCACTCCTGCAAATGCAGCGGCAGCGGGTAGTAGATCTCCGTGCCGATCTGCCGGTCTTGCAGGTGCTGCCGCAGCTCGTCGCGGCGCGGGTGGCGGATCACATACTGGTTGTAGATCGTCTCGTTGTAGGGGCGGATGACCGGCAGGGTCACGCCCGACCCGGCCAGCAGCCGGTCGTACCGGGCCGCGTTCCGCCGCCGGGCCTCGGACCACGCCGGCAGGTGCGGCAGCTTGGCCCGCAGGATCGCCGCCTGGATGGCGTCCAGCCGGAAGTTGGCCCCCACGAGTTTGTGATAGTACTTCGGCTTGGAGCCGTGCTGCCGCAAGATCGAGCACCGCTCCGCCAGGGCCTGGTCGTTGGTGACGATCATGCCGCCGTCCCCGCAGCAGCCCAGGTTCTTGCTGGGAAAGAACGAGAAGCAGCCCAGGTGGCCGATACTGCCCGCCGGGCGGCCCTTGTACTTCGAGCCGATGGACTGGGCGGCGTCCTCGATGACGATGATCTTGCGGCTCGCGGCGATCTCCATGATCGGATCCAGGTCCGCGCACTGGCCGAACAGATGGACCGGCATGATGACCTTGGTCCGGGGGGTGAGCAGGGCGGGCAGCTTGGCCACGTCGAGGTTGTAGGTGTCCGGCTCGATGTCGGCGAAGACGGGCCGGGCGCCCAGGCGGCTGACGCAGCCGGCGGTGGCGAAGAAGGTGAAGGTCGGCACGATCACCTCGTCGCCGGGACCGACGCCGACGGCCATGAGGGCGCAAAGAATCGCGTCGGTGCCGCTGCTGACGCCGACGCCGAACTGGCAGCCGGAGTAGGCCGCCACCTCGTTTTCCAGGGCGGTGACCTCCGGCCCCATGATGTACTGCTGCGTCTCGAAGACGCGGTCCAGGGCGGCGCGGAGCTCCTTTTCAATGGAAACGAACTGGGCCTTGAGATCCAGTAGGGGGACTTTCATGATTCTACACCTGTTCCACGCGGTCTTTCGCCACCCGCCGGTACCTCTGGCCGGTGGCCGGACAGACCGCCTCTTCGCCGTTGCCGAAATCCAGCCGCTCGCCGTGGGCACTCATCCAGCCGATGATCCGGCCGGGCACGCCGACGACCAGGGCGTACGGGGGAATGTCCCGGGTGACCACCGACCCGGCGCCGATGAAGCAGTACTCGCCGAGGGTCGTGCCGCAGACGATGGTGGCGTTGGCCCCGATGGAGGCCCCCCGCTTCACCAGCGTCCGGAGGTACTCATGCTTGCGGGAGACGTGGCTCCGCGGGTTGATCACGTTCGTAAAGACCATGCTCGGCCCGAGAAAGACGTCGTCCTCGCACTCCACCAGTTCGTAGATGGAGACGTTGTTCTGCACCTTCACGTTGCGGCCCAGCCGAGTCCGCGGGGCGACGAAGACATTCTGGCCCAACGAGCAATCCTCGCCGATGACGGCGTCCTTCATGACGTGGCAGAAGTGCCAGATCTTCGTTCCCGGACCGATGAGCGCGCCCTCGTCCACGATGGCGGTCGGGTGAATGTAGATGTCCTTGCTCATGCCGTGAGGTCCTTGACCGCAACCACGGCGCCCTTCTGGCGGAGGGACTCGGCCCCGGCCTCCAGCACCCGCACCACGCGGGCCCCGTCGGCGCCGTCGGTCAGTATCGGTTTGTCGTCGAGAATCCCGTCAACGAACTGGCGGGCCTCCAGTTGGAGAGGTTCGGCGTTGCCGACGCGGGGGATCAGAATGTCTCCCGAACGGATGGCCACGGACTGGGCGTAATCGCCGTAGCCTTCGGTCACGGCCGCGGCCTTGTCGTAGATGCGGACCTTTTCCGAGGCTTCCATATCGTCGAAGGTCACCATCTTTTCCGAGCCGACCAAGGTGATCTTGCGGATCTTGTGAGGGTCGAGCCAACTGACGTGAATGTGGGCCATGCGGCCGTCCGCGAATTGGAGGGCGGCGAACACGACGTCTTCCACGCCACTCCGCAGATACGAGTGGCCGGTGGCCGTGACCGTGACCGGCTGCGCCGCGAACAGGTGGCAGATGACCGAAATGTCGTGCGGGGCAAGGGACCACCAGGCGTTTTCATCCTGGCGAACCACCCCGAGGTTGACCCGCTGCGAATAGGCGTAATAGACGCGGCCGAGCTTCTGCTTGCGGACCTGCTCAGCCAGCAGATCGACGCAAGGATGGTACAGCAGGAGGTGCCCGACCATCAGGCGACGGTTCTGCTCCGCCGCCAGCCTGACCAGGCAGTCCGCGTCGCGGGCTGAGAGGCACAGCGGCTTCTCGACGAAGACATGCTTGCCGGCCTCGAGGGCCTTGGCGGCCAGTTCGTAGTGAGTCACCGCCTTGGTGGCGATGGCCACGGCATCCACGTCGCTCCGCACGATGTCGTTGAAGTCCCGGGTCGGCTTGGCGTCCGGCACCAAACGGCTCTGGGCCGCGAGGGTCTTCTCGTCGATGTCGCAGATCCACTGCACGCGGCATCGGGGCGCCTGGGCGAACGAACGCAGCACGTTGCGGCCCCAGTTCCCGACTCCGACCACCGCCAGCCTGAGCGTATCCTGCATGTTGGCCATCTCCTCGATCAACCGAACTCCTCGCGGGGGATTCCGCCGGGCGAGCGGCAAGGCCGCCGAAGGAGCGGCCAGGCGGCGAGCGCGGCGCGTACTATAGCCCCAAGCCCCGGCGACGCCAAACGCGGGTCCGATCCGCCTCCCGCCAGGATCGGCTATCGGGAACCGCCCCTCGACGTTCCCCGAGATGCGGTGCCGGGATCGTCCCAGAATCAGGCCCCCCGGCATCGCACCAGCCGTCCGCGGTTGTTTCTGGGATCAGACCGCTCCCCGCTGCTCCCGATACCAGGCGATCGTCTGCCGCAAACCCTCGTCCAAACCCGTCCGCGCGGCGAACCCGAAACAGGAACGGGCCTTGGACACGTCCAGGCAACGGCGGGGCTGTCCGTCCGGCTGGGAGGCGTCCCACAGGAACTCGCCGCGGAAGCCGGTCAAACCGGCGATCTTCAGGGCCAGATCGCGGATGGTGATTTCGCAGCCGGTTCCCAGGTTGACCGGGTCGCCGCCATCGTATCGCTCCGCCGCCAGGAGGATGCCCTCCGCGGCATCCGCCACATAGAGGAACTCTCGGGAAGCGGAGCCCGTCCCCCAGCAAACGACGTGCGCCGCGCCCCGCTCGGCCGCCTCCACGCATTTGCGAATCAAGGCGGGGATCACGTGGCCGGACTGGAGATCGAAGCGGTCCCGCGGGCCGTACAGGTTCGCGGGCAGAAGGTAAATGGCATTGAACCCGTACTGCCGGCGGTACGCCTCGGCCTGGACCAGCAGGGCCTTCTTGGCCAGACCGTAGGCCGCGTTGGTTTCCTCGGGGTAACCGTTCCACAAGTCTTCTTCCCGAAACGGCACGGGCGTGAACTTGGGGTAGGAACACACGGTGCCGATCAACACGAGCTTGGGCAGGCCCCTCCGGCGGCCCTCCTCGATGAGCTGTACGCCCATCAGCAGATTCCGGTAGAAGAACTCCCCGGGGCTGGCCCGATTGGCGGCGATCCCGCCGACGACCGCGGCGGCATGGATCACCAGATCCGGCCGGAGGTCGTCGTACATCCGCTCCACGTCTGTACGGCGGACGAGATCGTATTGTTCATGCGGGACCGGAAGCACGGTATCGGCCCCCCGGCGGGCCAGCGCCTCCAGCAAGTGCGAGCCGAGGAAACCGGAACTGCCGGTCACGGCCACCCGACGCCCCGGCCAGAAAGCGGTCACGTCCGATTCTCCGCATCACGGAGCAGGGCTTCCTCGCGGGCCAGGCGGAGATCGGCCTCGACCATCCGCCGCACCAGGTCGCGGAAGGTCACCTGCGGAGTCCAGTCCAGCACCCGCCGGGCCTTGCTGAAATCCCCGGCCAGGTGCTCCACGTCGGTCGGCCGGAGATAGCGTGGATCGACTTCGACGTATGGCCGCCAGTCCAGATCGAGCAGGCCGAACGCCTCGTCGAGAAACTCGCGGACGGAGTGGCTCGCGCCGGTCGCGATCACATAATCGTCGGGGCGGTCCTGCTGGAGCATCCGCCACATCGCCTCGACGAAATCGCCCGCATAGCCCCAGTCGCGGCGGGCGTCCAGGTTGCCCAGATACAGCTTCCGCTGAAGACCCAGCTTGATCCGCGTCGCCGCCCGCGTGATCTTGCGGGTGACGAAGGTCTCGCCGCGGCGAGGGGACTCGTGGTTGAACAGGATGCCGTTGCAGGCAAACAGGCGGTAGGCCTCGCGGTAGTTGACGGTGTGCCAGAAGGCGCAGGCCTTCGCGCAGGCGTAGGGGCTGCGGGGGCGGAACGGCGTGGCCTCGGACTGCGGCGGGGGCGAGTCGCCGAACATCTCGCTGCTGGAAGCCTGGTAGAACCGCGGCGGCCGCGGCATGCGGCGAATGGCCTCGAGGACGCGGAGCGTGCCCAGCGCGTCGATATCCACGGTGTAGATCGGTTGATCGAAGCTGACGCGAACATGGCTCTGCGCGGCCAGATGATACACTTCGTCCGGGTTGATCTCGTTCAACACCGTGCTGATGCTGGTTCCGTCGGACAAATCGCCATAGACCAGGCGCAGCGCCGCTCCCGGCTCGTGGGGATCGCGATAGAGATGGTCGATTCGCGCCGTGTTGAAACCGGAGCTGCGGCGGATCAGGCCGTAGACCTCGTAGCCCTTGGCGAGGAGCAACTCCGCCAGATAAGAGCCGTCCTGGCCGGTGATGCCTGTGATCAGGGCGCGTCGCATCGCGTCGGCTCCACTCCGTCAGGCCGTGCGGACGAGGATCTCCGCGATCCGCTCCGCGGCCCGGCCGTCCCACAGCTCCGGCCGGCGGTCGGTCGGCGGCGGGCAGCGGCGGGTCTCCTGATAGGCGGCCAGGATGGCCTCGGTCCGCGGCGAGGTCAGGCGGTTGGTGCCGTGGGTGATCGTCACCGGCCGCTCGGTGTTCTCCCGGAGCGTCAGGCACGGCACTCCGAGAATGGTCGTCTCTTCCTGAATGCCGCCGGAGTCGGTCAGCACCAGTGCCGCCTCGGCCAGCAGCTTCAGGAAATCCAGATACCCCAGCGGCTCCGGCGTCAGCAGGCCGGGAATCGAAACCACTTTCTCCTTCAGGCCCATCCCGGCGATGTTCTTGCGGGTCCGCGGGTGCATGGGAAAGACGATCGGGAGGTCCTCGGCGATCCGCGCGAAGGCGTCCAGGATGCCGGCGAAAACCTGCGGGTGGTCCACGTTGCTCGGGCGGTGCAGGGTCACCACGGCGTAGCTTCTGGGGGTCAGGTCGAACTCGGCCAGGATGCCCGACTGGTCGGCCTTGGCCCGGTTTTTCAGCAGCGTGTCGATCATCACGTTGCCGACGAAGTGCACTCGCTCGTCGGGGATCCCCTCGCGTTTCAGGTTCTCCAGCCCGCTCGGCTCGGAGACCAGCAGCAGGTCGGAGATGGCGTCGGTCAGCAGGCGGTTGATCTCCTCCGGCATGGTGCGGTCGAAGCTTCGCAGGCCGGCCTCGACGTGGGCCACCTTGATGCCCAGCTTGCAGGCCACCAGGGCGCAGGCGATGGTGCTGTTGACGTCGCCCACCACCACCACCCAATCCGGCCGGTGCTTCAGGCAGAGCGGCTCGAAGCAGGTCATGATCTCCGCCGTTTGCACCGCGTGGCTGGCCGAGCCGACCTCCAGATTGACATCTGGCGCGGGGATGCCCAAATCCTCGAAGAAGAGCTTGCTCATCCGCTGGTCGTAGTGCTGGCCGGTGTGGATGATGGTCCGCTGGATGCGGCCCGTGCGGTCGAACGCCTCCACCAGCGGCGCGATCTTCATGAAGTTGGGTCTGGCCCCGCAGATCAGAAACGCGCTGAGCATGACGGCTCCCTGTCCTTTTCGCCTGGACCGCTTGGCAGACGCCGGCACCGGCAACGGCCGCGAGCGGTCCGACCCACCACCGACCGCCGCCGGGGGCCGGACCTCGCGCCGTCCGCATTGTACCGCCAACCCGCGGCGGGAAAACCGCTCCCGGCCCCGGCCTCGCCCCGACAATCGGCCACTTGGCGATCGGACGGGCATGGTATGATGCTCGCCGTGCCGCCCGACCTCGACCAGCGTGGGCGGCCGCGCGCGGGAGTAAACCGTGGCCGTTCGATTGATCGCGGGCCGGGCCGGGAGCGGCAAGACCGAATGGTGCCGGGAGCAGATCCGCCGGGCGCTCGCCGCCAGTCGGGTCGACGGCCCCCCGCTGATCCTGCTGACGCCGGAACAGGCCGCCCTGCAAATGGAGCGGAGCCTGCTGACCGGGGGGGCGACCCCCGTGCTCGGGCGGTGCGCGGTGCTGAGCTTCCGCCGCCTGGCCCGCCGCATCCTCCAGGAGACCCGCGGGCCGACCCCCGTCGTGCTGACGGCGACCGGGCGGCAGATGGCCTTGCGGCTGCTGATCGGCCGGCACCGGGCCGCCCTGCGGGAGTTTCCCGGCGTGGCCGACCGAGGCGGCTTCATCGCCGCCCTGTCCCGCGGCCTGGCTGAGCTGCTCCAGGAACAGGTGACCGTCGAGCAGCTCAGCGACGCCGCCCGGCAGGCTGCCGCTGACGGGGAAGATGCCGCCACCCGTCTGCACGACACCGCCGTCTTGTACCAGGCTTACCTCGACTACCTGGGGGAGGAACGGGTCGATCCCGAGGGTGTGCTGGACCTGGCCCGCCGTCGGCTGGCGGAAGCGGCCGCGGCCTCCGCCTGGCCCGCCGGCGCGGAGATCTGGGTGGACGGGTTCGCCGGCTTCACCGAACAACAGGTGCGGATGATCACCGCCCTGGCCCAAGTCGCCGCGGAGGTCCAAGTGGCCCTGCTGCTGGACCCCGCCCGCCTGGCAGTGCTCGAACAGGAAGCCCCCCCCGACGAGCTATCGCTGTTCGCCCGCACCGAGCGAACGTGGCGGCGACTGGCCGAGTCGCTGCGGGAGGCGGGCGTGGCCACGGCCCCACCGGTCCTGCTGGGGCAGGACGGCTGCCCCAGGTTTGCCGGCTCGCCCATGCTGGCCCGGCTGGAGCGGGACCTCTTCGCAGCGCCGGCTGTGGGACTGCGCGAAGAGGCCGAACCGCCCCTGCGGACGAACGCTCCGCCCCCGTCTGGCGACTGGCCGACGCCGATCCGGCTCGTGAGGGCCTTGGACCGACGGCACGAGGTCGCCCAAGCAGTGCGGTCCGTGGTGGATCTGGTGCAACGCCCGACTGCCCCGCTCCGCTACCGCGACATCGCCATCATCGTCCGCGACCTGGAGCTGTATCACGACCTGCTTTCGGCCACGCTCCAGGCCCACGGAGTGCCCTTTTTCATCGATCAGCGGCGCTCCACCCGCCACCACCCGCTGGTGCAGGCCGTGCGGGCGTTGCTGGATCTGCACGGCGAGGGATCCTTCGACTCCGCGATCATCGCCCTCCTGAAGAGCGGCTTGAGCGGGCTGACCGACGCGGAAGCGGACGCCGTCGAGAACTACGCCCTGGCCAGCGGGCCGGCGACGCCCGAAGCCTGGGCCAAGGAATGGACTCATCCCGCTGATCCGCAGGAGCGGAATCCGGAGTCGCCCGCCGCGGAGGCCGCCCTGGCCGAGCTGAACCGCCTCCGCCGCAGGCTGCTGGACGGAATTGGCGACTGGCGGCCGCGAAGCGGGGCGGCGGGCCGGACGGCGGCCTGTCGTCAGTGGGCCGCGGAACTATATGGCGTCCTGCGGCGTCTGGAGGTGGCGGATCGGCTGGCTCGATGGACCGACGAGGCCGCCGAACGCGGGGACCTGAACGAGGCCGCCGAACATCGGCAGGCGTGGTCCGACTTCGTGGAGCTGCTGGACGAATTGGTGGCGATCTTGGGCGGGGAGCCGCTGACCGGGCGGCAGTTTCGGGAGGTGGTGCAGTCCGGCCTGGAGGAGTTCACCCTGGGCCTGGTCCCCGCAACGGTGGACCAGGTGCTGGTCGGCTCCATCGAGCGGAGCCGGCATCCGCCCGTGCGAGCGGTCTTCCTGCTGGGTTTCGCGGACGGCGTCTTTCCGGCCCGGCATGGGGAGGACGACCTCCTGGGCGACGCGGAGCGGCAGTACCTGGAAAGCCGTCGGGTGCGGCTGAGCCGCAACCGCCATCGGCAGGTTTTCGACGAGCGGATGCTGGCCTACATCGCGGTGACGCGGCCGGCGGAATTACTGTGGGTGAGCTACCCGGAGAGCGATGAAAAAGGACGCGAGACGCGGCCGTCGACCTATTGGCCGTGGCTGCGAGCGGCCGCGGCGGAGGCCTCCGTGGAACCGTCCGCCGAAGAAGGCCCCGCGGAGGTGGGCACGCTCTCGGACCTGGCGGGCGGACTGGCCCTCCATTTCGCTGAGCAGCCGCCGACCGGCGCTGAACAGAAGCCCGGCACTCCGGCGGCGGTCTGGGCCGGCCTGTACCAGTGGGCCCGAACCGATCCGACGGCTTCCGTCGTGTTGCGGCAGGCCCTGGCGTCGCTGTCGCCGCCCGCGGCCCACGAGCTGAAGTTGAAAAATCCAGCTTTGTTGTGGCCTCCGCCGTTTCGCACCAGCATCACGGCGCTGGAGGATTTCGCGAGTTGCCCCTTCAAGCATTTCGCCCGGCACGGTCTGCGGCTGCGGCCGCGGCCGGAGCACGGGCTGTCGCCGCTGGACTTCGGCACGCTGTACCACGAGGTGCTGGAGCAGTTCGTCAACGAGCTGATGGAAAGCGGCCGGGAGCTGCGGGAGCTGACCCCGGTCGACATCGCCCGGCGGGTGCACCAACTCAGCGAGCAGTCGGTCGGGCGGCTGGCCGAGCAGGTCCGCCTGGAGGAGCACGAGCGGCGGCACACGATCTGGCGCGGCGATCTCGACCTGACCGACGCCATGGCCGGCCAGCAGGCCACGCTGGGTCGCGCCCCGCTGCGGCCCCTCGCCACGGAACAATCGTTCGGCCTCTCCGACGAGGGGCTGCCCGCGCTGGAACTGCGAACACCGGCGGGGCGAACCGTGGTCCTGCGCGGCAAGATCGACCGCGTGGATGTCGCCCATCCGTCGGCCGGACCGCCGGTGGCGGTGGTGCTGGATTACAAAATGGGCCGCCGTCAGCAACTGGACCTGAGTGAGGTCTATCATGGGCTGGCCTTGCAGCTCCTGGCGTATCTGCTGGTGATTCGCGACCACGGCGAACGCCTGTCCGGCACGCGGCTGATCCCCGGCGGGGCGTTCTACCTGCCGCTCACGGCCCGCTATCTATCGGCGGCTTCGCCGGAGGCCGCCGACGATCAGAAGATCTTCGCCGGCTACAAACCGCACGGCATTATCGACTTTGACTGGGTTCAATGCCTGGATCCCAGCTTGCAGACGGGCCGCAGCTCGATCTTCAACGTCTTTCTGACCAAGGAGGGCCGGCCGGGGCATTTGAACCGATCGGATGGCGTGCCGGAGGGAACCCTGCCGGCCTTGCTGGATTTCGTCCGGCGGAAAATGGGCGAACTGGCCGACCAGTGGCTGGCCGGCGACATCGGCGTTCGCCCGACGGAATACGACGGAGTGCTGCCCTGCGGCCGGTGTGAACTGCGCGCGGTGTGCCGATTCGACTACCGCTGTTCGACCAGGAAATCTTGCCCGAAAAGGCCGCGTGCGGAGGTCCTGGCGGAAATGACCAGAGAGGGCGAAGATGCCTGAGTCGAGCTTCAGCCCGACGCCCGCCCAACACGCCGCGATCCGCACGGTCGGGGCCAGTGTCCTGGTCTCGGCCGGGGCGGGCAGCGGCAAGACCGCGGTCCTCGCGCACCGTTGCGCGCATCTGGTGGCGGACCTCAAGTGCCCGATCGAGCGATTGCTGGTAGTGACCTTCACCGAGGCTGCCGCCGCGGAAATGCGGAGTCGGATCCACCTCACCCTGTGCGACCGGCTCGCCGCCCGCCCTCGGGACGCGTGGTTGCAGCGGCAGTTGGCGATGCTGGACACCGCCTCGATTTCCACGATCCACTCGTTCTGCCGCCAGGTGCTCAACCGCTACTACGCCCAGGCGGGGCTGGACCCACGGACCCCGCTGCTCGACGAACACGAGGCGACGCTGCTTCGCCAGGATGCCGCCCGCGCGGCCCTGGAGGAGTCCCTTCGTGGCGACGAGACCGAGCGGGAACGGCTTCTGGCGTTTCTGGCGGCCTACGGCCGCGGCGGCAACGAGGTCGTGGTGGGGCATCTGCTGCGAGTCGCCGCTTTCCTGGAATCCATCCCGGATCCCGACGTGTGGCTGGACCAGGCCGCCGCCCGCTATGCCGATGCCGGAGGCGAGGCGTTGACGGAGTGGTGCGAGCGGTGGTCGGAGATGCTGCGGCAGGATGTCAGCCGACAGATCCCGGTCGTCGAGCGACTGCTCAGGCAGGTCGCCGCCTTTGCCTCCGTGCCGCCCGTCGCGGAGAGCCTGCTCGATTTCCTGAAGAAGTACCTCCACGCCTTGCGGCGCTGGCAGGAAGAACTGAGCGGCGGCGACTCGCGCGTACTGGAACGCATCGCCCGCGAGATCGCCGAACTGAGTCCCCCGGCGCTCACCATGCGACTCTCCCAAAAAAAATCCACCCTCGCGGAGCAGGCGGCCCTCGCGGCGGCCAAGGAGGCCGTCCGCCAAGTCCGCGAGGACCTGCTCAAGGGATCATTGCAGAAGGACTACGGCGGCTTCACCGTCGAGCGGGCCGCCGCCGGACTGGCCGCCACCGCCCCGCACGTTGACACCTCTCTGCGACTGGTGCGGTGCCTGCGGGCGGGCTACCGGCGGGCGAAGCGAGAGCAGGGCGCGATCGATTTCGCCGATCTGGAGCGAATGACGCTGGACCTGCTGCGCGATGAGCACAACGGCATCGCCGCGCGACTTCGCCGACAGTACGACCACATCCTGATCGACGAGTTTCAGGACATCAACCCGATCCAGGCGGAAATCATGCGGCGGGTCAGTCGCGAGGCCGACCCGACGCAGGCCGGCAACCTCTACGCAGTCGGCGACGTGAAGCAAAGCATCTACGCCTTCCGGCTGGCCGAGCCGGAGCTGTTCCTCGCCCGACAGCGGACGTTTCGCCCCCTCCCGAACACCCCCAGCCCGCACGGAGCCGGCGAAGGCGGTTCCCCGAACCAGACCGGCGTGCTGATTCACCTTCGCGAAAACTGGCGGAGCCGCCCCGTCCTGCTGGAGGCCGTCAACGCCGTGTTCGAGCGACTCATGGCGGCGGACCTCGGCGGGATCGACTACGACGACCAAGCTCGGCTCCGTCCGGCCCGGCCCGACACCCGGCCGTCCCCTCCGAACGGGCCGGTGCCCATCGAACTGCACCTCCTGGCGGATCCCGCCCACGACGGAACCGCGGCGTCCGACGAGGCCGACGAAGGCGGAGCCGAAGGGGAGGTGACCGACCCCAATCGCGAATCGGCTGAGGACTGGCTCCGTATCGAACGTGAAGCCTATGTCATCGCCCGCCGCGTCCACCGGTTGGTCGCCGAAGAGGGCACGCCCTGTCGAGACGTCGTCGTCCTGCTTCGCTCCATGCAGCCACGGGCCGGTCACCTGGTCCGCATGTTTCAGGATCTGGGCATTCCCGCCTTCGCGGAGACGACCGGCGGCTTCTTCGAGGCGTTGGAGATCATCGACCTGCTGGCCCTACTCAGGACGCTGGACAATGAGCGGCAGGACATCCCTCTGGCCGCGGTGTTGCGGTCTCCGCTGATGGGCACGCCGCTCAACGATGACGACCTGGCCGCCATTCGCACCGCCGCTGGCCGCAGCCGTTTCGACGGCCCGTTTCATCAGGCGGTGAGAACATATGCCGCGGAGGGAGAGGAGCCCGCTCTCCGCGGGCGGCTGGCCGCCGTGCTGGAACGGCTGGAGAGTTGGCGGCGGCTCGCCCGCTTGCGGCCGCTGGCCGACGTGTTGTGGCGGATCTACGAGGACACGGGGTATCTCGCCTATGTCAGCGGCCTGCGCGGCGGCCGCCAGCGACGGGCCAATCTGCTGGAGCTTCATGAGCACGCGCGGCGGTTCGGCACGTTCCGACGGCAGGGCCTCCACCGCTTCCTGCGTTTTCTCGACGAACTGAGCAAGTCGCAGCGCGACCTGGACCCCGGCGCCGTGGCCTGCCCGTCCGAAGGCGTGGTCCGGGTCATGTCCATCCACAAGAGCAAAGGGTTGGAATTCCCCGTCGTGGTGGTGGGCGAGCTGGGCAAGGCGTTCAACTGGACGGGAACGCGGGATCCACTGCTTTTCGATCGCCGACTGGGTGTGGCGATGAAGGCCGTGAACGTGCCGCGGCGGATCACCTACCCCACGTTGCCGCACCAGGTGCTGGCCCGACGGGCGGCGGCCGACACCCGTGCGGAGGAACTCCGCATCCTCTATGTTGCCCTGACCCGGGCGAAGGAGCGGCTGATCCTGGTCGGGACCGGCCGGTGGGGGTCGCCGGCCGAAGGCTCGGCACCGCCGGGGCCGCTGCCGGCCTTGGTGCGACACAAAGCGGCAAGCCACCTGGAGTGGGTCGTCGCCGCGGTGCAGGCCCAGCCGCCGGATTCCGTCCGCGTGTTGGCCGACGCCGAAATCGACGCCGCCCGCCCGCACGATCCCGCCGTGCTGTTCGAAGTGTGCCGGTACAGCAGCCAGGTGATGGGCGGCTGGACCATCGACCCGCCCCGGCAGGCGGATGACCAACAGCGGCGACGGCGGTGGGCCGCGCTGGAATCCCTGTCGGAAGCTCCGACCTCGCCGAATGACCCCGTCGTGCAGCAGGTGCGGCGGCGACTGACAACGCCCTATCCCCACGCGGTCCTGACCCGCATACCGGCCGTCGTGGCGGCCAGCGAACTGAAGCGTCGATGGGATGCTCCGCTGCCCGACGAAGACCCTGCTGCGCCCTGGACCGGCGAAACCGCCGAGCGAAATCACGGCCGGCGCTGGGGCAGCCGTCGCTCGTTCCGCGACCCGGTCTTCGCGGCGGCGGCCTCGCCTGACCCGACCGCGCGGGGCACCTGGACGCACGAGTTGTTGCAGCACCTCGACTTCACCAGGCCATGCAGCCGCGAGGATATCCTCCGGCAACGCGGAGACCTGGTGGCGAGCGGGGTGCTGCGAGCGGAAGAAGCGGCGGGGGTCAACGTGGACGACGTGGCCTGGTTCTGCGAAACGCCGTTAGGACGAATCCTCCGTCGGCCCTCGACGCGGGTCCTGCGGGAATGGCCGTTCCTGCTGAGCGTCCCCCCGGGACGGCACCAGCCGGGAGTCCTCGCGGCGGATGAAGGCGACCATGTGCTGGTCCGCGGGATCATCGACTGCCTGTTCGATGCCGGGGAGGGCTGGGAGGTGCTCGATTACAAGACGGACGCCGTGCGGGGCGAGGAGCTGGCCGAGCGTGCGGCGTGGTACCGCGGCCAGTTGGCGATCTACGCGGCGGCGGTGGAGGCGACGTGGCAGGCTCCGGTCCATCGGCGGTGGCTGGTTTTCCTGGCGGCGCGGGAGATCGTGGCCGTGTAGCGGCGGCCCGCGGCGGTCGTTCGCCAAGGCCGGGCAACGCCGCTAAGATCGGCTGCGCGGGGTGATGATCGTTCCGTGATGGAGGCCTGTGGCGGATGCATGGCGGCCTGACCGGCGTGGTGGTCTTGTTCGGCGGCGCCCTGTTGACGGCCTGGCTGATGCGGGCCGTTCGCCTGCCGACGATCCTCGGCTTCCTGGCCGCCGGGATCGGGATCGGCCCTTGGGGACTGAACCTGATCTACCCCGAGAAGATCGAATTCTTCGCCAACCTCGGCCTGGTGTTGCTGCTGTTCACGGTGGGGCTGGAGCTGTCGCCGGAGCCGTTATTTCGCCTGGGTTTGCGGGTGGTCTTCGCGGCCACGATCCAGATCGCCGCCGCCGCGCTGGGCATTGCCGTCGTCGGTCATCTGGTGCTGGACATGTCCTGGCCGACGGCCCTGCTGATCGCCGGCATCGTCAGCATGAGCAGCAGTACCGCCATCGTCCTCAAGCACCTCAGCGACCGGGGAACCGTCGACACGCCCGTCGGCATGTTGCTGGTCGGGATTTCCGTCTTCCAGGACATCGCGGTGATCTTCGTCCTGGCCATGCTTCCGCTGTTGGCCGGGCACGTCGCCGCCGGACAAGGCTGGGAACACGCCCTCGGGCGGTCCGGCGCGGCCCTGGCCGGGCTGGTGGGTGTCGCCTTTGCGGCACGACTGGTGCTGCCCTGGATCACCCGGCAGGTGGCCCGCTTCGGCGGACGAGAACTGATGACCCTCTTCGCCGTGTTCATGGCCGGACTGGGGGCCTGGTGCGCCGACTGGGCCGACTGGTCCTGGTCGCTGGGCGCGTGCATCACCGGCCTGCTGCTGGGCCAGACCGACCTCCGCCACCAGCTCCAGGCCGAGATCATACCCTTTCGCGACGTGCTCAACGCCCTGTTCTTCATGACCATCGGCATGATGGCCGACCTCGCCTTCGCCGCCGCCCACCCCGTCCTGCTCGCCGTTCTGGTCCTCGGCGTGCTCCTCCTGAAGGCCGCTTTCGGCGCCATCGGCGTCCTGGTCTCCGGCTGGCCGTTCCGGCTGGCGGTGGTCGTCGGCATCGGCCTGTCGACCATCAGCGAGTTCGGTTACGTCCTCGCCGCCGAAGCCGCCCGCCTGGGACTGCTGCCCCAGGAGCACCTCGCGCCGATCATCACCGTCACGGTCGGCACGATGCTGGTCGGAGCCTTGCTCATGACCGTCTCCGAGCGGTTGACCGACGTGCTCTCGTCCTTCTTTCGCCCTCGCGAGTCCCGGCTTTCGGCGGCCGCCGAACACGGCCCAACCCCCACCAGCCACGTGATCATCGTCGGCTACGGAGTAAACGGGCAGAATCTCGCCCGGGTGCTCCGCTCCACCGGCATTCCCTACTTCGTCGTGGAAATGAACCGCCGTAACGCCCATACCGCCCGGCAGGAAGGCGCCCGCGTGATCATCGGCGACGCCGCCCGGCTGTCCATTCTTCAGTCGGCGGGTCTGGCGACGGCCCGGGCCTTGGTGATTTCCATCGCCGAGCAGTGGGCCACGCGCCACATCACCGCCCAGGCCCATGCCGCGCGACCGGACCTTTACATCCTCGCCCGCACCCGGTTCGTGACGGAGCTGGAAGTGCTCTACCGCCTGGGCGCGCGGCAGGTCATTCCCGAGGAATTCGAAACCTCGATCGAGATCTTCGCCCATGTCCTCAAGGAATTCGCCATCCCCGACAACGTCGTGGAACAGCAGGTGCGGCTGATCCGCGGCGGCCGCTACGGCATGTTGCGGGGACGGCCTTCCGACCGAACCCTGCGGACGGAATGGATGCGGATTCTCGAGGCCGCCGTCACCCAGACCTACATGCTCTTCGCCGGCAGCGTGGCCTGCGGGCGGACGATCCGGGAGCTGGACCTCCGCGCACGCACCGGCGCAACCATCGCCGCGGTGACCCGCAAAGGCGAGGCCGTGACCAATCCCGATCCAGGCTTCCGCTTGCAGGATGGCGACGTCCTGGTGCTGGTCGGCAGCCACAAACAATTGGATGCCGCCAAGGTCTTTCTGGATCCGCCACCGGCCGACGAGGCCGCCGAGTCGTGATATTCCCCGGACCGGCCGACCTCCGCGGAGGCCGGTCGCGCAACCAACGGCCCGGCCACCGTCGAACGGGGCCGGGCCGTGAATTGGCGAATCCCACAGGCAGGTTCAGCGGGCCGGTCGCGAATCAGGCGCCGGGCTTGCGGGGGTTGATGCCGCCGCCGGGACGAGCCGGGGCGGGTTCGTCGGAATCCTCGTCATCGTCGTCTTCGTCGCCCTTATTGTCGTCGTCATCTTCCTCGTCAGCGTCGTCGCCTTCCTCGTCGTCGCCCTCTTCCCCTTCCTCGTCGTCGCCCGCCTCATCGGCGTCGTCACCTTCGTCCATTTCCTCGTCATCGCCCTCTTCGTCATCGCCTTCTTCGTCGTCGCCCTCCTCGTCTTCCTCATCGAAGGCTTCCGACTCGGCGGCCATCTGGGTTTCGATCAGCTCCTTGACGGAGGTGATGAGCTTCATCGGAATCAACAGGTCCGTTCGCTGGCAGGCGCCGGCCATGCTCGTGGCAAAAGCCAGCGGAGCATCGATCGCCGCCAGCTCGAAGGGAAACTCCTCCTCCTCGCCGAGGGCCTTGGCCACGTCCTTGACCAGCGTGAGGATGTTGTCCACCGCCACGAAGCCTTCCTGAATCCGCGGAGAAGGCAGCTGGCTGGCAACCTTCTTGATGCCGGAATCGTCGCTCAGCCCGCCCCCGCCGGACTTCAGGCCGGCGTGCACCGCATCAAAACGCTTCTTGCCGCCGCCGAAGGTCATCACGACGTGCTTCCCGCCGGCCGGACCGAAACGGAGCACCATCTTCTCGCCGACGACCTTCTTGACCCCCGCCAGGTCGTCATCGGACAGGTCCATCTCTTCAGCCAGCCCCTCGAGATTGACCGTGATGGTGTCGATCTTGTCGTCGCCCACGGTCTCGGCGTCCGCGGCGTGGACGATGTTCTTTTTGAGGGTGGCCAGGTCCTCGTCCTCGGAAGTCGCCCAGATCGCCTTGTACATCTTGCGGAGGTCCGCGACGCACTCCTTCGGATCCTTCACCTCCAGCACCACGGTCAGCCCGATCATGCCGTCCGGACCGGCCGGCAAGGCCGCCGCGCTCAAGGCGTAACCGGTCACAGCCTTGGCGATGCTCTTCAAGCCCTTGTCCAGGACCTTGACGGCCTCCTCATTGAGACCCGGAAGGTCCGCGCTTTTCAAAATGGAGGACAAGTCGGTGCCGCTGGCGAATTTCTCGGCGTGCTCGCTGAAACTCACGGTGCCGCCGAAGGCCACCAGGTATTTCTCCTTCGGCAGGAGCTTCAGTGGGGAGTCCTTGCCGGGCTTCTGGTCGGCCATCATCTTCTCGAGATCGCTGTCTTTTTTGGGCAAAACCAGGATCGAGAGGTTGACGGCGTTCTTGTCCAGGCTGAGGGCAAGGTCGAGCGAGGCCATTTCCTCGAAGACCTTCAGGTAGCCCTCGGCCGTCTTGCCCGACGGGTCGCTGGCGGCCATGGCCATGGTCAGGAAGCCCTTGGCCATGTCGCCATAGGCCGTCCAGAGCGAGGCCAGCGAAGCGCTGATGTAAAAGTCGCTCTTGTTCAGGGCCTCCAGCCGGGCCTGGTCGAAGCCCTCGTCGGCCGTCTTCTTGGACTTGGCCACCTTGGCCACGCAGTCCTTGTCCGGCCCCAGGATCACGACCTTCTCCTTGATCGCGGCGAAGGCCGGTTGCCCCATCACGCTGCATGGGCTGACGCCTTCCTCGGCTTCTTCGGCCGTCAGCTTCTCCAGCAGGGCCTTGGGATCCTTGGCCGGCACCAGCATGACGAAGGCCTTCTCCATGCCGAGCTTCTGGATGTCCATGGCGACCAGGCAGAACGGCCTGGTCATCTCGATCGTGTCGCCCGCGTTGAGCTGGGCCAGCAGCAGCGGCGTGACCGGCGCGGGAATCGGCAGATTCAGCGTTTCCTGGAGAAGCTGGGCCTTGTCGTCGATCGTCTTGAGCGAGCGGACCATGACGAACCCCCAGGCATCGCCGGGGACCATCTTGAGCATGTCCGCGCTGCCTTGCGCCACCGCCGATGAAGGCGCGAACGCCCCGGCCAGAACGGCCGCGAGCAACACCACGACCACATTACGCTTCAATGACCACATCTCGAGATCTCCTTTATGGGTTGAAAGTTGCCGCGTGCACGCCCTCTTCGGCACGGAACGAAGCCATATAGCGGCGGATAGGCGGATTCGTCAAGCGCGGAGCCTCCGCCGGAGCCGTCAACGATCCCCCGGATGCCCATGTCGGCGAGGGGTAAGCTGGATAGGCGGCATCGACGGTGGTAGCGGAGGCCCGGCCCCCGCCGTCATCAGGCCGTTGACGGCTTCGACCATCTGCTTCAGCGATTCCGCCGCGCGGACGGCGTCGCCCGCCTCGATCACCAGGCAGCCGGTGAATGAACTCTCGCCGGCCGTTCCCGACCAGGCCAGAAACGGCCCCGCACCCGCCGTGTACGGCCCCGCCGCCGCCGGGGGGTCCGAGGATCCGCCGCCCGTCCGGCCCAGTCCCGCCTGAATCAACGAAGGCACCACCGCAAAGCACCGCCCCAAGTCAACAATAATCAGCGCGTGACGCTGGTCGGGCAACGTGGCCAGTATCCTGCGCACAGCCGGCTGCGCACCGACCTGGCGTCCGGTCTCGCGGGCCTCGGCCATGGCGGCTACACTCAGCGGCGGCGGGGCCGTGATGTAGGCGATATGGCCGTCATCGAGCGCGGCTTCCTGAACGCGGGCATCCGCTCCGTAGAACAGGATCGCCTGGCGACGGATCTCGGGATCCAGGCCCGCGTAGTCGAAGGTCATCTCGTACACGGTGCGGCCCGCGTCGGTGCGACTCTCGAAGGCCCGCAACATCGGGCTGCCGGTCATGGCGGCCAGGACTTCGCCGCTGTTCTCCTGGATAAAGCGAAACTGCTCCAGGCCCCGGCGGGCGTCCCTCATGGCGTATCCGCCGAGCAGATGCATGGGCTGAAGCCGGTCGGGGGGACTCGTCACCATGATGAACGAGCCGGACATCCGGCCGTAACAATCGCTGGTGGTCTCGAGCAGTTGCCGCCGTCGGTCGTCCGCGAACCTCCGGCGGATCGACGGCAGGTCGAACACGTAGCGAGTCAGTTGGGTGGTCAGGGCCGATTCCCCGGGCACCCGCCAGCCGAATTCGCCGATGATGAAAAACGGCTGATCCGGCAACCACGAAAGGCCGTCGAAGTCGTCGCGGCTCACCCGAGCCAAATAGCCCGCGGCGGTTCCGCCGGCGGTGAATACATGGTGGTGCGTGACGCGGAGCACGCGACCATCGTAGCTCAGCGCCGCCGAGACGTAATTCATCTGGTCGATCACCGAAGCGGCCCCGGTGGTGAACCAATCGAGCACCTGCAACGCTTTCGCGCCGGCCTCGCCGCCGCTCGACTGGGCGCCAAGCTTGACCAGGTTCGAAGCCAGGAACACGAACGGCCGCAGCCGGTCCCGCCAGGGGGCCATCGCGAAGCGGACGTACACGTCGCTGCTCTCCAGCATGGCCCGTTCCTGGGGGGAGAGCGCCGCGGCCAACGAATTCGCGGAAGACATCCGCCGCGTGAAAATCATGGCCCGTGAACTGAGCGACGCGAAAGCGACGCCGTCGCGCATCGCCAGATAGCACGGCCCTTCGACCGTATCCAGCCGACGAATGGCGTGGTCCTTCTCGTCGCGGTCCCTGAAGAGCGGGCAGTCCGGATTCGGCGTAAAGACCAGCACGAAAGAACGCGCCGCGGCCACGGGTCGCGTCATCAGCAGGTACGCCGGGGCCCTGGTGTCCAAGGCGCCGTCCGGAAGACCGAACCCCCGCTGCACCTCATTGACGTCGAAGCCCGCGAACTCGGGGAGGAACCGCCGCACGAATTCGTCGAATCGCTCCGCGCTTTCCTCCAGCCGGGGGAAGGCCAACACCATGGGCACTTCCGCCGGAACAAACGTCAGCGGATCCGCGGCCCGCGACGACATCGGGGCGGCCGCGGAGCAACACAGGGCGACGAAGACGGGCAGGCCGCGAACCGCGGCGAGGCCCGGGCAACGGAGACGTGTTCGGGTCATGAATCCTGCTGCTCGAAGCATGTTGCTCCGACTATACCATAGATCACGATTCAACAATGGTGCCATCGGACAGGTGAACGGCGTCCTGCCCGCCGGATCCCCAACAGAACATATAACGCCTCTGGAGGACTCCTCTCACGCCGGACGGCCGCCGCCCGGATCATCTCCGTCAGGACGGTCGCCGGGGAGTGCAGCACGAACCCAGAGTCCACCGATGGAAAGGTGTCGGGTCGCGGCGTCCGGAGCGGGCGACAGGCCGCCGGGCACGGAAACCGAACCGATAAAAATATAAAGCGTGAATCGAACTCAAGAAAATATCAGAGAAGGGTATTCAGACATAACCATATGCGCGAAAAGTGTTTCCGCCATCATACCGAGCTTTAACTCAGCCGGGTTACTCGCTGACGCCATCGAATCCGTCCTGCACCAAACGCGGCCGGTTCAGGAAATCGTCGTGGTCGATGACGGCAGCACAGACAACACGGTCGGCGTCTGTGCTCGATTCGCCGGCAGAGTGCGGTACATCCGGCAGCCGAACGCCGGGGCCTCCGCGGCGCGGAACACCGGAATCCGAAACTCGTCCGGCGAGTGGCTGGCCTTTCTGGACGCGGACGACCTCTGGGAACCCCACAAGATCGAATCCCAGATCGCGGCCCTGGAGCAGAACCCGTCGGCGGCCTTCGCGGTCACCGCGTCCCTGGTCTGGTCCCCGTGCGAACAGGCGTATCAGCTCAGCCGATGGCAAGGCTCGCTCGACCCCGCCGTGATGCAAGGCGAATTGCTCGTCCGCAACATCCTCACCGGCCTCTGCTCCTCGCTGCTGGTCCGCCGCGAGGCCCTTCTGGCGGTCGGTGGTTTCGCCGCCGGGAAACTATGCGAGGACCGCCGCCTGGCGATCGCCTTGCTCGAGCGGTTTCAAGGAGTGCTCATTGAGGCCCCGCTGATCCGCCAGCGACCCGGCCCGGCCCACTTTTCCAACCCCGAGCGGCATCGCCAGGAGATGCTCTCCCTGATCGCCGACCACGAGGAACTTTTCCAGCGGCTCGACCCTTCCGGTCGCCTGAAGCGCCGCGCGAAGGCCCGCGTCTACGAACGCAGCGGGATGCACTACCTCGAAAACGGCGACCTGCGCACCGCCGCCCGCGACCTCCGGCGGGCTGCCCGGCTGTCTCCCTTCATGCCCAATCCGTGGCGGGTGCTGATCAACGCCTGTCTGGGCCGCCTGCGGATTCCTTCACGAACCCCGCCACCGACCGCCGACCCGCGGACCTCGACGTAGGGAAGGGTCCGCTCCAGCCGTCGAGCAGGCTCTCGCGTCAACCGGCCTCGTCGTCCCTCAGGGACATGGTCTTCCCGCAGTGGGGACATGACGGCGCGGTCGGGTTGAACTGGGCCCGCGGCGCGAGGCGGCCGCAGTGCGGACACCGCAGCGCCCGGACGCAATCGGCGCCGCCGCATCGTGGGCAGGGGACCGGCTCGCCGGGATGCTCCTCGTAATGGCGGGCGAGGTCCGCCAACGTCACGGCGAATTCGGCGCGGCAGGACTCGCGGCCGCAGATCCACAAGGCCCCTTCCGGATAATCCCGCGTCTGCCGGGTGGTTTCGCCATGCCACCGGGCCAGCAGACTCGCCGCCACGCCCAGCAACAGGACGGCGAACGCCAAGCGCAGAATCCGAGAAATCTTCATGGCCGCGGGTCAGTACTCGAAATGGGGTTGATGGTCTCGATTCCACCGGGCCCGCATCTCCGCGGTGCGGGCGGTGAGGCGAGTCTGGCTGATCCACTCGACGTGCCCGTCGCAGGACAGCACCTCGGATCCGCCGAAGTGCCGCCGGCTGGGAAACTCCGTCGTGCCGCCCAGGCCCGGGTCGATGGCCGTATCCCACCAGAAGTCGGAGCTGCTGTCGGCGAGGGCGATCATGTCCGAGGGCACGACCACCTCCGACACCTTCACCTCGCCCCACGCCCGGTGATCGGGGTCATCGACCCAGCCGCCGAG
>Ga0129299_1000412_pt1 | contig 26753 bp, 24 predicted proteins | sample ConPoolayeCmetaG_FD_94477 | JGI IMG/M metagenome (GOLD analysis project Ga0129299, IMG submission 94477) | Hot spring microbial mat communities from California, USA to study Microbial Dark Matter (Phase II) - Cone Pool mat layer C metaG ...
AGCGCATCATCATCGGGCCAAGCCACGAGGCCATGTTGCCCAACGTGAATCCAGCCAATGTATGCGCCATGGCAGCCGCGGCCAAAGCTGAATAGCAACGGAACGCCTGTCACATTGATGAGCCGCTGTGCGGGGAAACCGGCACACACACCGTCTCCCTGGCAAGCCATGGGCACCATGCGGCAGCTCAGCCGTCTCAACTTTCGCTAGTCGCCGGATCCGGAATGCAAATGACAGGACATCTAATGTTTTTTGCAGCGCCAATATGGGAGGGGCTTCCATGCCCCGATCTGCTTGGCTGCCACAGTGCAGGCAGTAACGCGGCGAGACGCCGTGTCTACGTAGACGAGCCGTCCCAGCTCGTTTGCTTCTGCCCAACGTCGCGGCGCGGAGGCCGCTCCCACATTCTTTTTTTCGCAAAACTCCTGTACCACCACTATGGTATGAAAAACATCAGATATTCTGCCAATAATCATTGACAAGAGCGGACAGTTTGGTTACAATTTTTGACATCACACGCTGTATAATCGACACGGAAGCGTTGATGCGAATTTTGTACATTGATATTGACACGTTGCGGCCAGATCATCTGGGCTGTTATGGCTATCACCGCGCTACATCGCCGCACATTGATGCGCTGGCGGCTGAGGGCGTGCGGTTTGACCGCTACTACTGTTCCGACGCGCCATGTCTGCCGTCGCGTGCGGCTCTGGTGACGGGCCAGTTTGGCATTCACAACGGAATAGTCAATCATGGTGGTGTGTGCGCCGATTTGCGGCCGGAGGGGCGCTCGCGCGGCTTTCGCGACCGCTTGCATAGCCATGGCTTGTGGGGCATGCTGCGCCGCGGCGCAGGCTTGCATACAGCCTCCATCAGCACGTTTGCCGACCGGCACTCGGCGTGGTGGTTCTATGCCGGCTTTGCTGAAATGTACGACCCGGGCAAGGGCGGTTTGGAGCCGGCTGAAGAAGTGACTCCGCGCGCGCTTGAGTGGCTCGAGCGCCACGCCAAGAACGACAATTGGCTGCTGCATGTCAACTACTGGGACCCGCACACACCATACCGCGCGCCGGACGCCTTTGGCAATCCGTTTGCCAACGACCCGCTGCCAGCGTGGATTACGCCGGAGGTGCTGGCGCGGCACCGCGACTGCGTCGGGCCACACTGCGCGCGCGAAATCAACATGTACGACAATCACGAAGACCCGCGCTACCCGCGCCAGCCGGGCGAGCTGCGCGACATGCATGATATACGGCGGCTTTTTGACGGGTATGATTGCGGCGTGCGCTACGCCGATCAACACGTCGGCATGTTGTGCGATGCGTTGCGCCGCGCAGGCGTGTTTGATGATATGCTGATTATTGTCAGCGCCGATCACGGCGAAAACATGGGTGAACTGGGCATTTATGCCGAGCACGGCACGGCCGACCATATCACGTGCCGCATTCCGCTAATTGTGCGGGGGCCGGGGATCATGCGCGGACACGTTGACCGCGGCCTACACTACAATTTAGATTTGCTGCCCACACTGGCCGATCTGGCTGGCCAGCCGCGCGCGCCGCATTGGGACGGCCAAAGTTTTCTGCCTGCGCTGCAGCGCGGCACGGACTGCGGACGGCCGTATCTCGTTATCAGCCAGTGCGCCCATGTCTGCCAGCGCAGCGTGGTGTTTGACAAATGGCTCTACATGCGCACGTACCACGATGGCTATCACCTGTTCCCGAACGAGATGTTGTTTGACATTGTGAATGACCCGCACGAGCAAAGCGATGTGGCCGTGGCGCATCCCGACGTGTGCGCGTATGCGGCGCGCGAGCTGCAGGAATGGCTGGCGGCCATGCTGCCCGGCCTGCATGGGGCGAGCGATCCGCTCTGGACGGTGCTCAGCGAAGGCGGGCCGTTCCACGCGCGCGGGCAGCTGGCACGCTATCGCGCGTATCTTGAACAAACCGGGCGCGGCTGGGCCATTCCAGAACTAGCCAAACGCCATCCACACGAACTACGCTAAACTACCACTATGCATACCAACGACACTACCTCAAGCACTTCTGCGGCCAATACACCGCGCCGCGCTCCTGATTTCATCACGCAGGCAATTGAAGACGATTTGGCCAGCGGCCGGTTTGACCACGTGGCCACGCGCTTCCCGCCCGAGCCCAACGGCTATTTGCACATCGGCCATGCCAAGGCCATGTGCATTGATTTTGGTATGGCGGAAAAATTCGGCGGGACATGCAATCTGCGCTTTGACGACACCAATCCAACCAAGGAAGACCAGGAATATGTTGATGCCATCATCGAAGATGTGCGTTGGCTTGGGTTTGACTTTGGCGGGCGGGTCTACTATGCGTCGGATTATTTTGAACAGATGTATCAATGGGCCGAGGAATTGATCAAGAAAGGCTGCGCGTATGTGTGCGACTTGGCGCCGGAAGACGTCAGCGCGCTGCGCGGCACATTGACGGCGCCGGGCAAAGACAGCCCGTACCGCGCGCGCACCGTTGAAGAGAATCTTGACTTGTTCCGGCGCATGCGCGCGGGCGAATTCCCCGATGGCTCGCGCACCCTGCGTGCCAAAATTGACATGGCGCATCCCAACCTCAATATGCGCGACCCCGTCATGTACCGCATTCTGCACCGCGAACATCACCGCACGGCCACCGCATGGTGCATCTATCCCATGTACGACTGGGCACATGGATTGGAAGATTCCATCGAAGGAATCACACATTCGTTGTGTTCGCTTGAGTATGAGAATCATCGCCCGTTGTATGACTGGTTTCTTGACCAGCTGGGGATTTATCATCCGCGCCAGATCGAATTTGCACGGCTGAATCTTACCTATACCGTGATGAGCAAGCGGCTGTTGCTGCAACTAGTTGAAGAGGGCCACGTGAGCGGCTGGAACGACCCGCGCATGCCCACGTTGTGCGGCTTGCGGCGGCGCGGCTACACGCCCGAAGCCATTCGTACATTTTGCGACACGATCGGCATTGCCAAGACCGACAGCATCGTTGACATCAACCTGCTTGAGCACTGTGTGCGTGAGGATTTGAACAAACGCGCGCCGCGCGTGATGGGCGTGTTGCGGCCGCTCAAACTGGTGATTGACAATTATCCAGATGGCCAGGTGGAAGAACTCGAAGCCATCAACAACCCCGAAGACCCTTCGGCCGGCACGCGGCGCGTGCCGTTCTCCAAGGTGCTCTACATCGAGCAGGACGATTTCCGCGAAACGCCGCCGCCGAAGTATTACCGCTTGTTTCCCGGCAACGAGGTGCGCCTGCGTTATGCGTATTATGTCACGTGCACCGGCGTGGTCAAAGACGCACAGGGAAACGTAACCGAAATACATTGCACGTACGATCCGGCGACGCGCGGCGGCCAAAGCGCCGACGGGCGCAAGGTGAAAAGCACCATCCACTGGGTGTCCGCCGCGCATGCGTGCGATGCGGAAGTGCGCTTGTACGACCGGCTCTTTACGTGCGAAAATCCACTGGATGTCGCGCCCGGACATTCGTTCGTCGAAAATATTAATCCACATTCGCTTGAACGGCTGACCGGTTGCAAAATCGAACCGAGTGTCGCGTCGGCCGCGCCAGGTGCGCGTTTCCAGTTTGAACGCCTCGGCTATTTCTGCATTGACACGCAGGACAGCACGCCGGGCGCGCTGGTATTCAACCGCACGGTTTCGTTAAAAGACACGTGGGCGAAGATCGAGCGCAAACGCACGGCATAAAGTAGAGGCGGCATCTTGCTGCCTAGATGAACGATTTACGATTTAGAATTGTGGGCGAAATTGCAACCGCGACCGGCGATCGCGGCGAATTCTTTACGAATGACCGAAACTACAAAACTGCGGATGAGATTCGTGTGACACGTGACGGACGCAGCAATCAGCAGTGCGCGATTCCACGTGGCACGGCGTGTGCGCCGCGCATTTTGCTGCGCGTGCCAAACTGGCTGGGCGACAATGTGCTGGCTGCGCCCGCTGTTGTGGCGTTGCGTATGGCGCTGCCCGGCGCGCATCTGGCAGTGTTGGTGCGCGAAGCCATGGCGGATTTCTGGCGCATGCTGCCGATCGATGAGATCATCACTTTTCCTGCGGCGCGCGGCGTGCGCGGCCTGCAGCTGCGTTGGCAAACGGCACAGGCTGTGCGCCGCGGCCAGTTTGATGCCGCCGTGATTCTGCCCAACTCGTTTGATTCTGCGCTGATCCCATGGCTGGCGCGTATTCCGCGCCGCGCCGGCTGGGTGACGGACGCCCGCGGGCTGCTGATCAACCAGCGCGTCCCGTTTCCCCGCCATCTCAACGAACAGTCTCAATCCCAGCGCTACATCTACCTGCTGGAGCAGTTTCTCGGCTCACCACTGGCCGCGCCGTTGGATGTTCGCTTGGCCATTCCAGCTGATGCGCGCGCAAAGATCGCCGCTGCCTGTTCGGGCTGGCCGCCGCTTGTGATAGGCCTGAATCCCGGCGCAACGTACGGCACGGCGAAATGCTGGCTGCCCGAGCGTTTCGCCGCGATTGCGTGCCGCGCGCATGCCGGCTTGGGCGCGCACGTGATCATTGTCGGCGGCCCCGGCGACCGCCCGCGCTGTGAGCTCGTCATGACGCTCATCACGCAGGCCGCGCCGGATGCGCCTGCGTGGTGCGTGAATCTGGCCGGCGCCACAACGATCTGTGAACTTGCTGCATGGCTGGAGCGCTGTGCGTGTGTGGTGACAAATGACACAGGCGCGATGCATGTTGCAGCGGCCGTAGGCACGCCGGTCGCGGCTATTTTTGGCCCGACCGACTGGCGCACGACTGCCCCGCTCGGCACCGGCCACCGTTTGATCCGCTCCCCCGTCCCCTGCGCGCCGTGCCTGCGGCGCGATTGTTCGATAGATCATCGCTGTATGACCTCTGTCACAACTGATGAAGTGTGGCAGGCGGTGCTCACATTAACCTCACAAAACCATCCAGGAGCCGCATGAGTTTCACCCTGCAAAAACTACCTCATTACTCTGGCGTAAAAGGCCCGCTGTTGCTCGTTATTTTGGACGGCATGGGCTTGTATCGCGGGCGGGCCGAGGGCTATCCCGGCAACGCCATTGATATTGCCCAGCCGCACCACTTGTATCATTTGATGAACACCGGGAAAATTGTTACCAAACTAAAAGCGCACGGCACGGCGGTGGGCATGCCGTCAGATGCGGATCAAGGCAACAGCGAAGTCGGTCACAATGCCATTGGCGCGGGGCGCGTCTTTTCGCAAGGCGCGCGCTTGGTGGATGAAGCACTGGCCAGTGGCCGTCTCCTGCAGGGCGCGGTGTGGCAGCAGTTGATAACCGCGGCGTTACAGCGGCGCACGCCGGTGCATTTTATCGGCCTCGTATCCGACGGCAATGTGCATAGTCACATCAAACATCTGCTTGCATTGATCACGGCCTGTGACCAGGCTGGTGTTGAAGAAGTGTATGTACACGGTCTGCTGGACGGCCGCGATGTACCGCCACTGAGTGCACTCCGCTACTTCGGCGAATTAGAGGATGCGCTCTGGGCCTTGCGTCTGCGCGGATTGAAGGACGGCAAAAAACGCCGCTATTACGTGGCCTCCGGCGGCGGCCGCATGGTGACGACCATGGACCGCTATGAGGCCGATTGGCGCATCGTCGAACGCGGCTATCATGCCCATGTCATGGGCGATGGGCCGCGCTTCCCGGATTCCCTGACGGCGATTCGTTCGTTGCGCGCGCAGTCGCATCAGGAAGACCAGTATCTCCCTCACTGGGTGGTTGAAGACCCTGACAAGCCGGGCACGCCCGTGGGAGAGATTTTAGATGGTCATCAAGTGGTCATGTTCAATTTCCGCGGCGACCGCGCCATCGAGATCAGCCGTGCGTTTGTAGAGCAAGATTTTAAGGGCTTTACGCGCCGGCGCTGGCCACAGGTATTCTACGCGGGCATGATGGAATACGATGGCGACACGCACATGCCGCCACGCTATTTGGTTGATCCCCCCGCGATTGAACGCACCGTCTCCGAATACCTGGCACACAACAACATCACGCAATTTGCCATAAGCGAAACGCAGAAATATGGCCATGTAACGTATTTTTGGAACGGCAACAATTCCGCCAAATTTAACGAGAAACTGGAAACATGGCAGGAAGTGCCGTCGGATAAAATTCCGTTTGACCAGGCGCCGGCGATGAAGGCGCGCGAAATTGCCGCGGAGACAATCAAAGCCTTGCGCAGCGGGAAGTATAAATTTCTGCGGGTGAATTTTGCCAATGGCGACATGGTGGGGCATACTGGCTCATTGCCCGCCGCCGTCGAAGCGGTCAAGACGGTGGATGCCGCGCTGGGTGAGCTGATCGCCTGCATAGATGAGCTGGGCGGGACAATCGTCGTGACGGCCGACCACGGCAATTGCGAGCAGATGTATGCGGTGGACAAGAAGACCGGCGCGCCTCTCCAGGGCCCCGGCGGCACCTTTGAACCTTTGACGAGCCACACACTGAATCCTGTGCCGTTTATCATTCACGGCCCGGACACACAACGGTATGAGCTCAACACGGACGTCAAAGAGCCGGGCTTGGGCAATATCGCTGCGACTCTTTTGGCATTGCTGGGGTTTGAGAAACCTGCCGATTATCTGGATGCGCTGATCCGCATAAAATAAAGGGAGTAAACGATGGCGTGATCTCCCTGCTCATCGCCGGTGCGCTGCTGCTCAATGCCTTGCGCTGATGGAGAACGTGAGCGGCACACTTGTTTGGGCAGCACTACGGTAAACACAAGCAGCAACTTCATTTCAGAAGGGCGGAAATTTGCCTACTATTTGGGTATAACACTTATAGTACCCGCTTTTGTGCAGTTTGAAAATGTACATTAAAACTGTGCTCGTGGGCTGACGCTGCCTTTCCTGGCAGCCAGCCTCAAGATCTTTTCATGCGCAGTTTAGTTGGGATGGACATGGTGGCGGCGGCCAGTTGTTGCGGCGCGTGGGGGCGCGCGGCCTGGCGGGCGCGGCCGCAGTGCGTGATCCCGACAAGCGTGCGAAGAGTTTGAGCTGAACAGCCGCACGGCAGGCGGCATGGTGAAAGCAACCGTCCTAAGTCGACGAATCCAAGGCTGCCCGCGTGATTGCATTTTGCACGCCAATTGAGTATAATAGAGACGTAGGAATAGTGAAATGAAGATGCACGGCACGGCGCGGCCTGCGTGCCGCGCGCGCGTGCAAGAACCGCCGGTGCATGCCGGATGAACGCAATGAACGCTAACGAGGAACGCTTATACCCTGCGGTGCGCGTTATGTATAGGCAACGTTTGAACCAACACTATCGTGTACGGGAGCCTGGCGCCCAGGCGGAGGGTCATGCCCGCTGCGTGCGGGACGGCGCACAAGTCTGGCAGGGCACCCACCTGGAAACGGGTTCAATCACGCTTTACAGACGGCATGCGCGGGGTCTTTCCTGAACGCTCATCCTGCCTGCGCCGGGCGCGGGCGCTGTCAGGCAGTGCCTGCGCGCACCCATGGCGCCGAATGTGCCCCCGAGTGACGAACAGAGTAGCAGTGTGGATTTTTTTCTGAGCGCAGACGAGCCGGTGCCCGTTGCGGACGAGCCGGCGGCCCGGCGCGCGCCGCTGGCGCATCGCATGCGCCCGCGCACGCTGGAGGAGGTGGCGGGACAGCGGCATATTCTTGCGCCGGGCTCCCTGCTGGAGCGCGCGATTCGCTCCGACACGCTCACGTCGGCGGTGTTTTATGGCCCCCCGGGCTGTGGCAAGACTACGCTGGCGGAAGTGATTGCCGGCATGACACAGCGCGCGTTCTGCCGCCTCAGCGCGGTTGCGGCCACAGTGGCCGACGTGCGGAATGTGGTGCAGTATGCCCAGCGTCAGCTGCAGACTGGGCAACACGGCGTGGTGCTGTTTTTGGACGAAATTCACCGCTTCAACAAGGCGCAACAAGACGTGTTGTTGCCGCATGTGGAGCGCGGCACCCTGCTGCTGATCGGCGCGACAACGGAGAATCCGTTTTTTGCGCTCAATGCGGCGCTGCTCTCGCGCTCGCGGGTGTTTGAATTTAAGCCTCTGGCGGCAGAGGATATTGTAGCGCTGCTGGAGCGCGCGCTGGCCGACGAAGAACGCGGCCTCGGCGCGCGGCACGCGCAGGTGGAGCCCGCGGCAGTGCGTTTCCTGGCAACGGCGTGCGATGGCGATGCGCGCGTGGCGCTTAATGCGCTTGAGCTGGCCGTGGAATCGGCGCCGTGTGCGCCGGGCGCGCCGCTGCGCGTCACGTTAGCCGATGCCGAGGCCTCGATGCAAAAAAAGCAGATCGTGTATGACCGCGATGGCGACGCGCATTACGATACGATCTCGGCCTACATCAAATCATTGCGCGGCAGCGACCCGGATGCCGCGTTGTACTGGCTGGCGAAGATGCTGGAAGCTGGTGAAGACCCGCGGTTCATCGCGCGCCGCATGGTGATTTTTGCCAGCGAGGACGTAGGCTGTGCGGACCCGTTGGCGCTGCCGCAAGCCGTGGCGGCGTATCACGCCGTCGAACGCGTCGGGTTGCCCGAAGCGCAGATCAATCTTGGGCACGTGACAGTCTACTTGGCCTGTGCGCCCAAGAGCAACGCGGCCTACATGGCGCTGTGCAAGGCGCAGGAGGACGTGCGCACGGCCCGGACGCTGGAGGTGCCGGCGCATCTGCGTGACGCGCATTACAAAGGTGCGGCGGCGCTGGGACATGGCAAAGGCTATCAATACGCCCACGATTTTGACGGGCATTTTGTGCCGCAGGAATATCTGCCTGAGGCACGCAGATATTACGAACCAACGCAACAAGGCTGGGAGGCGAAGATTGCAGAACGGCTGGCGGAGTGGCGAAGACAAAGCACTGCTGCGCGCGGCGCTGCTGCAGCGCCGCCGGGCGATGAGCGCCGCGGACAAGGCACGCGAAAGCGCTGACGTCTGCGCGCACGTGCGGCAGAGCCCGGCGTGGCAGCGCGCTCGCACGCTGGCAGCCTACATGCCGTTGCCCGACGAAGCCGACGTGACGCCGTTGATCAGCGCGGCGTTGCAGCGTGGCATGGTTGTGCTTGTGCCACGCGTGGCAGGCCGCGTACTGTCATGGCACCGCATTGCGTCACTTGATGCCGTGCAATTTGCCGCGGGGCAGTTTGGCATTCGGGAACCGCGTGCGGATACGGCGCCGCTGTGTGGGCCAGAGACCGCGCCGCACCCGCTGCTGTGGCTGGTGCCGGGAGTGGGATTTGACCTGCACGGCGGGCGGCTGGGGCGCGGTGGCGGGTTCTATGACCGCGCGTTGCGCGCGGCGCAGGCCGTCACGGGTACGGTGGGCATCGCCTTCGCCTGCCAGTTGATTGAAAAAGTGCCAATGACGGCGCAGGATTGGAAGCTCGAATCTGTGGTGAGCCCCGCGGGGTGGCACACTGCAGTTTAACATAAAATAGAAGGAGCCAGTATGATGACGATCGTGTATATCAGTGCCGGTGTTCTCATCGGAGCGTGCGCAGGTTTTCTTGCGCAATATTTGTGGAGCCAGCGCCGGGTGACGTCGGCACGCCAACGCGCCAAGCAGATCATTGAAGAAGCGCACCGCGAAGCCCAAGGCATCGTGCGCGAAGGCAAGCTCGAAGTCAAGGACGAACTGCACCGCCTGCGCACGGAATTTGAAGCCAGCACCAAAGAGTTGCGCCAGGAGCTGCAAAAAGAAGAACAGTGGCTGGCGCAAAAAAAGGAAACCCTGGACAGGCGGCTCGATTTGATTGAGCAAAAAGAGCAAGGGCTGATGCAGGAACGCGAAAAGCTTGTGCGCGAAAAACAAGCGCTTGAAGACGAACGCGGCCGTATCGCCAAGTTGATTGAGGAAGAAGAACAGGCGCTGCAACGCGTGGCAGGTTTAAGCCGCGAAGAAGCGACGCAGCGCTTGCTCACCAAGCTGGAGCGCGAAGTTGAGTATGAAGCCGCCACGCTCGTGCGCCGCAAGCAGCAGGAAGCGCTGGAAGAAGCCGACCGCATCGCCCGCGACGTGATTACCCAGGCCATTCAGCGCTGCGCCTCGGAACATGTCGCGGAAACGACCGTGTGTGCTGTTTCGTTGCCCAGCGATGACATGAAAGGCCGCATCATCGGCCGCGAAGGCCGTAACATCCGCGCGCTCGAGCAGGAAACGGGCGTCGAAATTCTGATTGATGACACCCCCAACGCCGTTGTGATTTCCGGCTTTGATCCCGTGCGGCGCGAAACGGCGCGCCGCACGCTCGAACGCCTGATTGCCGACGGGCGCATCCATCCTGCGCGCATCGAGGAAATCCTCGGCAAAGTCCGCCGCGAAATGGAGCGCGAAATCGAAGAAACCGGCACACAAGCTGCCCTTGAACTCGGTATCAGCGGCCTGCATCCCGAACTCATTAAACTCGTCGGCCGCCTCAAGTTTCGCACTAGTTATGGGCAGAACCTGCTGCATCATTCGATGGAAGTAGCACGCATCATGGCCTCGCTGTGCGGCGAACTGCACGAAGACATCATGAAGGGCAAGCGCATCGGCCTGCTGCACGACATCGGCAAGGCGGTGGATCATGAAGTGGAAGGCGCCCATGCGGCCATTGGCGCGGATATCGCGCGGCGCTACAACGAGCCCAAAGACATCATTAATGCCATCGCCGCACACCACAATGAAACTGCACCGGAGAACCGCCTGGCGGTGCTGGCCAGCGCCGCTGACGCCATCTCGGCCGCCCGCCCCGGCGCCCGCAGCGAATCGTATGAGTTGTACCTGCGCCGCATCGAGCAGCTTGAAAAGACCGCGATGGAAATCAGCGGTGTACAAAGCGCCTTTGCCATCCAGGCCGGCCGCGAGCTGCGCGTGCTGGTTGACGCCGAGGCGGTGGATGACAATCAGACGATCTGCATCGCGCGGCAGATCGCCAAGCGCGTGTCGGATGACGTGCAGTTCCCCGGGCAAATCCGCGTTACCGTCGTGCGCGAGAAACGCGTCGTGGAGTACGCCCGCTAATGTTGCGCCTCGCCGTGATCGGTGACGTCGTCGGCAAGCCCGGGCGGCGCGCAGTCGCAGAACTGGCCCCGCTCTTGCGCAAACGGCTCGGCTTTGATATGCTAGTAGCCAACGCCGAGAATTGCGCGGGCGGCAAAGGCATTACGCCCGACACCGTGCGCGAGCTGCTCGGCGCGGGTGTAGATGTGATTACGACTGGCGATCATGCGTTTGATCAGAAAAACGCCGCCGAGGCGCTGGCCGAGCCGCGGGTCGTGCGGCCCCTGAATTACCCGCCGGGTGCGCCCGGGCGCGGCTGGACGGTTGTCTCCAGCGCGCATGGGGTGCCGGTGGCGGTGATTAATGTGATGGGGCGCGTCTTCATGAAGCCGGCCGACTGCCCGTTTCGCGCCGTGGAACACGTGCTGGACGAGGCGCGCGCCGCCGCACGCGTGGTGGTGGTGGACATGCATGCTGAAGCTACCAGCGAGAAAATCGCCATGGGGTGGTTTCTGGACGGGCGTGTCACGGCGGTATGCGGCTCACATACACATGTGCTGACAGCCGATGCGCGGGTCTTGCCCCACGGCACGGCCTACATCACTGATGTGGGCATGACCGGCGCACACCAGTCGGTGCTGGGGCGCGAAGTGGCGCCTGTGCTGGGGCATTTTCTCACCGGCCTGCCGCAGCGCTCCGAACTCGCAGAACATGATGTGCGCCTCAATGGCGCGTTGATTGATGTAGACGAAACAACTGGCACCGCATGTGCCATCACAACGTTACAGGAAGTGTTGCCGCCTGCGTGATGGGCGGCGTCGGCAAGATTAACCCGAGGTAAAGGAACTCTATGGCTGCTGCATTTCAAAGTCTGCTTAATGCACGAGTACGTGTCGTCTTGCGCCGGCATTTCCGTGAAATGCCGATTGACATCATGCGCGGTATTGTTACGGATGTGACCACGGCTGGCATCATTATCAGCGGGCGTCATTTCCAGGAAGTGCGCGACAGCGTATCTGGTGAATATGAGGAACGCCCGTTGACCAAACATACCAAAGTGTACTTCATCCCCTACAGCTCCATGAAGTACATTGATATCATTATGCCAGAATCACGCGAAGAAGACCTTGCGGATAAAGTCGAGCTGAATCCGGTTCTGGAAACGCCCATCAAGGAATACACAGTCGCACCAATTGCGGGCCGCAAGGCGCGCTAAACGCATGTGGTACGACGCGCTGCGCCGCCTCTGGTGCGGCCTGCTCGACACGGTCTATCCGCCGCTGTGTCTGATCTGCGGCACGCACATGGAGCATCATGAGCGCCACGTGTGCGCCGGGTGTTTGGCGCGGCTGCCGCTGATCAGCTCGCCGTGCTGCCCGCGCTGCAACCGCCCGCTGCGCACGCGCGACGGGCGCGATCACGTCTGCGGTGCGTGCCGCCTGGCGCCGCATGCCGTTGTCGAGCAGATTGCTGCCTGCGGTGAATTCCGCAACGGATTGCGCCGCTTGATTCATTTGCTCAAGTACAAGCGCTATCAATGCCTGGCGCCGCTGCTCGGCGACCTGCTGGCGCGCCGGTGTTTGACGGCGAGTGTGTTGCACGATGTGCAGTGGCTCGCCCCGATTCCGCTGCACTGGACACGGCAGCGCTGGCGCGGCTTTAATCAAGCGTGTGAACTGGCGCGGCGCGTCAGTGCGGCCAGCGGCATCCCTCTGCTGCCGCCCGGCGTGCTGCGCCGCGTGCGCCGCACCACGCCGCAAGTCACGTTGACAGCGGCCGGGCGCGCTGCAAATATCAAGGGAGCCTTCGCCGTCACGAAGCCCGCGCTGGTGCGCGGCGCGCGCATCGCGCTGGTTGATGATGTCATAACTACAGGCGCCACCTCCGACGAGTGCGCCCGCGTTTTGCTGCGCAGCGGCGCGGCCGCCGTGCGGCTGCTCGTCCTGGCCCGTTAGGATTCTTATGAAAAAACTCTTCGTGGTCGTCGTGATCGCCGGTGCGGTGGCCGGTCTTGCGTATATTTACCGCACCTATGTCAGCACCTCCGGCAGCACAGCCGCGCCCGTCCCCACGGCCATCGTTACCAACCGTGCGTTGATCTCCGTGCTGGAAGAAAGCGGCACCATCCGCCCGAAAAACCAAGTCGTGATCAAATCAGAAGTCAACGGCCGTGTCGAGCGCCTGCACGTGCGCGACGGCGATGTGGTCACGGCAGGGTGCGTTCTGGTCGAGCTTGACAAAACTGATTTGATCAACCGGCGGCGCGAGCTCGAACTGGACCTGAAGGAAGCCATGCTGATGCTGGAAAGCGCGGAACTGGACTATCGGCGCAATGCGGATTTGTTCCAAAAACAACTTGTCCCGCCTGATGTCTACGACCGCATGCGCATCGAACGCAATCTTAAAGAAAACCGGGTTGAAAAAATTAAATCACAAATCACTACCATTGATGACAATTTGCGTAAAACCACCATCAGCGCCCCGCTCGCCGGCACCGTCATCAACCGTGCCATTGAAGTCGGCGAAGTCGTTATTGGCGCAAGTTCTGTCTCGTCCGGTACGGAACTGATGAAGCTGGCTGATCTGAATGTGCTGGAAGTGCGCGCCACGGTTAATGAAGTGGATATTTTGAATGTTTTTACCGGCATGACAGCCCTGCTCAGCGTGGACGGGATTCCCGGCAGTATGTTTACCGGTGTGGTCGAACATGTTGCCCCTGTGTCGGTGGCTGATCCCACGGGCCAAAACAAGGGCTTTGAAGTGGTCGTGATCCTTACTGGCACATATCACCGCCTCAAGCCGGGCATGACAGCCAATGTGAAGTTTACGCGCGGCATATTGACCAATGCCCTTGTGGCGCCACTCTCTGCAGTGTTCTGCGACGACTACGAATCGGCCCTGGCCGATCAGACGTTTTATGTGTTCGTTCAAACACCGACGGGTTTTGTCCAACAGACCGTGTGGATCGGATTAAACGATCTCACCGGTGTCCAGATTGTCAGCGGCCTGACGGCCAACACTACCGTAGCGCTTGAGCGGCCGCGGATGCCCGCAGCAAAGCCGCCTGCCCACGCCACACGCAGCGGCCCACGCTGACTACGCGCGCCACCTCCCGTCCTGCGCATGCACCAGCCCGCACCGCCGCGCTTTTCTCTTTTGCACTTTCTTCACCCGCGGCATCACTTGGAGCGCATTCCCACAGGTATGGTGTGACCGCATTGCAGAAGCCATCATGGACCTGCGGGACGGCACGTTGTATTTTCGCATGCATTCACACCGCAGACGCGCTCTTCCAAATTGTAACGTGCACTTCGGAACTTAATTGATCTTGCCCATCCTTTTTGGTATAATACCCCGTCATGAAAGCCTTCTCACACATCTCGCATCTGCTTAACCGCGTGCCCACGCACGCTTCCACCCATCGTATGTAGTGTAGTAGTACGTTCATCACTTTCATTCTCCACAGAGCACTGCCATGAAAAAAATTCTTACACGCGGCCTCGTTGTCATCGCGGGTGTACTTGTCATTCTTGTGCTTGCGCGCAATCTGATTGTGCCGCCGGTGATCCGTTCTGGCGTCAAAGCGGCCACCGGTTTGAATGTGGTAATTGGCTCGATGGATATAGGGCTGTTGAAACCCTATCTGGACGTCCAACGCCTGCAATTGATGAATCCCACGGGATTTGCCGATCCGGTGATGGTGGATATTCCGCAGATTCGTGTAGATTACCGCCTCGGCGCGTTGTTGCGCAACAAAGTGCATTTGCCATCTGTCACGTTCGCCATGCAAGACGTATTGATTGTAAAGAACGCTGACGGCTCACTCAACATTGATGCCCTGAAAGCGTTGCAGGACAAGAACCGGCCGCCGTCGGAGCCCAAGCCCGAATCCAAAAAGATGGACCTGCAGATTGACGAATTGGTCATCCGCCTCGGCACAGTGACGTTCAAAGATTACAGTGGTGGTGGCGCGCCGCGCGTCCAACAGCTGTCTCTCAACCTCGATGAGCGCTTTACTAATGTCACCGATCCCAATCAACTGACAATGGCAATCGTTATATGCATCATGACGCGCGCCGGGATAGCCGGTCTGCTGAACCTAGACGTGCTTTCCCTGCCAGCCGCCGGGTTGCAGCAGGCGGCGGACGTGGCCGGCGGCATAGTTGGCGGGGTGGCCACCAACTTTGGTGGTGATGCTGGCAAAGCCCTGCAAGACGCCGCGGATCAGCTCAAAAAGGTGCTGCCGTTTGGGCGCTAGCAGTGAGCTGCCCTGCCGCGGGCAGGGTGGGCAGGGGGAAATGTCTGGAGGCTCTATTCTTCATACAGGAGGAAACGTTGCCGGCGTGGGCGGCGCGGGCAGGCGTTTGGGCAAGAGAGCCTGCAACACAAGCGCAGTCAGACCGCCCGTGGTAATGCCGGAACGGAAAATGATGCGCACTTCTTCCGGCAGCACGCGCAAAATATCCGGTACAAGCTCGACACCGAGTCCCAGCCCGAACGCCGCCGCAATGATCAGCATAGACCGGCGGTCAAGCGGCTGAGACGACAGAATGCGCACACCGGCAGCTGCGACCGTGCCAAACATGAGAACAGTGGCGCCGCCCAATACGGGTTGTGGCATCAAAGCAATTACATCCGCCAGCGCTGGAAATAACCCCAGCACCATCAGCATGCACGCCACCACGATCCCCACCCGCCGGCTGGCAACGCCGGTCATTTGAATCACGCCGTTATTCTGGCTGAAGGTGGTGTTGGGGAAGGTGTTAAACACCGCGGCGAGCAGCGAATTAAACCCATCCGCCAAAATACCGCCGGACAGCCGCTGCAGATACAGCGGCCCTTCTATCGGCTCACGCGACACTTGTGATGTCGCTGTAATATCACCGATGGTTTCAATGGATGTAATCAGATAGAGAAACGCAATCGGAATCAGGGCGGGCAGATCGATGCGCATGCCAAACTTGAACGGTTGCGGCACTTGGACAAGCGGCAACGCGCGCAACGCGCCAAACGAAACCCAGCCGAGCGCAGCGGCCACACAATATCCCGTCAACAGCCCAATAATAATCGAACCCATGCGCAGATAACGGTTGTGGGAGGCGTTGAGCGCGATAATCACAACAAATACCAGCGCCGCCAGGGCAAGCTGGGATGCGTTGGCAAATGTGCCTGCACGCAGTGCCGCGGCCCCGCCCCCGCAACTCGTAATGCCCACTTTGATCAGCGACAATCCGATCATCGTAACAACGATACCCGTCACACGCGGCGTGATGATGGCGTGCAGATAGCGCAAACAGCGGCTGACGAGCATCTCTACGCACGAGCCCGCCGCGCATACGCCCAAAATCAGCGGCATGCCGCCCCGTTCGCCGATCGCAATGATGGTCGTGACAAACGTAAAGCTCGTGCCTTGGATGCTGAGCAAGCCCGAGCCCATCGGGCCAATGCGCACAATTTGGATCAGCGTGGCCAGTCCCGAGACAAACAATGCCATGCTTACCATGTAGGCGGTCATCTCTGTTTCAAAGTGCAGCGCATTCGCGATGACCAGCGGCGGCGCGATGATGCCGCCAAGCACCGCCAGGACATGCTGCGCCGCAACGGCAAGCGTCTCCCACACGGGCGGTTTGTCGTGCAAACGGTATACGAGTTCGCCCGCGTGTTGTTGTGCGGGTGCGAGGTGTGGTGTATGCTCTGGATGCATGGGGTTATGTTTTCTGAACATCCGCCGGCGCAGCGCGCGTCAACAGCTTATCAAGCCACAAACTGCACTCAAACAACAAATACAGCGGCACCGTCATAATCACCATCGAGAGCGCGTCGGGCGGGGTGAGTAGTGCAGATACAATCATGACAGCCACAAAGACAACCCGGCGGTTGCGTGCCAGGCGTTCGCGCGGCACCAAGCCTGTTTTCATTAAGAAAATCAGTACCAGCGGCGTTTGAAATGCCGCGCCAAACGCCAACAGCATGGTGTTGACAAACCCGGCATAGTTGCGCAACGTGATCGCACTGGTTATTGTAGCCGTTTCAAACTTCATAAAAAAGCGCAGGGCAAATGGCACCGCGATAAAATACGCAAACAACAAGCCCAGCCAAAACAGCACAATTGAAAATCCCGACAAGCGCATAATCCAGCGCCGCTCCACTGGATACAGCGCCGGTGCCACAAAGCGCCACAGTTGCCAGGCCACATACGGCAGCGCAAGCAACACGCCGGCAATCAGCGTGATTTTTATTTGAATCAGGAACGGCTCCGGCGGGCTCAGATAGGTCAGCTTCGGCACTGTGGCGCGCGCAGGATACAACAACACATCAAGCCACACGCGCTGCAACGGCAATGCTGCGCCGGTACAGACCACCACCGCCAACAGCGCCCGCACCACGCACCGCCGCAACTCCGCAATATGTTCAAAAATACTTTTGGGCTCGTCGTAGGGCGGCCCGGCTGCTGCCGTGTCAGACATGCGGTGCGCCGTTTTGCGGTTGCTGGTCGTCGTCGGACTGCACGTCCTTGATGGCTTTCTTAAATTCCTTCAACGCCTTGCCAAGCGAACGCGCCAACTCAGGCAGTTTGGCCGAGCCGCCCAGCAGCAACAAAATCACCAGCGCTATTACAATGACTTCTTGCCAGCCTAAATGCATACATGCTCCCCTGCGCTTTCCGCGCAGTGTGTTTATCCGTATTGTAGTGTGCAATTATACCGCCTTGCGCGAGATGTGTCAACTGGCGTTATCGCGATGCCAACAACGCCAGATGCGCTGCCCGCGGCGCACTATTCCGCCATGTATCACCTGTGCAAACACGCCACGAGACGGCATAATGCAAAATCCTGCACGCTGCTTGATGGCGCAGCCGTCATTATGGCATGTCTTGCCGATTTGCGTTACGCGTAGCAGTGGGCCGCCCGCCACGCGCAGCACATCGCCAACGCGCAACGACGCTACTGGCATTCTTGAAACAATCACATTTTCACCAAAATCTCCCGGCGCGGCGTACACGCCCGCGGCGCGCATGGCACGAATGTCAGCGAAGCTCAATAGTGAAACTTGGCGGATGCCCGGACCGGCATGTGCATCACCCCTAATGCCATGGCGTGCAACACATTGCGCCGCGCGCACGGGGCGTTTCACGGTGCCTTTTTTCCTGCTCACGCATACGGCGAGAATCATACGCGCTGCGCCGCTAGTCTGGCGATGCATTCGGCCAGCGCATTTTGCCAAAGACGGGGTGTGTCGCCGGTCAGCGCAGTATAGCGCGCCGTGTCCATGGCGGAGAAGCGCGGTCGTGGTGCTGGGCGCGGAAATTCTTCTGTCGTGCAGGGCGCCACATCAATTGCGCGGGTAGCGGGCAGCAGGCCGTATTCCTGGCCAAGGCGCACAATTTCGCGCGCAAATTCACACCACGAACACACGCCGCGATTGCAAAAATGGACGTAGCCACGCGCGCTGCAGGCTAGCAAGCGCCAGAGGGCGGCGGCCAAATCTGGCGCGTACGTCGGCGAGCCGCGCTGGTCATCCACCACCGTCAGCCGGTCGCGCCCGGCGGCAAGGCGCAAAATGGTTGCCACAAAATTCGCGTGGTGCGCGGCATACAGCCATGCTGTGCGGACAATCAACCATGCGCCGCCGGCTTTTTCTATGGCGCATTCGCCCGCGCGCTTGCTTTCAGCGTAAACACCGCGTGGCGCGGGCGGGTCGTCTTCCCTGAGCAGGCGCGAACCATCGCCTTGAAAGACAAAATCAGTGCTGATGTGCACAAACGGAATGCCGCGAACGGCGGCAGCAGCGGCCAAATTGCGCGGGCCAGTTTCATTCACGGCGAACGCCAGCGCGCGTTCGCTTTCAGCTTTGTCCACCGCAGTATATGCCGCACAATTCAGGATCGCATCTGGTGCGTGTTCCGCGCAACACTCTCGCACGGCGCTGGCATCGGTAATGTCCAATTCCTGCACATCTGTTTCGATTACGGTGACGTGCGGCGGGCGCTGCGCCAGCACGTCCTGCGCGAGCATGCCGCGCGCTCCGGTCAACAAGATCGTTTTCATTCCGTCCACAAACTTGGATGCAAGGTGACGACGCGGCCGTTGTTGTAAGGCGTTGCATCAACTTCGCGCAACATGACGGCGCCTTCAATGCGCAGCGGCTGATCCGGCATTGCGGCGGGGAGTATCAAACGCCGCCGCACTTCCACACATTCCGACGGCGCAAGCGCGTTCAGCTCCACATGCTCCGATACGCCCGCGACACTGGTGGCCAGCCGTGCACCGCGCACCACGCGCGTGCCGCGGTTTTGCACAACAAAATACACATCCGCCCCCATGCCCAGCCGCAGCCGCGGCGGATCAAAATAAATCGTGCTCAACGCCATGTCATACACGCGCGCCGTGCGCGAAAACAGCAGCCGCCGCACGTTAATAATACCGTACCCGTATTCCGCATCATGCCCGGCGCGGCCGAGATTGTCAGCGGCGGCCAAGACTGCTTGGTGCGCTTCTTCTGCCGTGATGCCGGTACGGCTGCCGACCAACGCAGCAAGCGCTCCCGCGACAAACGGCACCGCAGCGGACGTACCGCTGAACTGCATATACCCCTTTTCACGCGCCGTGGTGTACACTGCCACGCCCGGCGCCACAAGCGTCAGATCATCTCCATAATTAGAAAATGGCGCCCGCTGCAAATTGGCGTCTACGGCACCTACGCTGATGACGCGTGCATCATTCGCGGGAAATGTCACACTGTCGCGCCCTTCGTTGCCCGAAGCAGCGACAATGAGCACGCCGCGCTGCCAGGCGTATGCAATGGCATCGCGCACTGCACCGCTCTCGCCGCGCGCGCCAATACTCAAACTAATGACCCGCGCGCCGCGCTCCACCGCGTACACGATCCCTTCCACCACATCAAATGCCGTCCCGCGGCCGTGTTCGTTCATTACCTTTACCGGAATAAGATGCGCGTGTGGCGCGATGCCCTTGACGCTGTCCGTGCCCAAACCGCTGCCGGCGACAATGCCCGCGCAGGCCGTACCGTGGCCGTGCAAGTCGCGTGTGTCCGCATTATCATCTACAAAATTATACCCGCCGATGACACAATGCATCAAATCAGGATGTGATTGATCAATGCCCGTGTCCAGCACCGCAACCAAGCAATTGCGGCCATAGCCGGTTTCAGCGGCGGGATTGTTGAGGCCGGTCATCTCGCGGCCGCGCTGCAACACCGGCGCCAGCCGCTCGCCACTTTCTAATAAAGGCAGTTCCCCCACATCCCTGGGCAGTTCCGTGCGCAGATTGCGTTCCGTGCCGGCCACACCGTCCACGCCGCGGAAAAGCGCCTCGGCGTTGGTGAGCGCCATACCATCCGGCAGCTTGACGCGCACAAGGCCGAGCTGGCCGGCGCGCCGCACCACCACCGCGCCCGTGGCGGCCAGCGCGTCTTCCACCGCGCGCAGGGAGGCGCCCGGTTCCACCCGCACAATCAGCTCATCGCCGAGCCATGGCAGTTCTTCTTCGGAAGCGGCAGGCGCCGGGATATGTTCTTCAGCGGCTTGTTGCCCTTCCACAACATCCACAACGGGTTCGTTCGTGGCTTCCGGCAGCACCATCGGCGCCGGCTGTTGCACCGGCAGTTCGTGCGCCACGCGCGGTGGCTCATGTGGGGCCGGCCGCATCGCCAGCCAAATAATCAGCGCTACCACCAGCGCAAAGCCCAGCGCGTACATCAATTCATTTCGCATGCATGTATTATAGCATAATGCAGCGCCCGCGGCATACTGCCGCATGTTGTTAGATTGAGCGGTGCCGCCGGATTTGTTAGGCATCTTGACTTTCGCGTGGTGTTATACTATACTATATGCGCTTGTACATTAACAATTAACGCATGGGTATACTCATCACGTTATGAAGACTGCTCGCACACTCACACCTGCTACTGGCTGGAATACGTGGGACTTTCGTTCGTATAACACGATTGTCTATCTTGACAATGGATGCTTCGTGTTCAAATTGCACATTAGCGTGTATGATCCCGAAGCGGATCAGCATCATACGCGCTTTCGCTGGCCGAACATGCCGGTGCGCGGGCCGCACGCGCCGGATGGGAGTTACTGGTCGTACACCTTCACCATCCCGGCCGCGCACTATGCGGTTGAAGCGGCGGGGCGCGGGCGTGAGCTGGACGTGGCCATTACGCCACTGACACAGGGCGACCGGTGCCGCGTGGTGGTGGCGTTGATGCCCGCGGGCGAAGCAGCGGTCGTTGCCAAAGATGGCGCGCTGTGGACACAAGACTGGTGTGTCACGCCGTACAATTTGCACCGGCCGGAAGATGCCATGTTTTTTATCAGCATGGAGCACGTGTATTTGATCAACATGCCGGGCGAGCCGTGCGCGCTGCACGTTGGGCCGCGGCGGTGCGGGGACAGCTGGCCCGTGCTGCTTAAACGCATCGCGCAGGCGAAAGAGCAGTATGCGAAAATGGAACTACGCGGCGAAGATGGATTAGCGCGGGCTTTGATGGCGATACCGCGTGCCGTGACATGGAACACGATCTACGATGCGCGCTGGACAGGGCTTACAACACAGATTTCGCGCGATTGGGGTGCAGATTGGAACGGCTCATATAATTTTCCGTGGGATCAGTGTTTTCTTGGCTATCTGGCTCATACTGTAAGCCCCGCATTATCCAAAGCGAATTTCCGTGCGATCCTTGCTTCTGCGACGAAAGACGGGTTCCCGCCTAATTACTATACGTCGTTTGGCGTGAAGGCATTCGACCGCTCCCAGCCGCCGGTAGGAGCATATTTGGCGTGGAAAACAGCGTCGTTGACAGGCGATTATTCTTTGGTGAAAGAGACCTATCCAGCCTTGGCGCGCTGGCACGCGTGGTGGCGTACGGCGCGTGATCCGCAAAAGTCCGGACTGCTCGCGTGGGGCTCCAATCCTGAACCGCAGTATGATTTCCCCCATCTGAAACTTTACAATCCTGTGCAACAACATGAGCACATTTGCGCGCTGTATGAAGCGGGAATGGACAATTTTCCAATCATGAACGAGGTGCCGTTTGACAAGCAGGCGCACACGCTGGCCGGCGATTGCGTGGCGCTGAATTCATTGTACGTCATGGACTGCGAGGCGCTGGCTCGCATGGCGGCACATCTGGGGGACACTCGCGCGGCGCAGCGGTATCAGCGCGAAGCCGCTGCCCACGCCCGCCGCATGCGCGACCGCCTGTATGACAAACACTCCGGGCTCTACTGCATCCGGCGCTGGGACGGCACGTTTGTGCGCGATGTGAGCGCGATCAACTTTTTTCCGCTGGCCGCGGGCGTGCCCACGCCGGAGCAGGCGCGCTTCATGGTTGAAAAGTTTTTAATTAATCCCGACGTGTTCTGGGGCGAGTATGTGGTGTCTGTCACGGCGCTCAATTATCCTGCCAGTAAAAATAACAACTACTGGGCAGGCCGCATCTGGCCGCCAACAAATTTCATTGTCTATGAAGGCCTGAAACGCTACGGGTTTGACGATGTGGCAGCAGCATTTGCACTGAAAAGCTTCCGCATGTTCGAAAAAAACTGGGCGAAGGCCAACATGATTTGTGAGAATTACAACATCTTCACCGGCGAGGGCGGCGATGTATGGAACTCTGATACAGGGTATGGCTGGGGCGCGTTGCTGGCGAATTTTGCGCTGCAGGAGCTGATTGATATTGAGCCGTGGTCGGACATGTTGCGGGTGGGCACGCGCTCGCAGCAAAGCTGGGGAGTGACGCACTATTGTGTGGCGGGCGATTGCTATCGTGTGCGCACGGCGTATGATGGGTTGGACGTGTGGCGCAACGGCGCGCGCTGGCTGCGGTCAACCTCGCCACTCGTAGTGCGCTGCGCCCGCGGAGCATCCACCCCGGCGCGGGTGATAATCAGCGCTGACCGGCCCGGCACGCTTACCATGTATGGGTGCCAGCCGGGCGCGCGCATTGCGGCCGAGTGCGGCGCGCGTACAAGCGTAGTGACGGCTGATAAACGTGGCGTGGCAGTGATACCGTACGACGTCGTGCCGCAGGTAACGGCGCCGCGGTAGCGCCTACCCTTTGCGCAGGGGCGGCAAGCAGCGGAGTGGCAACGGGAGCAGGCAGGCTTGGAGCTGTTCTGCTGTCAGCGTCAGCATTTGCGGCAACGAGTGTGCTTGCTCCAGTGTGTATTCTCCGCTGCGCAGGCGCACCAGTGACTCCATGCAGCCGCCCACACCGAGCCGCTGGCCAATGTCATGGCACAACGTGCGCACGTAGGTGCCCTTTGAGCAGACGGCGTGCAGCGTGGCACGCGGCCAGTTGTAGTCTTCTAACTCCAACTCCCGCACGGTGACCGGGCGCGGTGCGCGTTCAACTTCGCGCCCTTTGCGGCCCAGTTTGTAGAGCCGCGTCCCGTCCACTTTGACGGCCGAAAACATCGGCGGCGTTTGCATAATCTCGCCGCGAAACTCGTTCAGCACTGCCTCGATCTTCTCACGCGGCAGCGCGGCCGCCTGTTCAGCGCGCGCCAGCACCGTGCCCGTGATGTCCTGCGTGTCGGTGGTCACGCCAAACAAAATTACAAAACGATACTCTTTTTCATCTGCGATCAGAGATTCCGCGCATTTGGTGCCAGCGCCCGCCAGCAAGACCAGCACGCCCGTCGCCACAGGATCAAGCGTGCCGGCATGGCCGAGCTTGTCCAGGCGGAAATGCCCGCGCAGTTTGGCCACCACATCATGCGAGGTCCAGTCGCGCGGTTTGTCAATCACCAAAATGCCGTCAAATTTGCGGCGCGGCAGGCGGCGGTAGGATGGGTGCATCAGTCTTCCTCTTCGTCCTGCTCGTTCAGGGCGCCGGGCAGCGTGCCACCTGGTGCTTGCGGCGCGCGCACATGTTGAACGAGGCCCCAGATTATATAGCCACTGAACAGCGCAAACAACGTGGCGCCACGGCTGGCAATGATCAGCGCCAGCACGCCCGCCGCAAGCGCAAAATAGATAAAATGCCGCCGGCGCCACAAATCGCGCTTGACGGGCGCCGGATAGCGGATACTGCTTACCATCAGAATGCCCAGCGCCGCCGTGACAAACGGTAGTATCCAATTCGAAAGAAACGCCGTCAGTGCATTCGGCAGCAAGCCACTTTCACTCAACATGAAATACGCCGCCACCACCCCCGCGGCCGCCGGGCTTGGCAGGCCCACGAACGACGTGCTCTCGTCAGCTACGCGCGCATTGAAGCGCGCCAAACGCAGCGCCGCGCATCCGGCATAGATGGCGCAAATCAGAAAGCCGATGTGCGCCGGCCCGCGCCAATTGGCTGAATCATAGCTGATTAACGCCTGCCGGTATACCATCACCGCTGGCGCAATCCCAAAACTGGTCAAGTCCGCCAGAGAATCAAACTCAACGCCGAAACGGCTGGCCGTGTTGGTTATGCGTGCGGTCATCCCGTCCATCACATCGCATAACATGGCCAGCATCACACATAGCGCGGCATGGTCGTAATGATTGTCTCCGCGCAGCACAAGCGTAATGGCGCGGATACCCAAGACCAGATTTGCCGCGGTAAACAGGTTCGGTACCAGCGGCACCGTGCCGTAAAAGGGAAAGCGAACTTTGCTCATGACTGTTCCTTATAATAGGGCGCAATGATTGCCCTCAGCGACTCGAGCGTGGCTGGCGGGACCGCAGCCCACGGCGTGACAAATGCCGTCTGTAATGCACGGCGGCAGGCGCACGTTCCCGCCGGCTGCCACGTGTTGACGAACGCATGTATCAGCCGCAGCGTTACTCCTGTCGTGCGCGCCAGCACGGTTAGTATGTCCGACGCCGTCACATCTGCATGCGTGTCATGCCAGCAATCGTAATCAGTTACGTGCGCAATCGTGGCATAACAGAGTTCTGCTTCGCGCGCCAGTTTTGCTTCGGTGAGATTGGTCATGCCAATCACTGACGCACCAAGCGTGCGATACCATTGCGATTCGGCACGCGTGGAAAATGCCGGGCCTTCTATGTTGACATATGTTCCGCCTTGATGAACTTGTGCGCCCACCGAGCCCCCTGCCGCGGCCAGCCCAGCGCGCATGTCGGCGCAGAGCGGTTCTCCAAACGCCACATGTGCCACTAGCCCTCGCCCGAAAAACGTGTCCTCACGCCGCCCGCGCGTCCGGTCTATAAATTGATCCGGCACCACTATGTCGCCGGGATGAATATGTTCCTGCAAACTGCCTACCGCGCACACGCCAATCACATGCGTCACGCCAAGTGTCTTGAGCGCGTAGATATTGGCACGATAGTTGATTTCTCCCGGCAGGAGGGTATGCTGGCGGCCATGCCGCGCAAGAAAAACAAGCTCATGCGAACCCATGCGCCCAATTTGCACAGGCGCGCTGGGCGCGCCAAACGGCGTCGTGAGCTCCGCCTCGCGCATGTCGTCAAGCCCCGGGAACTGCGCCAGCCCCGTGCCGCCAATTAATGCTAGTTTCATTGCTGACATTATACCCTAGGCGGGCTGGAATTTCAACATAAGAAGGTGTCAGGCTGGGAAAGTATACTTTACAATGCACAAAAGTGCAAAAAAGCGGCTGTAAACTTGTCCTAAACATGGAGGGGCAACGGCCTCGTTGCCCTTTTACCACGCACGCATCAGGCCGCCGAGGCCGACGGCCCTCCCTACTCGCCGGTTCTAGCAGCCAACCCTGCTTGACATTCCGTCTTGGATTGAGTACAATCTCACAAAGTGTATGTTGTAGCGCCGAAGTGGCGGAATTGGCAGACGCGCTGCGTTCAGGTCGCAGTGAGGGTAACCTCGTGCTGGTTCAACTCCAGTCTTCGGCACCATTGTCCGGGGCAGGCTATGCTGCTCCGGTTTTTTTATTTTTGTACGCTGGGCTAGGGGCTGCCGCCAGGGCGGCTTCTCCCTGGTGTATCACCTTACTGTGGCGGCCGCCATTGAGACGGGGACGGCCGCTGATTCTGCCGGCCGCAGGTCACGAATCGCTCCCGTCGGGCACACCTTCACGCACGCGCCGCACAAAGTACACACGCCCGTGTCAATCACCGCCAGGTTGCCTTCCATGCGAATGGCCTTGACCGGGCAGGTTTGCACGCACTTGGTGCATGCAATGCACGCCGTCGCGCATTTTTTGCGCGCCACGGCGCCTTTGTCCTGTGAATGGCATAAAATCAGCACCCGTTTGCTGCGATAGCGTAAGGTGATGACTTCCTTAGGGCATACGGCGATGCACTTGCGGCACGCCGTGCATTTCGTCTCGTCAATAACAGGAATCGTCCCCGGTTGCCATGTAATCGCATCAAAGGGGCAGACACGCTGGCAATCGCCCATCATCAAGCAGGCGTATTTGCACGCTCCCGGCCCCTCGCCCACGAGCGCAGCCAGCGCGCACGACGTCACGCCGTCGTACAGGGCTTCTTGTTGTGCGTGTGGCGCGCCTTGGCAGAGCACATACGCGGTTTTGGGTTCAGCCGCATCGCACGTGATACCCAAGATTGCGCAGATTTTTTCGGTTGTTTCTGCGCCCCCGGGCGCGCACAGCGAGGGCGCCGCCTTGCCGCTTGCCACCGCCTCCGCATAGCCCGCGCAACCCGGATAGCCGCACGCGCCGCAGTTCACACCCGGCAGCGCGTCCAGCACCGCCGCCACGCGCGCATCAGTTTGAACCGCAAACTTTTTCGAAGCGTAGGCCAGCCCCGCGCCAAACAAACC